>JGI24705J35276_12237906_pt1 | contig 14047 bp, 16 predicted proteins | sample TergutNt197P4_FD_35276 | JGI IMG/M metagenome (IMG submission 35276) | reverse complement strand
TATCGGATTCGATGTACCCGCCGCAACTGCGAAGCTCGTCGTCGCACAGCTCAAGGATCGCGGTGCTGTTAGCCGCGGCTGGCTTGGCGTCCAGGTTCAGCCCGTGACTGCTGACATCGCCGACAGCCTCGGCCTGAAGCAGGCCCAGGGAGCGATCGTCGCCGACCCGCAGGACGGCCCCGCGGTAAAGGCCGGTATCCAAGCCGGTGACGTGATCACCGCCGTTAACGGCACCGCGATCAAGGATTCGCGGGATCTCGCCCGAACCATCGGCACAATGGCGCCGGGAAGCTCGGTGAAGCTGGATGTATTTCGCAAGGGTGAGACCAAGACGGTGACGGTCAGTCTGGGCAAGATGCCGAACGATCGGCAGGCCAAAGCGGAAGGCAGCCAAGAGCAGCCGACTGCGGACGGCACGCCGCGTCTTGGGCTGAGTCTTGCTCCCGCGGGCGAGGTTGGAGGTGCAGGCCAGAAGGGCCTTGTGGTCACGGCCGTCGATCCTGATGGGCCGGCCGCGGATCGCGGCATCAAGACTGGGGACGTCATCCTCAATGTCGGCGGCAAGGCCGTGGCTGATGTTGCCGATGTGCGCTCGGAACTGACGCAGGCGAAAGCCGCGGGCAAGCAAAGCATTCTCCTGCGGGTGAAGTCCGCGGAGGCGACCAGGTTTGTTGCAGTGCCGCTCGCGTAACGCGCGAAACATTGGCGGGGTCGGCGTGCTGATCCCGCCCAGATAAAAGAAGGGGCAGCTCTGTGCTGCCCCTTCCTCATTCGAACTGGATCATGCTTACGGGCGTCTGGCTTGATCGGTGCTGATCGGCGGAGATGCTGGGCTGATAACATTCGCGTTAACGGGCTCAAGGTCTTGGTCGCGAAAAGCACAGGAAGTTTCGCCCGCTCAAGGATTTTTCAATTGCGGAAGCACGGGCGCCGCGACCATTGCTGACGCGACGTGGGTTGCAAGCGGGAACTTCGGACGGGTCGGACGATTTGAGCCACTGGGGTTAGCGGCTGACATATTGCTCGGTGTCGACGATGAGCCAATCAAAGTTCCCGATGAGGGGCGTGTTGCTCATTGTGGCCTTTGTGCTTGGCACACAAAGTGCAACAACAGCCCGCGACGACGGACGCTACACCAACTCGCCGCTCAAACCATGGTTTGACAGCCTCAGAAGCCACCTTGGCCCCTGCTGCTCGGATGCTGACGGCATCGCTGTTGCCGATCCCGATTGGGATTCCAAGGATGGCCATTATCGTGTGCGTCTCGAAGGCCAGTGGATCGTGGTGCCCGACGAGGCTGTGATCACTGAGCCAAATCGTGCCGGCCGGACCATGGTATGGCCGATCAAGGGATCGTTTGGAATTTCCATCCGTTGCTTTATGCCCGGCAGCATGACCTGATATTAGCAGCATGACCTGATATTAGGAGTGCCGCGCACCGTACGGCCATTAAGGATCCGCCCCACCAGCGAAGCGCCAGTGCTTGCGTCTAAGCCTTCCCGACTGCGAGGCCGGCACGGGCATTGGCCGTTATTTTCCGCTACTTTCCTGAAATTGTGACTTGACTACATGTTCTTATTTTGTTCTAACGAGCCATGGACAATAGAATTAATGAAATTAGACGCAAAATCAATGTGTTGCGGTCTGGAATGGCCAATGTGGAGGCTGCGGTCCGCAACCAGGTCAATGGCGGGCTCGACTGCGGCGAGAGCGCCCTGCGGTTGATCAACCTACGCAAGGATCTGGTGCGCTTGATCGGCGAGTGGAAGGCGGCGGGCGGCGACGATCTGTTGCCGCATCTGCAGTCGCGGATCGGTACTCGTCGAACCCGCGCCACGGATTTGCTTGCGCCGCTGAAGGTCCGATAGCCCCTACGATACTGAAGTTGCGAGCCGAGAGAGTGAAGCTTCGCAAGCGGCTCCAGCGCCCAAGGGGGCTAAGCGCTGGAGTCGCCACTCCACACAGAGAGCTTCCAGCGTGACGGGGATCGGCACCGGAAGCATCTGCTAGACTCCTGATCACAGAGATTGTTCCAAACAAAACCGGGTTCCAGGAGAAACTCGGGGTTCACGCGATCTTAACACTGGTGACATCAGACACATCTAGAACCGAGACGCAAGATTCGACACAGCCTGGAGAATGCGATGTTCGATGCTGAAACGACCGCCATCTTGCGTAGCGTTCACAAGGAAGTTTGCGAGGATGTTGCTCAATCGGCGACGGCCATTCGGACTCACGTTGCCGCAACGATCCTTGAAGCTGCGAAAGGCGACTGGTCGATTGAGGACTTGAAGAAAGCCGGCAGGCGGGCTCTTGCCACAGCAGCGACCATGCGGCTCTAGCGGTTCTTCGATTTCAGTATCGATTGACGTTAGGCAGGTTTCGGACCCGAAGGGCTGCGTTAGCGTAAAGTGTCCCACGGTTTTCCTATAAGAACCTGCGACAAAACAAAACCTGCCGACCAAGCTCACGCAAGTCCGCTTAGAGAGCATGATCCGGAAAACTGTGCAGAGGCTTTCCATAGGACGGCTTCGCGCATCAACTCGAACTGTACGTCACAAAAGAGCCCCGCTCCGAGGGCGGGGGCTCTTGATCTTCAAGTGATGTGTTATGTTCAGGCGGCTTCGCCGCCGCGCTCACTTCGCATTGTTGGAAGGCATGCTACCCGACTTCGATTTGGTGTCAGGGCTTACATTCGTGGTCTTGCCGGAGGACTTCATGTTGGAGCCGGTAGTCGTTGTGGACGATGTCGCCGCGTGGTGACCTTTGGTCTTCTGCGACGCAGCCATCGCGGCCAACGGCGCACCGGCCAGTCCCGCCGCAACAAGTGTAGCGATTACGAACTTGGTCTTCTTCATGGAAAGCTCCTTGAGTTGGATGGCTCAGGGCTTACAACCTTTACTCCGCTTGATGGTTCCGACTCCGGCCAGAGTTCGTCCGTGCTTGGTCTGTCAAGAATCATTGTCCTCTGTCAGGATGAACACAGCACCCGTCAGTGCTGCGCCGATTGCAAAGGTGGTGACCAGCATTCCGACGAAAGTGTATATGGCCGATCTTCCGCCTTGTTCGAGGAGATCGGTCATGCTGGCGGGTTTGACCAAGATGAGAACGAGCGCAAGGGCAAGGCCCATAGCTACTCCCATAGTCGCATGCGCAACCACCTTGATCACGCCGGCCGCTGACAGTAAGCCAGATGGCTTCTTCCTCGTGCGCATGCGGCACCTGTTGGTTCGTTCACAAACGCACGAAGGAGATGGTCGGTTCCCTTAACCGGCAAAGCAAAGTTCCTGATTGAATATTCATGAAAGGGCGCTTTCATGTGGCGTTCATCTTGCCAGTGTGACGATTGAACGCTCAACCGGAAGCACTGAGCAACGTTGGAAAAGCGAATGGGACAATTGTTGTTTCTGCATCGCTCGCTTGCCTATCGAAACGCCGCGTCAGAGATGATGCGAAAGGCACGGAGGTTGCCGCAGGGGCCTGAGCGAAACGCCGCACGTCGTTGCGCGCTGGCGCTGAGAGATCTGGCGAGAACCGAGGCATGGCTGGAGGGACGAACGGCCGAAAGGCCGCGCTCCGGCGTGCTCCGAGAAGCCGAAGGCGTTCGCTGATCAAACCGCTTTCGCGCAGCGCCAAGCGCTTCGCATGTGCGATCTGCTTTGTCGGCGTCGGCCAGCACTGTTCGACGCGTCCGAAGCTCGTTTGAGTTCGCGGGCGGTAGGCCGAAATTCCTTAAGCGCCGCGTGTTTTGAAGCGCCGCGTGTTTTGCGGCTTGGGCGAGGAGTGGGTTCCTACATTACGATCCGGTAATGGCCGTTGCGCTTCAGTATTTTCTCACCAAGTGAATTCTATGAAACAATCAGAGATATTCCGCGACAACGCGGCAAATTGTATGCACCTTGCGGAGCAGTCGATCGACGAGCCGACCTTCAAGCGCTACCGTCGTATGGCGGACGCCTGGACTGCGCTGGCGGAAGAGCAGGATTGGCTGGATGGCGAGGTCTCGCCGTTGCCGCCGGTATCGCTCCGCGCGTAATAGCGGAAAGTGCGGGCGTTGTGAGTCTGTTGCATCATTCTTTCAGCGGATGCGGGCGTCGTGAGTCTGCTCTCAAATAAGGACTGCATCATTCTTTCGGCGGATTTCGACAATGGAGGCCTGTAATGCGTCCGCGTCTGGCTCTTCTCGCGCTAATTATAGCGTTCGGTTTTGCCGTTACCTTCGCAACACTGACAACGGTACGGCAGGTAACCACCGCGAACTCGGCGCCCACGACCAGTACGAGGCCGATCTAGCTATCCAGGGGTGGGAATAACCTGAGGGAAAGAGCCTCCGGCCGCTCGTGCAGAGGAGGGCGACGCCCCAACTTGGGTACGTTGTCGTGTGTCTGCCGAGCAAGACATTGCAGATGTTGGCCAAGTCCCGCCCATAAGTGTAATTCGCTTTACCAGAATTTGCGCTCGATTCTGTGCCGTCTCAGCCGGCCGAGGTCGTACGTTGTCGCGAAGCGCGGGTTTTGATCTGTGGTGGACGCGGACGGCGATGCATCAGCAATCCGCAAGTGATGGCGGTAATAGTGCATCGCCCACCTGGGAGATCACACCCCCGAAAACCTCGCGCGGGGAGGGCTGGGATGTCTCCGGCTTCACCAGTGGACACCCGTGTGCATTTCTTGCACACAGATCGCGGGGGGCGGCCGCGGCACCCGGTTCTCCGCCCCGCCGCTCTGTATACACGGGGGAGCGAGGCGGTAGCAAAGCTCGGGCGTAAAGCGCCGCAAGAATACGAGGTCGTGCCTGCCGATTGAAAATCAATCGGGAAAAGCATGGATGATACGGTAGGACAAAGCGGTTCTTCGTATTATTCTTGTTCGAAAAACGATGCCACTTTTCGGAAATCATGCTTAGGAGGCGACCTTGCAGAAGAGAAACGCGACAGCTGCCGTCATCGGAGCCGGCGACTACATTGGTGCTGAAATCGCCAAGAAGTTTGCCGCTGAGGGGTTTGCGATCTTTGCCGGACGGCGCAACGGCACCAAGCTCGAGCCGTTGGTCAAGGAGATCGAGGCAGTGGGTGGTGAGATCCACGCGCGCACGCTCGACGCACGCAAGGAGGAGGAGACCATCTCTTTCCTCGATGAGGCCGACAAGCATGCTCCGCTTGAGGTGTGCATTTTCAATGTCGGCGCCAACGTGAACTTTCCAATCCTCGAGACCACCGAACGCGTGTTTCGGAAGGTCTGGGAGATGGCGTGTTATTCCGGCTTCCTGACGGGACGCGAAGCGGCGCGGCTGATGCTGCCGCGCGGCATGGGCAATATCTTCTTCACGGGTGCGACCGCGAGCCTGCGGGGCGGCATCGGGTATGCTGCCTTTGCCAGCGCAAAGTTCGGCCTGCGCGCTGTTGCGCAATCCATGGCGCGCGAGCTCGGTCCCAAGAACATTCACGTCGCGCACCTCATTATCGATTCCGGTGTCGATACCGAATGGGTGCGGCAGCGACGGACGGAGGCCCTGGGGCCGAACGCGCTTGACAATCCGGACCTGCTGATGCCGCCTGCTTCCGTTGCGGAGTCCTATTGGCAGCTCTACCAACAGCCGAGGAGCGCCTGGACCTTCGAGATGGAGATCCGGCCGTTCGGAGAGAAATGGTGAATGCGGACGCGCATCGTGCTTAAACTGATTCATATACAACACGACGCAGGAGGCTAAACGTGAGGACCGCGATCACCGAAATGTTCGGCATCGAGCACCCGATCATCCAGGGGGGCATGCATTTTGTAGGCTTTGCCGAACTCGCCGCCGCCGTCTCCAATGCTGGCGGCCTCGGGATCATCACGGGTCTGACACAGAAGACGCCGGAATTGCTCGCGAAGGAGATCGGTCGCTGCCGCGACATGACCGACAAGCCGTTTGGCGTCAATCTCACCTTCCTACCGACCTTTGCGGCACCCCCTTATCCGGAATATATCGCCGCGATCGTCGAAGGCGGCGTGAAAATCGTCGAGACTGCCGGACGCAGCCCGGAAGCCTACATGCCGGCGCTGAAGGCCGCGGGCATCAGGGTTATCCACAAATGCACCTCGGTCCGGCATTCGCTGAAAGCCGAGCGCATCGGCTGTGATGCCGTCAGCGTCGATGGTTTCGAGTGCGGCGGCCACCCCGGCGAAGACGACATCCCGAACATGATCCTGCTGCCGCGTGCGGCGGAGGAGCTGAAAATTCCCTTTGTTGCTTCCGGCGGTATGGCGGACGGACGTAGTCTCGTTGCCTCGCTGGCGCTGGGCGCCTCTGGCATGAACATGGGCACCCGCTTCATCGCCACGAAAGAGGCACCGGTGCATCAGAATGTAAAGAATGCGCTGGTCGCGGCCACCGAGCTCGATACGCGGCTGATCATGCGCGCGCTGCGCAATACCGAGCGCGTACTGAGGAATGCCAATGTCGAGCGGCTACTTGAGATCGAGCACGAGAAGGGCGACAAGCTCAAGATCGGCGACATCCACGATCAGGTTGCCGGTGTCTATCCAAAAATCATGATCGACGGTCAGATGGATGCCGGCGCCTGGAGCTGCGGCATGGTCGCGGGGCTTATCCACGACATCCCGACCGTGAAGGAGCTGATCGATCGCATCATGGGCCAGGCGGAGGACATCATCCGCAGCCGTCTGACGGGCTTCCTCGAAGGTAATGCCGCCGGGCGCAAGGTGGCCTGACGTGCCAGAGTAGAGGCCATTGCGAAGTCGGCAGGCTGAATCATCAAGGAACGCTGAATGGAAAATCTGCAAACCCTGGGCATCAATATCCCGCGGCTTGGCCTCGGTACATTCCGCATGGAGGGCAAGGCCTGCCGCGCGGCGGTCGAAAGCGCGCTGGGGCTGGGCTATCGCCACATCGACACTGCGGAGATGTATGCCAACGAGGAGGCGATCGGAGAAGCGATTGCCGCATCCCGCGTGCCGCGCAACGAGCTGCACGTCACCACCAAGGTCTGGCACGAGAACCTCGCACCAGATGCCATCCGCCGCGCCTTCGATGCGAGCCTGAAGAAGCTCAGGCTTGATCAGGTCGATCTGTATCTCGTGCACTGGCCGTCACGGAACATGAACCTGCCGGCGATCTTCGAGACGCTTTTGAAGCTGAAGGAGCAGGGGCGCACCCGCGCGATCGGGGTCGCCAATTTCACCACGACGCTACTGAAGACCGTGGTCGAAGAAATCGGAGTCCCGATCGCCTGCAACCAAGTCGAGTATCACGTGATGCTCGACCAGTCGAAACTCCTGCGATACCTCGCGGCGAAATCGATCCCGCTTGTGGCCTATTGTCCGTTGGCGCAGGGGCGGGCCGCTTCCAACGAGACGCTGGTTGCAATCGGCAGGAAGCACAACGCGAGTGCGGCGCAGGTGGCGTTGAAGTGGCTGCTTGATCAGCCCGGCGTCGCCGCAATTCCGAAAGCCTCGCGGCAGGAGAGCCAGCAGGCCAATCTCGATGCGGCGACAATTGCGCTGGACGACGAGGACCGGAAGAAGATCGCGGCGCTTCCGAAAGACCGCCGATGCGTCAATCCCGGTTTTGCACCAGCCTGGGACTAATGGGTGAACGGCGGCTCCAGCACTACTCAAAGCAGTGCCGCTGTTGCCGGCAACAGCTGCTCACGCCCCTGAAAATCCTATTATTAACAATATGTTATAGCATATCTGATCGCGATAAGCCCAATCATTCGGCCGTTTGATCCGTGTCAAGGACGCAAGCCGATTTTCTTGCATTCTAAATGATCGGAGGCAGACCGTGGACAGAATCCGATCAAGGCTGGATGAGGTGACGGGCTTCGTAGCGGAGGCGTTGCCCGGCAGTGACATTACGCCGCCATGCTCCGAGACGGAATTCCTTGCAGAGCTCGGCGAGCGCGTGCGGACATCGCGCATGCGCTGCGACATGTCGCGTCGGGAGCTTGCCCGGAAATCCGGCATTTCGGAACGGTACATCGCACAGATCGAGGCGGGCAAAGGCAACGTGTCGATCGTTCTCTTGCTGAGACTGGCTTCCGCCATCCGCGGCGTTGAACAACAGGTTGCCTGACCCGACTTGACCGCGTTGGTCGGTCACGTGCGTGCTCCACGTTCGCAATGCGTGGAGGCACGCCGGACTCTTCGCGTCATACCTCGGCAAGCACAGTGTTCTTCCAGCCAGCTAATTCTTTCCGACGGTTCGGATCGGCCGGCCCTGGCTGACAAAAGAGTAATGGGCGTTGGCGAGGCTGCCCAACATCAGAGCCTCTACCACGGGCTCGGCGATCTCACTGGTTGCGGCCCACTCGACGATAAAGTTCGCGCCGGTCCCCCCGCGCGCGTCAGCGGTTGTGATGAATACCTCGACGGTGGCGAGAGGCTTCAACGCCACGGGAGATTTCAGATAGCTTTCCACCATTCGGCCGGTGGTGTCGAAATAGGCAATCCGCTTCAAAACCAGGGGTTGGGTTTCCGAGGCATTATGCACGCTGAGCGTCACGGAGAAGTCGACGCGCAGCTTGCCCTGGCTCACGGAGACACTGGAATAGGCCGGCACATAGAATCCGCCCGACACCCCCAAGCTTGCTGTAGGCATCGCAGTCAACGAGTCGGCAAAAGTCTGCTCGAGTCCTCCCGCGTTCTGTGCAGATGCGAATGTGGGCAGCAGGCATGCGATCAGGATCGTAACGATTCGGAGGTGACCCATGGCTCGCTTGCCTTGATTGGCCCCACTTCGAGGTTGCGGCCAAGGAACTTGGTCAAACGTGCACAAGTTCATTCGCGATATCACCTTCTGTATCCTGTGATCCTGCCCCACCTTATCGCCGGCCTTTAGACAGGTCCATTCGGGCTCGGACTTGCCAAGTCCACTTGCCAAGTCCACTTGCCAAGTCGCGGGAATGGCGTGCATAGCCTTTGCGGGTACACGCAAGGGCGAGTTGACCATTGACGGGCTTGCCCGCGCGATGCAGCATGCGGATGTTCTCAGGGCAGGGTGAAATTCCCTACCGGCGGTATGCAGCCCCGTGCTGCGAGCCCGCGAGCGCCTTCCACTGGAAGGGTCGAGCAGATCAGGTGAGACGCCTGAGCCGACGGTCAAAGTCCGGATGAAAGAGAACGCGCGAGCCGACCCCGGGACTGGGGCGGCACGCACGTGATCGCCTTGGGTGACGTGTCGGTTACCGGAAAGGAGATCACCGTGGCACACACCCGCTACGCATTCGTCAAAGCCAATTGGTGCGCTGATATCGTCAGCGAGGCTTTTTGCAGTTGATTCCGGCCTGGCAGGTCGTTGAGAAGGGACGCGAGGCCGCCCAGGCTGCTCCCCATAATAAAGGTGAGAAGAGGAAATGCCCGATACAATTCAGGAAGTTTTGCAGGCCTTCGCCAAGGGCGAACTCGTTGTGGTGACCGATGACGAGGACCGGGAAGGCGAGGGCGATCTGATTGTCGCCGCCTCGCTCTGCACCGCCGAGAAAATGGCCTTCATGATACGCCATACCTCCGGCATCGTATGCGCCCCAATCACGACCGAGGATGCGAGGCGGTTGCGGCTGGACCCGATGGTCGCCCACAATGATTCCGCCCATACCACGGCCTTCACCGTTTCTATTGACTATAAGCCCGATGGCGGCACCGGCATTTCGGCGGACGAGCGCGCATCCTGCTGCCGCGCGCTGGCCAACCCGAATGTCGGCGCCGGTGATTTCGCCCGGCCAGGCCACGTGTTTCCGCTGATCGCCAAGGACGGCGGTGTGCTCTTGCGTTCGGGCCATACCGAGGCTGCGGTCGACCTGTGCAAGCTCGCCGGCCTTCCCCCTGTCGGTGTCATCAGCGAGCTTATGAACGATGACGGCACGGTGATGAAGGGTGAGCAGGTGGTGCGGTTCGCTGCCCAGCACAAGCTTAAGCACGTTACAATTGCTGACATGATCGCTTATCGCCAAGCGCGCGAGAAGCTGATCGAGCGAGTATCGACCTTCGTCACTGAAAGCCCGATCGGACCACTGCAGGGCTACGCTTATCGCTCACCCTTTGATGCCATTGCGCATGTTGCCTTCGTCTATAACGGCATCGGCGACGGCAAAAACGTGCTGACGCGGTTTCACAAGCCCAATGTCGTGAGGGAAATCTTCACCGGCCCGAAGCGCATGCAGGCCGTGCTCGATCATTTCAAGAAGAACGGTCGTGGCGTACTGGTGTATCTGCGCGACGGCGCTGCCGGTGTTCCGGTTGCGCCATTGCCGAACGAGACGTCCGCCGAAGCCGACCGCAACCGGCAATGGCGCGAGATCGGCGTCGGCGCACAGATCCTGCGTGATCTCGGCGTCACCTCGATCCGTCATCTCACCTCGTCGGTGCACGAATATAAGGGGCTGTCCGGTTTCGGAATCGAGATTGTCGCAACCGAACAGCTGGACAATTAGTGCTCAACCCAGGTTCAGCCGGACGTCGTTGACGGCGGTACCAGGGAACATAATTGCACTTGGTGGCCTATAGCTTTAATTTGCTGGGAAATTTGTCGGAACAGATGCGAAAGGATCTTTTATGAGCGTACGCCCTCAGGCCAAGGACAAACCGTCCGCGGCTTCTTTCCGGTGGGATGATCCGTTCTTGCTCGATGAGCAACTTACCGAAGACGAGCGCATGGTGCGCGACACGGCGCGGGCCTACGCTCAGGACAAGCTATTGTCCCGCGTTACCAAGGCCTATCTGGAAGAGAAGACCGACCGCGAGATCTTCAACGAGATGGGCGAACTCGGGCTGATCGGCATTACGCTGCCGGAGGAGTATGGTTGTGCTAATGCGAGTTACGTCGCCTACGGCCTGGTCGCGCGCGAGATCGAGCGAGTGGACTCCGGCTATCGCTCGATGAACTCGGTGCAGTCCTCGCTGGTCATGTATCCGATCTACGCCTATGGCGATGAGCATCAGCGCAAGAAATACCTGCCGAAACTCGCTAGCGGTGAATGGGTCGGCTGCTTCGGCCTCACCGAGCCGGACGCCGGTTCCGATCCCGGCGGAATGAAGACCCGTGCTGAGAAAGTTTCGGACGGCTACCGGCTCACCGGCAGCAAGATGTGGATCTCCAACGCCCCAATCGCCGACGTCTTCGTGGTATGGGCGAAATCGGCCGAACACGACAACCAGATCCGTGGCTTCATCCTGGAGAAGGGCATGAAGGGTTTGTCGGCCCCGAAGATCGGCGGCAAGCTTTCGCTCCGCGCCTCCATTACCGGTGAAGTAGTGATGGACGGTGTCGTGGTTCCCGAGAGCGCGATGTTGCCCAATGTCTCCGGATTGAAGGGCCCGTTCGGCTGTCTCAACCGTGCCCGCTATGGCATTGCCTGGGGCGTCATGGGCGCCGCCGAAGACTGCATGCACCGCGCCCGGCAATATACGCTCGACCGCAAGCAGTTCGGCCGGCCGCTCGCCGCCACCCAATTGGTGCAGAAGAAGCTCGCGGACATGGAGACCGAGATCGCATTGGGCTTGCAGGCCTCTCTGCGTGTCGGCCGCCTGATGGACGAAGGGAAATTCGCGCCCGAAATGATCTCGATCATCAAGCGCAACAATTGCGGCAAGGCGCTCGATATTGCGCGCGTCGCACGCGACATGCACGGCGGCAACGGCATCCAGATCGAGTACCAAGTGATGCGGCACGTGTCGAACCTCGAGACCGTGAACACCTATGAAGGTACCCACGACGTCCATGCGCTGATCCTGGGACGTGCCATCACCGGCATCCAGGCGTTTTCATAAGCGTCAATCCCGTCGTTCCGGGCGCCGCCGCGAGGTGGCGAGCCCGGAATGTCGGGGGCCGCATTGTTTCCAGTTTCATCAGATTCCGGGGTGGTCCTTGCAGTCCATCCCAAAATGACGTCAGAGAAGAGACTTATGGCCGATAACGAGGACGTCCCTTTCAACCGTAATTTTCCGCTGAAGCCCGGCATCGTCGAGGAAGTCCGTCCTGGCCTGCGGCGGATACTCTGCGACAATCCAGGTCCTTTCACCTTTACCGGCACGGTCAGTTACATCGTTGGACGGGGCAACGTTGCGATCATCGATCCCGGACCGGACGATGAGGCCCATGCGGCGGCGCTTCTGGATGCGGTTCGCGGTGAAAACGTCACGCACATTCTGGTTACGCACACACACCGCGATCACTCGCCCAACGCTCGGCGGATCAAGGCGGCCACTGGCGCGCCCGTCTATGCCGAAGGACCTCACCGCGCCTCGCGGCCCCGCTTTGAGAGCGAGAAGCACAACCCGGAATCCGGAGCTGATCGTGATCTTGCACCCGATGTCATCCTTGGCGATGGCGATGTCATCGAAGGTGCCGGCTGGCGGCTGCAAGCCGTGGCGACGCCGGGCCACACAGCCAACCACCTCGTTTTTGCCTGGCCAGAACGCAAGATTTCCTTCGTCGGCGATCATGTCATGGGCTGGTCCACCTCGATCGTGGCGCCGCCGGACGGTTCGATGATCGACTACATGGCCTCACTCGAACGGCTGACGGAGCGCGACGAGGATCTCTATTTCTCAGGCCATGGCCCGGAAATTCCGGATGGGCCGCGCTATGTCCGCTTCCTGATCCGCCATCGAAGGGCGCGCGAAGCCTCCATCCTGCATCGCCTGGCCAAGGGCGCAGCCGACATCCCGACGATGGTGCGCGCGATCTATATCGGCATCGATCCGCGGCTGATGACGGCGGCGGGCTACTCGGTGCTGGCGCATCTGGAGGATCTTGTCGCGCGCGGTTTGGTTGCAACCGATGGTGATCCGGTGATTACGGGGACCTACCGGATGGTAGCCGCCTAAAAAGCAAAGGCTTCACGATGAGTCATCATCGCGTGGTCCAGCTTGTCGGCCTGTTCTAGATCACGCGCCAGTCTTACGAAAGCGATGGATAGATGAATCCAGACCGGCGGACTCTACTTCTCGGCGGCGCTGCAGCCGCGTTTTCTTCGTCCCTTGCCATATGCGGCGAGAGGAATGAAGGGACGGAACGACTTTGGCAGCGTTGGCAACAGGATTGGCGGTGGATGGAAGCTGTCTGCCGGCGGCGAGGCTGGAAACTGACGCCGCTTGAGATATCGCCGCCGCTGCCGGCAGCGCGGATAGACTCCATCAAGACGGCTGACGGCATCAAGGTGCCGCCGCAGTTGGGTGAACTTCTCACACAATATTCCGCACGGGTGACCTTCGGTTGGTATGTGCCGCCGCACCTCCACTCGATCGGAGATGACTTCCCCATCATAAGCGATTGCCGTGATGCGGTGTGGGATGTGGACCATATCGTGGACTCGGCGATCCCGAATTTTGCGAACTGGAAGAAGCACCTCGCCTGGAAGGACCGGTCGGAAGCTCCAAACCGGCCGGAAATGTGGGAGAATCAATTCCCCTTCTATTGCCTCATCAACGGCGACATAGTGACGATCGATGTGTCGCACGGCGAGGGGCCGCATCCGGTGCGCTATTTCAGCCATGATCTGGAGACGCCGCATGGCATGGCACTTGCCCCGGATCTCTTCACCTTCATCACCGAAATGGCGCATCTCGGCCACGCCAGTCTCGAATGGGCTACTTCGCTGTTGGGGACGACGAAAGGGGACACCCGCTACATCAAGGCGGACAGTCCCGCCGGGCTGAAATGGCGTGCTTTCCTGGAAAGCGATCCAGCGGCACGCAATCTCGACGATCCGCCCGTCGCTGTCATCGAGAAAACGCCGGCCGATCGTGCGCTCCTTGACGGCGCACGGGCAAACGACATTCCCGCTGTCCAGGCAGCACTCGCCGCCGGTGCTGCACCAGATGTCGTGCCGACCTACGAATGGCGATCGGAGGCCCGTGGCATCCACGAATTCTGCACGGCGATCAGTTATGCCGTGCGCCACGACAACGTTCCTATGGTCGAGCTTCTCTTGAAGCACGGCGCGACGCTCAATACGCGCCGCCTGCCGTTGTCCGAGGCCATCGAGCATGGCAGGCCCGAAACCGTGAGTTGGCTTCTCGCCAACGGCGCGCGCGTCAACGGCTGG
>JGI24705J35276_12237907_pt1 | contig 14051 bp, 11 predicted proteins | sample TergutNt197P4_FD_35276 | JGI IMG/M metagenome (IMG submission 35276) | reverse complement strand
CACCAGTGACTTGGATCGGGCAAGACGATCCATATGGGCAAGCAAAGCCTGGTTAAAGCACTGCTTGAAAGCCAGCCGTTTTAATTCGGGCTGCGCATTGGGCGCATAGACATTGATGAAATAAAAGTCGCTGAATTCAAGGGTGAGCACCCGCCCCTCCTCGTCGAACCCAGGTTCGCCGAGTCCATACCAGACCTTAAGCGGGGCCATCTTGCTCAGCACCGCCGTGCCGGCATACCCTTTTTTTTTCGCCGGATTCCAGAACGCATGGTATCCATCGATGTTCTGCAGCGATGGAGGCAACTGCTCTGGCTGAGCCTTGATTTCCTGAAAGGCCACGATATCGGCATCAAACTCGCGCAGCACGTCCAGCAGGCCATTTTTCAACCCCGCCCGTATCCCGTTGACGTTCCAGGAAACAAATTTCTTCTCCGTGGTTTGCTGCATGCCCCTCCCCTTGTTGACCGCCTTGATCGTCCGTGGGGTCACGCCGAGGCGCGGGCACCAGCAGGCGATCACGCAGCAATCGCAGTGGGGGCGCACCGGGGTGCAGGTCCCCTGACCAAAGGCAACCAGAATGGAATTCACTTCCGCCCAAGAAGGCGGCGGCAGAATCTGTTGCAGGGCCATCTCGGTCTGCAAGGGGGTTTCTGTCTTGACCACTCCCCATATATTCATGATCCGATGCACATGGGTATCCACGCAGATGGCCGGTATCCCGAAGGCCACCGCCAACACCAGATTGGCCGTTTTTCGCCCGACGCCTGGCAAGGTAAGCAGGGAATCAAGATCCCGAGGCACAGCGCCATTAAACCGTTCTTGCAATACCGTCGGCAGCTGCCGGAGAAATCGCGCCTTGTTGCGATAAAATCCCACGGGATAAATCAGCCGCTCCAATTCCTCGGTTGTCAGGCGGGCCAAGGTGGTGGCCGTATCAGCCCGCGCAAAAAGCCGACCAGCAGCGGCAGCGGTCACCTCGTCCTTGGTCCGCGCCGAGAGCAGCGTCGCCACCAGAATCTTGAAGGGATCGTTGGTTTGGGTCGCGATCAGATCGACCACGGGAACCTGATAGGTCTTCACCTCTTTTTTGAGCAGAAGCAGGACATCATGCAAAGGAAAGGTCATGGGATGCACCGAATCAATTCAGGCCTTCTAGCAAAAAATACTCATTATCAATCAAGCTAACATCAAAACAACGGACCAGGCAAGCCAAACAAGTGATTATCCGAGGAAAACTGAGAAAACGACTAAAAAAGAAAACCAGCACCTTCAGTGCTGGTTCAGTGTGGCAATAAAGTGGTTGATCCTGAAAGAACTTTCACCAAAACAAAAATACCTCGCCGGTGCAAGGAGTACTTCGCTCCTTGGTCCCCACGAAGCCTACAACACGGTCACCTCACCGGTGGCCAGATCGTAATAGGCGGCAACAACGAGCACCTTCCCTTCATTGACCAGATCGGCAATGAAGGGTTCCGACTCGGCAATTTTCCTGGCCATCGTCCTGGCCAATTCCATGGCGGCGTTATCCGGCCAGTGGCCCTCCTGCCCTTTGGTTCGCTTCAAGGCCGCATCAATCGAGGGGATGAGGCTGGCGATGTGTCCTCCCAATCTGACCTCCTGGGCTACCGCACTGACCGCGCCGCAGGAAGAGTGACCCATCACCATGACCAGAGGGGTATGCAGATGGGTGACCGCGTATTCAATGCTGCCCAGGATATGATCATTGATGATATTGCCCGCAACCCGCAGGATAAACAAATCACCCAACCCCTGGTCGAACACATCGACCGGCGGCACCCGTGAATCGGCGCAGGCGAGCACCACCGCTATCGGTTCCTGACCACCAACCAGCCCTTTGCGCGATTCTTCACAGTGATTGGGATGCTCGAGTTTGCCTTGGACAAATCGTTTGTTGCCCGCCAGCAGGACTTGGAGCGCTTCTGGCCCCGTCATCTTTCTTTTCGCTGTTTGCATGCTGTGTTCCTTTCCTTGGCCTGGACTGTCGTTACATTGTTGAACAAAACTCAAAACCCAAGTGCAGCCTTCTTTTCTGGGCGAAAAGACCAAAAAACATATCAGTTGAGCAATGCGTCAGCTACAAAAAAAAATGATAGCTCCGGCAATATTCCCCATCGTGGCTCCAATGGAAAAAATCCGGGAACAGGCTATCTTTCTCCGTAATAATAATCTTTCTGATACTCGTAATAGCCGAATACCCGGTAATCAAGCATCGTGGCCCGGTAGGCATTGAAAACGACCCCCAAAATCTTGTCGCGGCCAATGGCGTCGACCAGGGCTTTCACATATTCGCGGCGGGCGGCGCCGGAACGGACCACCAGGACCACGCCGTCGACGTGTTGCGCCAGAACCGAAGTTTCACTGGCAGCATGCAACGGCGGGCTGTCCAGGAGAACAAGGCGATCATCGTACCGTTGAGCCAGTTCGTCGACCAGTCTGCTCATTGCCGCCGAACCGAGCAGTTCGGCCGGATTTATGGAACGAGGACCGGAGAGGAGCAGAGAAAGCTTCTCGACCCCGGACGGAAGCAGCAGATCCGGTACGGCCCTACGGTGGCAGAGGTAGTCGGACAGTCCCTTCACATTGCTCTGCCCGAACAAGGTATGCTGCATCGGTTTACGCAAATCGCAGTCCACCAGCAGGCAGTAATTATCCACTCCCTGGGCAAGGGATATCCCTAAATTTGCGCAGATAAAGCTCTTGCCTTCGCCGGGGGAAGCGCTGGTCACCAGGATGGTCCGAGGAACTTTCCCTGTAGGGGGAAACAGAATGCGGGTACGGAGAGCGCGGATACTCTCCGCCACTGGACCAGTGGTCGCCGTGGCCAGAACCAGTCGATCGTCCCATCGCCCGGTATATATATGCTCGCCTGCACCAGAAAGGGCGGCGGGGACGGGCGCTACCGGCTCAGATTTTAAAGGCGCGTTGGCTTCGGGGCTGGGCTCATCCGGCAGCTGCTCCGTCTCGGTTGCCATGACCATTTCCTCATCCGCCCGCTTCAATGCCTTGAATACTTTTCCCACAAGACCCTCCGACAACCTTAAAAACGAAGATGCTGCAACAACGACTCAGGCAATATCCTGCCCAGAGGGGAAATGGACCGGGTCGCCGGCAGCATTTCCAAGACCACCAGAAGCATCAGAATCACAATGATGACCCCACCGCACACCTCGAACAGGCGCATCTTGCCTGGTTCGGCTTGGCTGGCGACGGGCAGGGGATTCTCCTCGCCAGGAAAATGCAAATCCTCCACACTCTCCCTGATCAAATCCGCATTGATTACGGGCTTGCTTTCGGCGAAACCGGACAGGAGGGCATGGTCACAAATGATATTGATCAACCGGGGTGTCCCCTGGCTGACCTGATGTACCTCGACAATGGCATCATCGGAAAAAATATTGAGATGCCGGGCCCCGGCATGACGCAGCCGAAACAAGATATACTGCCGGGTTTCGTCGAGGGAAAACCGATTGAGATGGAAGCGGATGCCGATACGCTGGCGCAGGGGCAACAGCCGGTCGTCGCTCATGCGCTCGTTGAGTTCCGGCTGCCCCACGAAAAAGATGGAAAGCACATCCTGACCCTTTTCCTCCAGATTGGAAAGCAGACGAATCTCCTCCAAAAGATCGACCGGAAAGACATGGGCTTCGTCGAAAATCAGCAGCACCCGCTCGCTTTTCTTGTAACACTCCCTGAGCAGATGGCCGAATTCAATCAAGAACATGGCCTTGTTGCCGTCCCACCCCAATCCAAGCTGGCTGGCAATGTAGGAAAAGAATTCGTCACGACGGAGAATCGGGTTGTTAAGATGGCAGAGATGGACATCCTGCTTCAATGAATGCACCAAGGCCTGCAGCAAGGTCGTCTTGCCCGCGCCGACATCGGCGGTCAGTACCAGAAAGCACTTTTTACTGAGAATTCCGTACTTGAGGATGGCCAACCCTTCCTGATGCGCCTCACTCATAAAAACCACGGAGGGGTCAGGCGTCAGGGCGAAGGGTTTTCTGGTCAGGCCATAATACTTGGTATACATGCTCAATTATTCCCAATAACCAGGGTGAATCTCAAACGATGATCATGCCCTTGGTCCACATGAATACGATGACCGCCAGCAACACGGTCGCATAACCGGATATCAGGCCGAGGCTTATGCGAAAAATAATCTTATCCCTTCTGATTTCAGCCTCTTTGTCAATGAACGGGATGGAACAGATGACCGGCAGGCCGATATATTCCTCCAACTCGCCGACATTCTTAAACGAGGTGTCGGTAAAGTCAGCGAGCAGGACAAATCCAAGGCTGAGACCCAATCCCGCTGCCACGGCGGCCAAGAAGATTTTCATGAAATTTGGCTTGAATGGTTTTTCCGGGACACGCGCGGAATCGACAATCTTGAACTTGCTCCCTTTTTGACTTCGCTCAAGGTTTTCCACCGATTGCGCCTGGAGATTCTGGGCGACCAGTTGATCGTAATGACGGCGTAGTTCGCTGTAATCCCTGGTAAAACTGGCCCATTCCGCTTCCCGGGTGGGTACCGCCTCGATCCATTGCTGATACTGGACGATTTGCGGGGGAATTTTTGCCTGTGCCTCCCGAAGTTGCTCAATATTGAAATCAAGCTGCTTCAATTGGGCCTGAACCCTACTGTCTGCCAGGCCCGCGGCCGACGCACCCTGTCGGCTGCCTGCTCCACTTTTGGCCCTTTTTGCTTCCAATTGCTGGATCAGTTGTTTAACCCGCCGTACCTCCGGGTGGTTATCGGTGTATTTTGCTTGCAACTCCTCCAGATAGGCCTGCAGACGCAGCAGACGATCCCCATCGCCTTCCGGTTGACGCTGGCCGGAACGGGCCGGATCGCTGGAGGCAAGGGAAGCAAGGCTCCGCTGCATGTTGCTCTGCTCCTGCACCATGACTCTGGTTCGCTCAAGCTCCTGAATGGAATTCTGGGTATCCTGGTTTTGCCGCATCAGGGCCTGGAGCTGGGAGAGATTACTCTGGCGCTGTTCCGGCATTTCGTTGAAATATTTCAGCTTATAATCCCGCATCATCTGTTCTTTTTCGTCCAGCACCTTCTTGGCCGAGGCCAACTCGCTTTGGGTATATTTCGAGGTCTCAGTGGCCCGCTCCTCGCGGTACTTCATATTTTCCTCGATGAACAATGATGCCAGGCCGTTGGCAACCTTAGTCACCTTTTCCGGGTTGCCTCCCTGGAAAGACACGCTGAATATATCCCCCTTGCCAGAAGGCTGAATGGTGATATTTGTTCGCATCATCTCAATGACATCTTCCATGGGCAGCTTTTTCCTCGCCTCTTCGTACAAGGAAAGTTGAAGAATAATCTTTTCAAGGTTGTTGCGACTGGTTACAAGTTCACGTAAAGTTGCCAATGACTCCTGCAATCTGCTCCGCCCTTGTTCCGGGTCCATTTTCCCTGGATTGATCTGTTGCTGTTCATAGCTGAGCAAGGCGGTGCCCTGATAAATTTTAGGGACGAAATTGTAATATCCCAAACCAATGGTTATTCCCAGAAGCAGACAACTGGTGATGAACCGCCATCTGGCTAAAACGAGATCGACATATTTCTTGATCAACTGGCGCTGCTGATTATTCATAATTCTTCTACGCGTTTTTATTCAGCCATCAACCTATGTCGACAGCAAACACAACCACCTGCGTGATTGGCGATATACACGGCTGCCACGCCATGCTCCTCCGCCTGCTGGACCAGGTGGGCCCTCGGGCGGATACCTTTGTGTTCCTTGGTGACTATGTCGACCGAGGCCCGGACTCCAAAGCGGTGGTCGAAACCATCCTGTCGTTGCGTTCCCGGCACCCGCGCGTTGTGCCGCTGATGGGAAACCACGACTTCATATTTTATCAATATCTCACGGGCAACGACAGCACCCCTTTTCTGCAATTCGGTGGCCTGGAGACCCTGACCAGCTACGGCATCCCGCCTTCGGCCGAGGGTGAGGAAAGAACCCGGTCCGTCCCAGCCAGCCACCTTGCCTTCCTGCGGAGCTTGCCCCTCTTCTGGGAGGATCAGCACGGCATCTATGTACATGCCGGCTTGCAAGCCGGTCGCCATCTCAGCCAACAAACCGCCCAATGGTGCCTGTGGGCACGCGATGCTTTTCTCGCCGCTTCATTTGATTTCGGCAAACCTGTTGTTTTCGGACACACGGTGTTTGCCGAGCCCTATTTTGCCGCCGACAAAATCGGCATTGACACCGGAGCTGTGTATGGCGGACGATTAACGGCGTTGCTGCTGCCCGAATGCGAGGTGGTCAGTGTGCGGTAAAAAGACGCCGCAATCTCACAAGGGTTAACTCATGGTAGTTGAAAGGAAAAAAAAGACAAGGGGAGCTGTCTATAATTCCGAAAAATTCAACGGCTTAGTCCGGGCGATGTCGTCCAGCCCCATCAGCAGCATGCACAAGCGATCCACGCCTAAGGCTATGCCAGCCGCCTCGCCCATCCGCCCCAACTCAATCAACAGCTTTTCCGGCATCCTGGCTGTTTTTCCTTCCCTTTGCATCTGCTCTATGGTCCGTTGAAAACGCTGCCGTTGCTCCTGTGGATCGGCTAATTCGGAAAAACCGTTTGCCAGCTCGATGCCGGCAATATAGAGTTCAAACCGTTCCGCCACCAACGGATTGTTTCGACTCCCGCGGGCCAGCGACCCCAATTCGACCGGGTAATCGTAGAGAAAGACCGGTCTGGTCCGCCCCAGGTTGGGTTCGATCGCGGTGACCAAAATCTCGTCAAAGCGGTCAGCGCACAGGGCATCCCTGACCGAGACCCCGGCATAGCGCTGGAACGCTTCTTCGACGGTAAGTCGCTCCCACGGCGGGGTCAAGGCCACCCGGTCACCTTGCCAGCACAGCCGGTCCTCTTCTATAAGGCCGGCAAAACCTGACAGCCTCCGGGCCACCCATCCGATCAATTCCTCGCATTGCCGCATCAGGTCGAGATAATCCCATCCCCGGTGATACCACTCGAGCATGGTAAATTCAGCTTGATGCAGCCTGCCGCATTCTTCTTGGCGAAAACAGTGGCAGATTTGGAAGATGCGCTCACAACCGCCCGCAAGCAGCCGTTTCATGCAGATTTCCGGCGAAGTGTGCAAAAAGCAATCCCCGCTGGTAAAAGGAATGAGGTGGGATTCGGGGATCAGAACCGGCAGCCGCAGTGGGGTATCGACTTCGATATAATCACGTTCGAGAAAAAACGAACGGATGGCCTGCAGCAGGTCGGAACGCTGCCGCAGGCCCGTGGGGGAGAGCATGCCGGATTATTCTTTCACCCGGGTGATGTAGGTACCCGTCCTGGTATCGATTTGGATTTTATCGCCCTGCTCGACAAAAGGCGGTACCTGGAGTTGAAAGCCTGTCTGCACGGTCACAGGTTTGGTGTCTGAACCGGAGGTATCGCCCTTGGCCCAAGGATCAGCCACCGTAACCTCAAGGTTGACGAAGGTGGGCAGAGTGATATCGATGGCCCGGTCGCCAAAGAACAGCACCTCCACCTCCATATTGTCGATCAGAAAATTCAGCCCGTCGGCCAGCTGTTCCTTGGTCAGGAAAATCTGCTCGTAGGAGGAGGTGTCCATGAAATGGTACTCGTTGTCCTGGGCATACAAAAACTGCATCTTCCGCTCTTCGAGGTTCGGCCGATCGAACTTGTCGTTGGAACGGTAGGTTTGGGTGAATTGAACCCCGGTGATCATGTTGCGCATCTTGGTCCGGTACAGCGCCTGTCCCTTGCCGGGTTTGGAGAAATCGAACTCGGTGACAATATAAGGTTCGCCATCAATTTGAATCTTCAAGCCTTTGCGCAGATCGGATGCTGTATACATGTCGTTTGTCCTTCACTCTTGGCAGATCGATTATTTTTCCCAAAAATTTTAAAATTACAAAACTATCGTTTTTTTCGCAAGCGCTACCAATGCGGAAAGCAAAATTATCCCCAGGAGCCGGTCTTCTCTTGTGTTCGCCCCGCAATGCTTATAGATTGACTACCCATGACCATCTCAGGACCGCACCATAACCGATGATCCGCGCCGGCGTTCTTTCCGATACCCACCTCAGCCGGCCGGACAGCCTGTTCACCCGGCAGGTGGCGGCCTGCTTTGCCGATTGCGAGGTCATCATCCATGCCGGCGACCTAACAACGCTTGCCGTTTTAGAGGCCTTTGCCGGCAAAACCGTCTATGCGGTTGGCGGCAACATGTGTGAGCTTGAGGTCCACGGCCGCCTGCCGGAGCAAAGGCAATTTTCCCTAGGTCCCTTTACCATCGGCCTGACCCATGGCGCCAGGCTGGGCGCGGACCCCGAAAACGCACTCATCAACCTCTTTCCCGAGGCCGACTGCATTATCTACGGCCACACCCATCGGTCGGCCTGCCAGCGCTACGGCCCGACCCTGTTCCTCAATCCGGGCAGCTTTCATTCCACCGGGCTCTATGGCGCGCCCGGAACCTTTGCCATCCTTGAAGCAGGCAAGGAGCTTTCCGCCCGCATCGCCTCCATCCCGCCGATCCGATGAAGGTGCTGTGGACTCCCTGGAGGATGGAGCACGTTCTAGGCACAGCGCCGAAGACGAACGGCTGCCTGTTCGAACCGCCAGGAACCGCGGCCCAGGACAAGGCGCACTTGCTGCTCTTCCGTGATGATCTGAGCGTGGTCCTCTTAAACCGCTTTCCCTACGCCAACGGCCACCTGCTGCTGGCACCCCGGAGCCACCGGGCCGACCTCGCCGACCTGACTTCAGAGGAGAGCTGTCGGCTGATGATCATGCTCACCGCCTGCTGCACCGTCCTCAGACGACATCTGCACCCCGACGGCATCAACATCGGCCTCAATTTGGGCACCGTGGCCGGCGCCGGCATTGCCGACCATCTTCACTTCCACCTCGTGCCCCGCTGGCAAGACGACCACAATTTTATGACCGTATGCGCGGAAGTCCGCACCATCCCCCAGCATATCGAGCGAACCTTTGACCTGCTCGCCCCGGATTTCCTCGCCTTGTCCCCCTCTTCCACGCCATGAATACCGCCCCGCCCAAGATCACCCCCATGCTCCAGCAATATCTGGAGATCAAGGAACAGTATCCTGATACCATCCTTTTCTACCGCATGGGTGATTTCTACGAGATGTTTTTTGACGACGCCGTGACCGCCGCCAAGATCCTGGGCATTACCCTGACCTCACGCAGCGCCAAGGATGAAGTCAACAAGATCCCGATGTGCGGGGTGCCCTTCCACGCGGTGACCGGCTATCTGGGCCGGATGATCAAGGCTGGCCACCGGGTCGCCCTGTGTGAACAGGTCGAGGACCCCAGGCTCGCCAAGGGCATTGTCCGCCGGGAAGTCGTCCGGGTGGTCAGTCCGGGCGTCACCACCGATGACCAGCTGCTTGACGCCAAAGCAGACTGCTATGTCTGTGCCGTCTCGTTTTCCCGCCGCTCGGCCAAGGAGATGCTGGCCGGCCTGGCGGTGGTCGATGTCTCGACCGGCCGTTTCCAGCTCAGCGAGGTCACCTTTTCAGCAAGTGGCCCCGCACCCTTGATCGACGAGTTCACACGCCTTAAACCCGCCGAACTGATCTTGGCCCAGTCCGAACTCGAAGAGTGGGCCGGGCTCACCGAGCTGCTCACCACCCATCTGGGGCAGCTCTGCCTGACCGGCCGACCGGATATCCACTTTGATCACCGCACGGCACTCTCAACCCTCACCGAACATTTCCGCACCACCAGCCTGGCCGGTTTTGGCTGCGCCGCCTATACCGCAGCCATCAACGCGGCCGGCGCCCTGCTGCTCTACCTCAAGGAGACGCAAAAATCCGAGCTTTCCCATATCAAGCAGCTCAGCCCCCTCAACCATGGCGGCTATCTGGTCATCGACGACGCCTCCCGCCGCAATCTCGAATTGCTTGTAACCTTGGTCGGCGGCCACCGGGAAGGCTCGCTGCTGTTTGCCCTCGACCGGACCGCAACCCCCATGGGGGCACGTCTCCTGCGGCGCTGGTTGTTGTTTCCCCTGCAGGAGCAAGAGCTGATCGAGGCGCGGCTGGCCAGCGTCCAAGAACTGGTCCAGCGCCCGGAGGACAGGGCGGCCATCCGCGACCTGCTCGCCTCGATTTACGACCTCGAACGGTTGTGCAGCCGCCTGGTGCTCGGCCACGGCAACGCCCGCGACATGGGTGCCATCAAGACCTCTCTGGCGCAACTGCCCGCCCTCCATGCCCTGCTGTCCGAGTGCGGCTCCCCTCTGGTGCAGGCCATTGCCGCCGAATTCGACACCCTGGCCGACCTGCATCAGCTCATCGACCTGGCCATCCGCGACGACGCTCCGCTCAGCCTGCGGGAAGGGATGCTGATCAGGGAGGGATACAACCACGAACTCGATCGGCTCCTGGTGTTGCTCCGCGATGGAAAAAAGCTGATCCTCGCCCTGGAGAACAGCGAACGGGAACGTTCCGGTCTGGCCAAGTTGAAGGTCGGCTACAACAAGGTCTTTGGCTATTATTTCGAAGTGAGCCGCAGCCAGGCCGAGGCGCTGCCCGACTATTTCATCCGCAAGCAAACCCTGGTCAATGCCGAGCGATTCATCACCCCTGAATTGAAGGAGTTGGAGAACTCCATCGCCACCGCCCAAGAGCGCAGGCTGGAACTGGAATACGAGCTTTTCCTTGAGATCCGCGGTCAACTGGTCGAGCACACCCAGCGCCTGCTGGCGGTTGCCGACCTTTTGGCCCGGGTCGATGTGCTGGCCTGCTTTGCCGAACTGGCCCACCGGCACCGCTACTGCCGGCCGACGATCAACCGCGACCGCACCCTAACCATCAGCGAAGGGCGCCATCCGGTCATCGAACGTTCGCTTGAACCCGGCCGCTTTGTTCCCAACGACGTCCATCTCGACCAGGAACGCGACGAGATCCTGATCATCACCGGTCCCAATATGGCCGGAAAATCGACCGTCTTACGCCAGACCGCCCTGATCGTCCTCATGGCCCATCTCGGCAGTTTTGTCCCGGCGGAAACCGCGGACATCTGTCTGGTTGACCGCATTTTCACCCGGGTCGGGGCAATGGACGATCTGCGCCGCGGTCAGTCGACCTTTATGGTCGAAATGAATGAAACCGCCAACATCTTGCACAATGCCACTGAAAACAGCTTAGTCATCCTGGACGAAATCGGCCGTGGCACTTCGACCTACGACGGATTGGCCATTGCCTGGGCCGTGGCGGAAGAACTGGCCCAAAAAAACTCCATCGGCATCAAGACCCTGTTCGCCACCCATTACCACGAGCTGACCGACCTGGCGGCAACCAACCCTAGGATCCAAAACTATTCGATTGCGGTCAAGGAATGGAATAACACCATCATCTTCCTCCATAAGCTGGTCAAGGGCGCCACCAACCGCAGCTACGGTATCCAGGTGGCCTCCCTGGCCGGGGTGCCGGAGCAGGTAATCACCCGCGCCTATCAAATCTTAAAGAATATTGAAATGGGTGAATTCAACCTGCAAGGGCAGCCAGCCATTGCCTCCGGCAAGAAAAGCAAAAAAAACACCCCCCGCCAGTTGCAACTGTTCGCGCCCCCATCTCACCCGGCGCTTGCCCTGTTGGCCACCGTCAACCCCGACGAACTGAGCCCCAAACAGGCCTTAGAGCTTATTTATCAAGCAGTTGCCAACCTGGATTCTCCGGAACGCTGAGCCCTGCTCCTGCTTTTCTCTTCACACCAGCCAGTTGCCCCACCTCTGCCCACAGTTTCCTGTTTAAATTTTTTAAACCACAGACCCCTGAAGTACAATTTCTTTTACCTTCAGGCGTAAATACTGTATAGTACAGCTAATTTGAATCTATTCTCAGTTCAACGCTAAGGCCCATTCCTAAAAATGATAATTTTTTCATTAAGTTAACAATATGGTTTGCCCTTTGCCATGGAGTTGACCCTCTTCACCTCATCACTTTCAACCTGTGTGCGGGCTGTCGCGCCTCTGGTGGCCGCATTCCTGTTGCTCATTGTTGCTGCGGGGCCGGCCTTATCGGCGCCCAAAGCCAGCCCAAAAACCACCCCTAAGGCCGGTATCAAGGTCGAAGCCGCTGAAAAGTTAACCGCCCAGCAGCAGTACAAGGCAGCCATGGATTTTGCGGAGCGGCTGGAGCATGACCAAGCTTTGGCCAGGGCCCGCGACAATTGGCTTAACTGCGCCCAGACCTTCCGCAGGATTCACGCTGCCGAGCGCAAAGGCGAGCTTGGCCCGACCAGCCTGTTCATGGCCGGCAAAACTTATCAGCGCGCCTATGATCTCTTCAAACAGCCACCGGATCTCGACGCCGCCATGAAGAATTTCCTGGAACTGGCGGACATTTATCCCGGCCATGCCCTTGCCGACGACGCCCTGTACGAGGCGGCGGAGTGTGCCCGGATGAGCCCTGGCAAGGAGTCGCTGGCCGATGATTTATATCGAAAAATCGTCACACTTTATCCGCAGGGGGATCAAGCCGAAAAAATCAAGGCCAAGCAACAGCCGCAAAAATTAAAGGCCAGCACTCAGCAGGCCGCGCCAGGGCCCGCACCGCGAATCCAGCCGCGCTTAGCTGCCCTTGCCCCTGTCAAGCACTGGTCTTCAGAAGATTATTGCCGAATCGTCCTTGAACCCGATGGGCCGGTGCCTTTTTCAGCCAAGCTCTTGACTCAGACCGACGCCCAGACCCATCGGCTCGCCATTGATCTCGGCCAAAGTTTTATCGAGCAAAAAAACCGCCAGACCATCCAGGTGAAGGCCGGTCTGCTCAAGGCCATCCGCCCGGACCAATTGACCGGAGACACCACCCGGATAGTTTTGGATCTGGCCTCTTTCTCCGGGTACAAGATCTTCAGCCTGCCTGATCCGTTCCGGGTTATTGTCGATATTCGCGGCGAGGGGGCCGCCGGCAAGGATAGCCGGCCCACCGGTCCAGCCGCTCCCCTTGCCGCCACTCCGCAACTAGCCCAATCACCTGACGAGGCGGCAACAGCCCCGAAGCCAGCAAACGATTCGGCGCGGGCGGTGGTCAGCCTGACAGAGCAGAAGAAACGCAGTCCGCGGTCAATAGCCTTGCCGCCAGCGTCCAGCAAAGAAAAACAGCGGGAAAAACTCTCGCTGGCGCAGCAGTTGGGACTTGGCATCCGCAAAATCGTGATTGATCCGGGCCATGGCGGCAAAGATCCGGGGGCCATGGCCTTTGGTCTGAAGGAAAAGGATATCGTTCTGACGGTTTCCAAAAAGGTCGCAAAGGTTCTCAAGGAAACATACAACTACGAAGTGGTGTTGACCCGCTCCAAGGATCTTTTCATCCCCCTTGAGCAGCGAACAGCCATTGCCAACTCCCAAAAAAGCGATCTTTTTATTTCGATTCACACCAACGCGCATTCTGACCAGAGCAAGAGCGGCATCGAGACCTACTTCCTCAACCTGGCCACCGATGCCCATGCCATGCGGGTCGCGGCCTTGGAAAATGCCACCTCAACTCACAGTATCAGTGAGATGCAGGATATTCTCGCGACCATGATGAAAAATTCCAAGCTCGATGAATCAACCCGGTTGGCGCAGTTCGTGCAGTCCAATTTGATTTCCGGCCTGGGCCGCAGCAGCAAGCCTCGCAATCTCGGAGTGAAGCAGGCCCCGTTTTATGTCTTGATCGGGGCTGAAATGCCGGCAATCTTGACTGAAATTGCCTTCATCACCAATCCCGAAGAAGCCAAACGCCTACAAAACGATCAATATCTCGACCAAATAGCCACCCAGATCGCCGCAGGCATAGCTGCCTACGTCGACCATCACCATGCCGCAGCCGTCACCCTGTAATATCATTTTTCATTGATGACACAGATACAGCCATGATGAATGTCCCCAACTTGTTCACTCTTTGTGAATCATACCATTTTTCATTGATATCGCAACAAATAGGGTGTACTCTTTTGTGAGGAGGATACCCCTATGGCGCGCCCAAAATCAGTGTTTTCAGAAGACTTGGCTGCGA
>JGI24705J35276_12237908_pt1 | contig 14052 bp, 10 predicted proteins | sample TergutNt197P4_FD_35276 | JGI IMG/M metagenome (IMG submission 35276) | reverse complement strand
GGGCCTTCGGATTGGAAACAGGCCGGCGCCCGATCGCGCGGCGGCCGATTTCACCGAAAATACCGGCGAGGCTGAAGGCAAGCAATTCGAACTTGTTGAGATGCACCCGCTCGCGCAGGGGGTCACGAACCTTGAGCAGACGCACGATGCGGTCAGCGAAAGACTGAATGACCGAGATATCAACCCCTAAGCGGGTGTCCCTCACCTCGGCTCTGAGCGGCCTGCTCTCGTTCAAGAGAAGCTCGTTGCGCGCGGCGAGCGCCTGCAGGCATTGCAGCAACTCGGGTGGTGAGCGATCGAGGCCGAGCTGTTCGACCGAGGCATGAGCGGCGGCCATCGCGTCCTGCGGCAGATAGACGCGGTTCAACGCCCTGAAATCCTTGCCGCAATCCTGCAGGTGATTGTTGATCTGCAGCCCTGCACACAGAGCGTCGGACGCAGCCCAGGTCGAGGTGCTCTCACCATGGACGTCGAGCATGAAGCGGCCAACCGGCATCGCCGAATAGCGGCAGTAATGAATGATCTCATCCCAGGTCTCGTAGCGGAGCTTGGTTACGTCCATCCGGAACGCGACCAGGACGTCGAGGGCGTGGCGTGGTGGCATGCCTCGCTCGGCCAGCGCACGCCGCAAATTGACGGCCTCGGCCTGCGTATCGCCGTTCCCGAGCAACTCGCGCTCGAGCAGGTCGAGATGGGCCAGCTTTTCGTCCGCCTGCAACGTCGCATGGTCGGCGATATCGTCCGCCGTCCGGACGAAATTATAAAACGCGAGAATCAGCGCCCTATGACGCGGATGAATGATCCACGACGCGACGGGAAAATTCTCGTCGCGGTCACCTTTGCCGGATCGCAATTCGTTCGCATTGGCCATTGAGGACAGGATTACAATCGTCTGAAAAGTAAAGGCTATTTCGCTTCCATGACTCCGACGGAGCCAAACCATCCGCCCCATATAGAGGAAGACGGCCGCAAAACCAATCCAGTCTCTCAGACCCTCCCTGGGGCGGTCCCTGAGACCGCCCGTGAGAGTGCGCCAGTCTTCCGGCTTACTGGTTATGGTCCTTCAGGACCTGCTGGCAGGCGGCGGAAATCTTCGAGCGATTCTCCTTCAGACACGCCAGAATGGTGAAATCCCCCTGATCGATGACGGGGCGGCAGAACTTCTGCACATCACGCGTGCAAGCCTTTTGTTCGTCGGGCGTACCACCGCGCTGCTGGGCGAAGGCCGCCGTGGAGAGTGTGGCCAACAGCAATGTTAGACCGAGGAGAAATTTATGCATGATGTTCCTTCATTCTGACAGCAATACCCACCCGATCCCGGACTGGGCAGATGACCGGAACGGATGTCTTGATGGCGATGCCACGGAAAGCGTAGCAGCGGGGAAAGCAGATACGCCGGCAAATGCGGCCAAATTGGCGCAGCCTTCGCAATTCATCCCTTCCCGCTCCTTCATTGACAGATGTAAGAATTTGACACTACGGGATTATCATGGGGCCCCGTGTTTTGCCCGTGGCCTGTTGCAGACATGCATCTCCCCCCGTTAAATCCTTCGCCATGGATTCGACGAAAGTGCATGTTGATGAATATAAAACAGCGCTCGCCTCCCGGCGGCTTTGTCTTGAACCTCATGCTGCAGGGAGACAGGCTTTGGAGGTGGCAAAACGCTCTCGCTTGAAAGAACGTCACCACTGGAATGGGATATTCAACATGGTTTTTTTTAGACGATCCGGACCGACGATTACGGCAGCCATCGCTGGGACGGCACTGCTTCTTTCGGTTTCATCAAGCCCTGCGCAGTCGCCTGGGCCGTTTGCAGGATTTGACGGCGCGTGGTCGGGTACTGGCACAGTTGCGCTGTCCGACGGCACCGTTGAGCGCATCCGTTGCAAGGCGAACTACAAGGTCGGCAGCGGCGGCCTCAATCTGAAGCAGACCCTGCTTTGCGCCAGCGACAGTTACAAGATCGACCTCTCCAGCGATGTGACAAGCGAGGGCGACCGGGTCTCCGGCAACTGGAGCGAGGCGAGCCGCAATCTGAACGGCAATCTGCAGGGCACCGCCGGCCGCGGTCAGATCAATGTGTTCGTCGAAACCGCCGGGTTTGCGGCCAGCCTGACGCTGCGTACCAGCGGCAACAAGCAGACGGTGCAGATCAGTTCCAAGGGTGAGATCCGCGGCGTGAACATTACGATGGCGAAGGGCTGACGCCTCTCCGCCAGCGGAAAAGAAACAACTGCCCTGGCTGCTGTGTGACCGAGCCCGCCCGTCGGGCTCGTTCACTCAGATTGATCGCTTTTCCGCCCCGTAGATCCTCTCATGCAGGTTGATCAACCACATCGCGGTCGGCCGCAGGATGAAGAGGTCGGCGATTAATGCGGACACCATCGCGAAGGCGCTGAGCCAGCCAAACAGCCGGAGCGAAGGCAGGTCGGAGAATACGGCAACGCCGAGGCCGCAGGCCAGCACCACCGTGGTCAGGATCAGCGCCGGGCCCATCAGCACAGTCGCCCGCTCCACCGCAATCGTCGAAGTGATGCCGGGCTTGCTCTCCGACCGCAGGCGGTTGAGGAAGTGGATGGTTGCGCTCAAACCCAGGCCGAACGAGACGGTCAAAGCCACGACGCTGGCAAATTGCAGCCCCTCCCCGAGCGTCCATAGTACCGTCCCCGCGAGCACGACCGGAAAGATGCCCGGCAGGATGCACGCGAGCATCACAACCCACGATCGGAAGGCCAAGCCGATGAATATCGCGACCAGCGCAAATTCGACAGTGAGCCCGCGGTTCAGTTTTTCGATCATACTCGCCGAATTGCGCGCGGCGATTGCCGACAGACCCGTCACGGCGATCTCGTAGCCGGGATGCGCCTTGCGCACGGTATCCAGTTGATGATCGAGCTTCTCGACCACAGGGAGAATCTGGCTGGAATCGAGATCCGGGACCCGACCCGACACCACGACAGCGTCCTGCTCCTGGTCAATGAACCGGCGCACCAGATGCTCGGGAAGCAGGTCGACGTATTCCTTGAGCGTGCCGACATCTGTTGAGCCGGTCTTCTCGGCAAGCCAGCGCCGCAGCGTCTCCAGTGACCAGACGTTGCCGACACCCGCGGACTTCTCGACCGTCGAATGCACGTCGGCAATGACCTGAAGCGTTTGCGCCGAATAGAGCGATTGACCCTTGGGGAATTCGATCAGCACGTCGATCGGATTGGCGCCGGTAAGTTTGGCGTCCAAGCGGTTGGAAGCCGCAACCGCCTGCTGCTTGTCGGGCACCTGGTCGGCGAGCCGGTAGCGCGGCTGAAGATTGGCGTAGATCGTGCCCAGACCACCGACGAAAAGCACGGCGATCAGGCTGTACAGACCGGGACGGCTCACCATGCGCACCGCGATCCAGTAGCAGAAGTTGCGCAAAGCCTGGACGCCCGCGTCCGCACTCTGGAACTTGGCGGCGAAGATTCTTTCATTGCGCACGAACAGCACGCCGAACACCGGCACCAGCGACAGAACCGCGAGAAGCGCGATGATGGTCGCGGCCAAGCCTGCTTCGCCGAATTTGCGGATCAGGTCGGAGTCGGAAAACTGCAGGGCGATAAAGGAGATGCCGGCGGTGCCGTGCGTCAGCACGCAGGCAGGACCTACGACCAGCACCGCATTCTTGAACGCGGTGTATTTGTCCTGCCCTGCGATCAGCCGGTCACGCGCCGCGAAGGTGAGCTGCATCGAGTCCGAGAAGCTGATGACCATGATGAGCGGGGTCATCACGTTCAGGAACATGTTGAGATTGAAACCGGCCCAGCCAAGCCCACCAAGCGCCAGCAAGATCGCGATCAGGGGCGGAAATGCCGCAACAACCATGAAGGATATCTTGCGGAAGAAGACGATTGCGATGACACAGCCGGCAAGAATGCCGAGGACGTTATAGGTCAGTCCATCGCGTTCGACCGCGTTACGGATTTCAAGCTGCATCACGGGCACGCCCGAAAGCTGCACGTTGAGCCCGGTGCTGCCGAGATCCTCCTTTATCAAATCGCGGATCTTACCGATCGTGGGGCCGAGTTGGTTGCTCGCGACAACCGATGGATCGAGCGGCAGCACAATCAGCGCCAGCGTGCCATCGTCGGACAACAGCTTGCCGCGTATGATGTCGTTGCTTTTGACGGTTTCGATGAACTTGTCGTAGTCGGCACCCGTGGGCAGTTGCTGCGGGAACAGCGCCGCCGGCAGCCGTCCCGGCGCCGGCGCTTGCCGCGCCGAAAACAGCGACACCAAGCCGCGGGTGCCGTCAACAAGCTGAAGATCGGTAACGAAATCGCGCAACTTCTCCAGGTTTTCGCGCGCAAGGAGCGTCTTGCCCTCCACCACGACGAGCACGTCAAATTCAGTGGATGGAAAGCGTTTGGTCACCTCCTCGTATTGGTGGAACTCCTTGCTGTCGGAGCGAAACAGCTGCGAAAGCGAATCGTCGATCTTGATCCGGTAGATGCCGAATATCGCCGCAACGATCAGCCCGATCAGGACGAGGCAGGAGAAGATCGGCGCACGGACAGCGATCAGCCCGAGGCGTTCCAGCCCGAAGGCAATGGAGGACGCCGGTCGCTGCTCGACCTTGTCGACATGAACCTCGCTCTCACTTTTGTTTTCGAGCATTGCTTCTCCCGTCCCCGAGTCCGCTCAATCGTTGAGCTTTGCGAACCGCAATAGGGCTTCAAAACGCCAATAAAGACTAATAGATGGCAGCCTTGTTTGACTATACGCGACAAATCGCAACACAAGCTTTACGGACCTCGCCCCGCAGACCATACGAGCGACGCCAAACCAGTCTTCCGTGCACTAAACCCAGGTTTTCCTGACCAGGGTAGCATGAGCGCAAAGTGCGCCACGGATTCTCGATAAAAACATTAGATAAAACAAAAACTTAGACGAACGACACGCAGGCAAGGGGCACGCCGAGGAATTCGTGCCCATTGGAGCAGATGTCCACAAATGGGCAAACAGCTTGAGCCGAGCGGACCAGACATGACATATCATTCAGCGGGAACAGAAGCCTCGCGAAGCCTGATCGAATAATTGGACGCGTTCTGTCGGCCGCTCGACGCTGCGCGAGCAAACCTGATGAGATGATGCGCGACAATTGTGGAACTGATCAGGCCCTCGATGTCCAGGCGCCTGATCCTGCCCAGCGCAAACTTCCAGAACACGCGCTTGTAGTCACCGAGAATGCCGACCTGCCAGAAAATGTTTCGCAGGATGATCAAGCCGCGCCTGATATTGGCCCAGGTCTTCTTATCGGGCGAAACGGGCACCTTGAGGCGGTTGGCATAGGTGTAGTCGCATTGATACTGATAGCGCGCGTAGACCTTCTCCGGCTCGTAAGCGACCTCCATACAGCGCTTCCAGGACGCGACAACCTCGTCGTAAGGCAACAGGAACTCGACATTGGAGTCGCGACGATCATCATGCACAAGGCGGCCCACGCGCTCGAGGCGATCCCATAACGGCGTCTTTGGCAGCGCCTGAAGCAGGTTGATTGTAAGCAGCGGAATCCGGGATTCCTCCACGAAGGCGAGCAGCGCATCGGGAGTATTCGGTTTATCGGTGTCGAGCCCCATGATGATGCCGGAGACGACCTCCATTCCGTAAGCGTTGATGGTGTGCACGCCCTCCAGGATCGGGACCATCATGTTGTGGTCCTTATGCATCGCCTTCAGCGCATCCGGATCAGGCGTCTCGATGCCGCAGAAGATCGTGACGAAATAGGCCTCACGCATCTTCTCGAGTATCTCAGGGCGTTTGGCGATATTGAGTGTCGCCTCGCAGGCCAGCCGCACCATATAGCCGGTCTTCTTCTGCCAAGCGATCAGATGCGGCAACAGATCCATCGTGGCCTTGCGGTTGGCGATGAAATTGTCATCGACGAAATAGACCTGGTCGGTCACGCCGCATTCGCGCAGGCGGTCGAGCTCGGCGATGATCTGTGCGGGCGTCTTGACGCGCGGGTTGCGGCCGTAGAGGCCGGGGATGTCGCAGAATTCGCATTGATAGGGACAGCCACTGGAATACTGGATGCTGCCAAGGAAGTACTTCCTCACCTCGGCCAGCTCATAGGCCGGAATCGGGAACTCCGTCATGGCGACGCGGTCATTGGTCTTCAGCACGACCTGCGCGGGCGGGCGCGAGGTGCCGCGCGACAGCCGCTCGATGAGTTCGTCCGTGGCATCGCCAAGCTCGCCGACATGAAGATAATCGAAGGCGGGATAGTAGTCCGGACACGCACTGACTGACGGGCCGCCGAGGGCGACAGGCAGATCGAACTCATGCGCCCGGCTGCAGATGTCGTTGATCTGATGGCGCTGGATATGCATGCCGCTGACGAAGACTGCTTCCGCCCACTCGAAATCTTCCCTGGTCGCCGGACGCAGATTCTCGTCGATGAACCGAACCTGCCAGCCTTCCGGAAGGTAAGCCGCGATCAGAAGCAGCCCCTGGGGCGGCATGAAAGCTTTCACCCCGTCGGTGAGCGGATAGGCGAACTCGAATGTGCCGAAAGAAGATGTGTATCGGGGAAAGACACAAAGAACATGTCGGATCGTCCCGTTGCTGTCAGCTCGCATCGAAGCTCGCAATCGAACCTCCCCTGGCGATGCCTGCTGCTCCTGCAGGATGAACACAAAGCGTATCGCTAATGTAGCGTCTCGCAATTGCCGATCACGTTGGATCGACGAGTGTCGTTCTTCTTGTTTTTTGCCGCATTTTGTTACGAACCGGCTTCCAGCTCGGCCCAAAATACCTAGCCGCAAATTTTCTCAACATTGTGGCGTGGGTTCAATTCCTGAAACGCGCCAACGGTTTCCCCGATTCGAACCAGGGAACATCACGTCAACTTTATGCAACCGTACACGAGACTACGCAGACGAGATCGCAACGCCAACACTATGCCGCCACCGCTTCCGTGCGGTTGCGCCGCAGGCTCAGGCCCATCCCGATCCACCCGGCGCCAGCCATGATCAGGTCGATGCCGAGAAACAGGCCGAGGATGTAGACACTGTTGATTGGCCAGTGCGCCAGAATCAACAAGCCGAGCACGATCGAGATGATGGCGGAGATCGCCACCCAGATCCAGGGGCTTTCGCGCATCATGCTGAACGCGAGAAACAGCCTGAGAACGCCGGAAGCAATCAGCGCCGCACCCAGGAACAAGGTAAGCACAGTCGCAACCAGGAACGGATCGTCGAAGGCCATGAGGCCCGCAATGATATAGAGCACCCCGATCAGGCCCCAGAACAGAAACCTGCCCCAGCTCTTGATCTGAAAGGCGTTGATGACCTCGGCAACGCCGGCGATGATCATCATCACGCCGACCACCAGCACGCTCGCCACCGTGGCTGCCACGATGCTGCCAAGCGCAATAAAGCCGACGACGACGTAGACCACGCCCAGGCCGACGATCCATCCCCACTTGGCCCGCAGCGGTGCGAGCTCGGCGCCGAAAGATTGAGAGATATCCGAAGCACTGGTCATGACAACACTCCCACATGCGAGCGGTCCCCAGCAGATGTCAGGATAGCATGAGCGGCGCCATCACGATAGCTGTCTTCGCAATTGCACAAGGTCGCGGGGCGCGCATCCCCGCCCCTAAGCGCTAACTAAAGAGCAACCGCTGCTTGGAACGCAGCAAGGTGAGCGTAAGCAGGCGATGCGTGAGGAAGCCCACGCACGCCTGCTTGGCAAGAGGCGTCAGTTGCTGCCCATAGGCGTATCCGTGCCTCACGCGAGGAGTTGGCTGAGTTCCGACAGGCCGGATAAATCTCGTCGGGTTCCATCGACAGGAAGAACACGGCGCAGCCGTTTGCGCCATGGGCATGCCACAAACCAGCGGGACCAATCGACGCTGCAATGCTCGGATGATCGAGCTCGCGATGCAGCCAAAAATGGGCGTTGCACGCTTATCAGTGAACAACCCGATAGATCACGCCTTGGTTGCTCAATTGGGTAAGTTGCTCTCGTGTGAAATCTACAGTCTCATCTGCACTGTAATAGCTGTCTTGTTTCACTAAGCCCTTGGAAATATCCTTTCCGACTTGTTTTTTCTTGTTGTAACCGACGCGAGCAATGACGAAGCGCTCGTTGTTGCCATCAATGCTGATCAGCTTCATGGCACCATAGGCTGGCGGGTCGTTCTTGAATCCGTCGCTGATTTTAGCGAGATCGGCCAGATAAATGTTCCCGACTTGAGGCGCGGCTATACTTCGCGCAAGCTCCTTCTGGTCTTCGCCGACCAGATAGCCTCCAACTGCAATGGCCAGCGCGAACAGCACCAAGCCGATGGCCCAACCTCGACGGCGTATGAAAGGGATAGGGTCCTTCGCGCTGGACAGTTTTTCGGAAACCTCTTGCTTCGTAAGCTGCTCTCCGAGGGCGTTGTGACAGTGCGAGCACACCAGCGAATAGCTACGCTTAGTCACCCAGCTCAGCAGATACCAGAAGTGTCGATAGCTATAATTGAGGACGATATCGAAACGTCGCAAAGTCGCCGGCCGACCCGAGCAGGTTGGACAATTTTGTAGACCACCATCGCCAGCGACCACAGAATCGGTACCCGAACCCCAAATGAAATACATTACTTGTCATCCGTTTAGAACGCAGAACCATTCTGCCCTGAGCGCGAAGGCACGCAATTGCATACACATTGCGGCAAAATCATGGGTGCACCTTGTTCCCCGCAATATAATGCGGCGGAAAATGGGCCGCTGGCCGCTCAAGACAACAGCAGCCCTTGCGCCATGGCTACACGGCGTCAAGGGCGCCGCCGGTCTTCGCTATCAATGGTGAGAGTACGAACTGAGCGGATGATCCTATAACGCGAACACCGCATTTCCGACCACGGTGGCCGAGCTTGGGTGCAACTCCCGCTCCAGTCTCTCTGGTCAGCTCACGTGTAACGGCGTCGACTACAACATCATGCTGAACAGTTGCGTGATGAGAGGCAAGGGGCCTTCGCCCCGCCCTACCCGCCCTGCTCCATCGCAAGCTCGGCTTTGAGACTGTCGAGGTCGCGGTAGATCGACGCGACCGCAAGTACGCGACCGTTCTTTCGGTACTGGAGCAGGCAGTCCTTCGCCGCAACGCTCCCCTCGATCTTGATGTCGTCCCAGGCCTCGGCATGGCCGACGTAGTTGATCGGCACGTCATAGTGCTGGCTCCAGAAGAACGGGACCGCGCTGTAACGCTCACGCTGGCCCAGCATGTTTCGCGCCGCTGTCTGGCCTTGCCGCTCGGCAACCACCCAATGCTCGACCCGGATGTTCGCCGCCGAATGCGGATCCGGCCAGCGCGCGATGTCACCGGCCGCAAAGATGCCAGGAGCGCTGCTTTCGAGATAGGCATCCACAGTCACTCCGCGATCAGTGGCGAGCCCCGCCTGTTCGGCAAGCGCCACCCGGGGCCGAACGCCGACGCCGGCCACCATGAGATCGGCTTCGATCACGTCGCCGCTTTTCAAGGTCACACGCTTGCCGTCGAGTCGTGCCACCGTATCCCCAAGATGAAAATTCACGCCATTCTGCTCATGCAATGAACGGACGAAGTCGCCCATTTCGCGCCCGAGGATGCGCTCCATCGGCCGTTCTTCGGGCGCGATCACGTGAACCTCGAGCTTGCGCGCCCGCAACGCGGCGGCAACTTCCAGGCCAATGAAGCTTGCTCCGATGACCAGGGCTCGCTTGGTGCTCCCCTTGGCGTTATCTGCTGCCGCGATGATGGCGCGGCTATCAGCGAGCGAACGCAAGGTGCGGACATGCGGCTGCTCGTCACCTGGAATTTGCAGTTTCACCGGCTCGGCACCGGTCGCAAGCAAGAGCCGGTCAAACAACACGGTATCGCCGTTCTCAAGCCTCACGCTACGATCTCGCGGATCAATCGAGGCGACCCGCGTGTTGAGCCTGAGGTCGATACCGGCATCCTTGTAGGACTCTTCAGGTCGCAGCCACACCCACTCCTCCGGCGCATTGCCAGCGAGATAATCCTTGGACAGGTTCGGCCGATCTACCGGCGCAGCACTGTCGTCGCTGAACATGGTGATTGCGCCGGCAAATCCTTCGCGCCTGAGCATCTCAGCCGCGGCAAAGCCAGACGCGCCACCACCAACAATGACGATCCTGTCCGGCGCGGCTGCTCGCCGGCGCGGCGCTGCCTTCGCCCGCCGTTTACGCCGCACCACGATCTTGTCCTGCTTCTGCTCGACCTCCCAAACCGACAACGCATTGACGGCCGGCGGCCCCAAGGCCTCACCAGTACGCAAGGAGAAACAGGCATGATGCCAGGAACAACGAATGGTGTCGTTGACGACGAGCCCTTCAGCCAGCGGGCCGTGATAGTGGCTGCAGTGAGGTTCGATCGCCACCACCTCCAAATCGAGCCGCACCAGGAGTACGTCCTCATCGCCGACATGGCCGAGCAGCTTGCCGTCCTTGAAGTCCGCTAGCGACACGCCTCGGGTGAGATCCGGTCCGCTTGGCTTTTTCTCGTCGGTCATGGCGTTGTCCTCCCAACTCGGCTTGAGCAGGACGGTTCGAACTGCAAAAGGTTCCCGAAATCGCGCAGATTCGATGCTCGGGTTGAGCAGGCCGCCACCCGGGCCATGTCCGCTGGACATGGCGCCATGGCTGGTTCAAAGGTACCGCTCCACTTTACGCCAACCCGCTCGCCCCTGGCTCATTCAGATATCCAGGCCAGCTTCTTCCGGAAACTGTTATGAAGAAAATGATCTCTGTCGCCGCGCTCGTTCTTTGCTTTGCGGCGGCTGCCTGCAAGGAGGAAAACACGACCGCCTCGACCTCCGCTGACGATCGTCTCGGCGCCAAGCTTCAGGCCTATGTCGTTTGCATCAATAGAATCGACTCCACATTCAGAACCAAATACCCGTCCTATCGAGAGTTCTTTGACCTCCAATTGGAGGCGCTCAATCCGAAGCCGGCATCCAACGATCCGACGGAGCGGATGGCGCAGATACGGAAACAATATCCAAAAATAGGGCGGGACACATACAGACGCGGCGCAGGGTTCAAGATCGCGGTGTTCGAAACCAACAACGAATTCACCCGGGGATGTGCCGATGGCTTGAAAAAGGCCGTCGCCGATGCGCCGGCCGACGCCGATCTCGATCGCATTGGCGCAGTCTATGCGGAAACGCTGACGAAGCTCATCCCGATCATGAATGCGGCGGACAGCTACTACAAGCAGGAGGACGATCGTGACGACCATATGGTGAAGGGCAAGGCGTTCGACACTGAGCTGGCTCCGCTCTTCACCACCCTGCTAGCGGCCGGCGACGAGATGAGGTCGGTTGTCGCGAACCGCAAGGAGGCCCTGCAGGTTCGAAGACTCGATGAACTCGAAAAGACAAAAGGCAAGACGTTTGAGTGGCAGGCGGAAAACGCGATGCTGCAGGCGCGGCATGCCGTCGACGGAGTAAGGGAGGCGCTCGATTCCGAGCCTCCGTCCACCGAGAAGGTGCTGGCGAACGAACAGAAACTGCAGGCGGCCTATGATGCCGCGAAAGCCTATGGCGATGCGCATCAAGATGAGAAGACAAGCAGGGGCAACAAGCCCACATGGTTCTATCTGGAGTCGAACGTGTCGAACGTGCTGACCCAGATCAAGGACTTGCGCCGGAAGCTGACGGCATCGAACGGCGACAGCGCCAAATCCAAAGCTGGGCAGAACTCGACTGAGGATCTGGGAAGGTCTTTTGATAGAATTATCAGCGACTACAACAGTCTGGTCGAGCAATACAATCGATTCGCCAACATACACTAAAGTTCGTTGAACCTGACGACACCAGAGGCAGGAGGCTGTCGCTCCGCCGCTCGCCACACATCGAGCACCGCCTGCGCCCATTCAGCCGGGCGCTCCTGCGGCAGGTTGTGGCCGGCATCACGAAAGACGCGCCGTTCGAAGAAGCCCACAAACTTGCGTGCATGATGGGCGGTGCCTGGATTGACGCCGTCACAATCGCCATCGATCGCAATGGTCGGAACGCGGATTGGCGGCTGTGCCGCAAGCTGCTGTTCGATTGCGGCGTAGGCGGGGTCGCCCGCCACCAGCGCGTAGCGATGGCGATAGGAATGGATCACGACGTCGACGAAATCAGGGTTATCGAAAGACACCGCGCTCCGTTCAAAAATTGCGTCATCAAACGCCCATTTCGGCGACCACATCGACCAGAGCTGGCGGGCAAAGCCACGCCGGTTGCGTTCAAGCCCGCGGCGGCCGCGCTCGCTATGGAAGAAATATTGATACCAGTGCGCGGCCTCCTCCGGCGGCAAAGCTGGCTCCATGGCGCGCGCAATGTTCTGGATGTTGTAGGAATTGCCGGAAACAAGTCCGATCACGCGCTCCGGATGCAGCGCCGACACGACACAGGCCGCGCGTCCGCCCCAATCGTAGCCGCCGACCACCGCGCGCCCGATGCCAAGCGCATCCATGAAGGCGAGGAGATCAGCCCCGAGCGCCGCCTGCTCGCCTGAGCGCAGAGTTTTCGCGCTATGAAATCGCGTCGGGCCATAGCCGCGCAGCCATGGCACCAGCACCCGCGCGCCGGACCGCGCGATAATGGGCGCAGTCTCGGCATAGGCGTGGACGTCATAGGGAAAGCCGTGACCCATGATGCAGGGCCAGCCCTCGGGCGAACCGTATTCGAGATAGCCGATCTCAAGGACATCTGTGGTTACTGTCTGCGGTCGCATGAATGCGGACTTCTCCTTGGGTTATCTCTGCGGCCCCGATAGCGAAATGTCGCGCTCGGCGCGGTACACATTGCTGTAGAGGTTCGCAATCCACTGTCGGCCGATCTCGGTCTTGTTGAGATATCCGAGCTCGGTCTGAATATGCGGTGCGACGCTGTTCCAATAGAACTGCGGATAGCGATGCACGATATCGGCGGGCGAGTCATAACCCAGCTGACGGTTGATGCCGATCTCCTCGAACTCATAATACAGCGCGTTGGCCTTTCTCAGATAATTGGGATCGCCGAGCTGGCCGATGAGATCGGCGGCACGCAGGATCGAGGCTTCCTCGTCGTAGAGCTGATTTTCCCGGGCCGGAAACCGCGTGCCTTCGATCGCGCGTACAATGCGCTCACGATCGAGACCGGGAATGAGTTCAAGCCGCCGCATCACATAGAGCTTCGATCGGTCGACATGATAGGCCATCAGACCGGCATCGGATGTGCCGCGTGGCAGCGTGACCTTGGTGCCGGCCTCGTCGATCACAAAACCGTCCTCGTCATCCTCCTTGAACAGGCCGCGCACATAACCGATATCGTGGAAGAGACACGCGATCAGGACATGGGCGAAATCCTCTCCCGACTGATGGGTATGCAAGCTGCGCCCGCGGAGGATGGCGTGCCCTGCCAGCGTCACCAGCATCGTGTGCTCGACATTGTGATAGAGCGCATCGCTGTTGCCGATGCATTCCAGCGCCATGCGGGTCGCGATCTCCGTGACCTTCGCATGAGACTCGTCAAACCGGAGGCGCATGAACGAGCCGAGCAACCGCTCCAAGGCATCCGCGGCCAGTCCCGGAAGCGTCATCATGGATCAAGCCCTCGTCGTGAGCGATATTCTCGCTGACGTCTGGTTCCTTTCTCGATCACCGGCCAAGCATAGCCCATCTCGGGGGCTGACCAAACCTCTGATGCCGCAACTGTGAGATAGACTTGCTGCAGCGCCGCTCCGTTCACCATTTGCCGGCGCTTACGCCTTGCCGCCGGAATCTTTCCGGGTCTGGCTCACCTGCATCCTGGCGTAGGTCGACATCAGTCCAACTTCGCTCAACAGCGTCACCAGCGCAAATCCCATGTTGATCGCTCGCGCAGCGCCCTCGGCGCCGCTGCAATGGATGCCCGCTTTGAGGCCACGCCTGCCGCATTCCTTCACGATCTTCTCGAAGATTTTGAGGATTTCCGGCTCGTGGCGGTCGAGCGTCGGCACGAGCCCGTAGGAGAAGCCGAGATCGGACGGGCCGATATAGACGCCGTCAATGCCCTCGACGTC
>JGI24705J35276_12237909_pt1 | contig 14056 bp, 14 predicted proteins | sample TergutNt197P4_FD_35276 | JGI IMG/M metagenome (IMG submission 35276) | reverse complement strand
AATTCCTCTGTACATCCGGGGTATACCGTTGATTCATACACTACATAATCACCCTGTTTCAGTACTTTTCCCACCGTTTCGGTAGCCGACACCAAAGGGTGCAGGTCGGGTTGGTTGCAGGTATCGACCGGTGTGGGTACGGCCACAATGTAAAAAGAAGCCTCGCCGAGTTTTTCTAAGGAATCTGTAAAGAGTATATCGGTTTGGGCAAAGGCTTCGACGCTTAACTCCCGACTGGGGTCTACTCCTTCTTGAAGTTTGCGTAAACGATGTGGATCTACTTCTAATCCGATTACCCTGCATTTTTGGGCAAAGGCTAAAGCTAAGGGCAAACCCACGTATCCCAATCCTACCAAGGCAATAGCGCGCTCTTTGTTTTGGATATTTTTAAACATACATTCAAAGTATAAAACCACAAAGTTAGCTTATTTTTTCTTGCAGATTCAAGAAAAAGCCCTACATTTGCACCCTCAAAAGAAAAAAACAAAGATTCGCTAGCTCAGCAGGTAGAGCACAACACTTTTAATGTTGGGGTCCCGGGTTCGAGCCCCGGGCGGATCACTTTTCATCCCTCACAAGAAATTGACTGTGAGGGTTTTTTGTTTATAATCAGCGTTTTAAAAGTAAGAGATTACGGAAAATCTGGACGAATTGGGATAACATTTCACCATTTTATTGTACCTTTGTTGTACCAACAAGATTTAAATGTTGTACCAATGAACAAAATATTTTAAAATCAATATGTTATGTTACCCGTTGTTATTGAGCCAAAAACACCGGCAGACGTGCGTTGTCTGCACGATTTCTCCAAGCAAATAGGCGCTAAAGTTCTTGACCCTGAAGAGTGGTTTGAGGATATGGTATTGGGACGTATTATCGAAGAAGGCATTAAGGAACAGGGATTTGCATCTATGGACGAAGTTTTTGAAGTCTTGAGGGGATGAATGTCATACCAAAACCTGCTTTCTTGCGCTGCATTAAAAAAATATCTGACCCTATTATTAAAAAATCTGTTGATACTGCTATTTGTTCAATAATTCACGCAAAGTCTGTATAAGATATTCCAGAACTGAAAAAGTTGAAAGGGTTTAAAATTTCTTACCGCATTAAGGTTGGCGACTACCGTATTGGCGTAACTATTGAGAGCGACACGGTCATTCTTGTTGCCTGCCTGCCCCGTAAAGACTTCTACAAGTTTTTTCCTAATTAGCACGCTCATCCCTTATTAGTTGTACTTGTGCAGATCAAACTGTTCTGCAAAGAGAGAAATGGAGGGCGGATCACTTCCCCGCTTCGAATATGTACAATTTTATTACCTTTGTTCCCAAATGCAAAGACCGTGATAAAAGTACTTATTGTTGACGACCAGGAATTTTTTAGAATGGGGGTGAGAACGGGCATAGAGCACCGTCATCCGGATATTTGCGTCGTTGGCGAGGCTCAATCGGGAACCGAATTATTTCTTCTGCTGCAAACCGTTGCGGTCGATCTTGTGTTGCTCGACATCCGCCTCCCCGACATGAGCGGCGTTGATATTGCCCGCCGCCTCAAGACCGAGCGTCCCGATCTGAATATTCTTGTCCTCTCTTCCGAAGATTCCGTAACGGTGATCAAGCAGATGCTTGATATTGGCATAGAGGGATTTATAAGCAAACGTCATGGGGGAGTGGATGAATATGCCGACGCCATACGCTCCATTATGCAGGGAGTTTACTATTTTGGAAAAGATATTTCGGGCATTATATACAATTTGTATGTTTCGATAAAGAAGACAACAGAGGTGACGGCAGAATTTACCGATCAGGAGAAACGGATCATCGAGCTTTGCCGCGATGGATTGTCGGGTAAAGGGATCGCCGATCGCCTCTACATTAGCCTGCGTACCGTCAATAATCATAAAAACAACATATTTCGTAAATTGGGCATCAACAGCACGGCAGAAATGGTTCACTATGCCCTCAAACACGGAATCATACGGTTGGAGTAAGCAATGAAAAGACTGTGGCCGGTATTACTCTTGATGACCATAGCTGTTTGCGGTTTTGGACAAAATGTAGACAGCCTTTACCATCTTTGGATGGAGGCAAAGGGCGACAGGCGCATCTCCTTAGTCAACGAAATAGCGCAGGCGGCATATAAAGCGGAATGTACCGATACCCTCTTTCGGGTCACCCCCAATACCGAACCGGTACTTATGGCCGCTATTGTCCACGAATTGATGGCCTCGTATGCCGATTATGTCCTTAGCGACTTGGCAAGAGCCGTCCGGTTTGCCCTTGAGGCGGCAAAAGAGTACGAAGAGGCGGGAGACTTGAACGCCATGGATGTAAATTATTCCAATGCCGCCAACGCTTATTTTAAAATGGGCGATTACGAAAAAGCCATAGAGTTGATGCTTAGGTGCTACGAACTTGAGTTGCGGATGGACGATGCGCCCGCTGTGAGCATTACGCTCAACGACCTTGGCGTGGTTTATAGCACCTGGGGTAAAAACGAGGAAGCTATTGCCTATTTCAGTCGCGCCGAGGAGATCGAACGTCCGCTTAACCGTCCCATGCAATATGCCGGTCGATTGAGTCAGTTGGCAAAGGAATATGCTGTGCTTGGTATTTACGACGAGGCGTTACGGCTGATTAGCGCGGCGCTTGTGTACGACGAAAAGATTGAACGTAACGAACGCGACGAACGCATTGCCGTTCATCGGCGGATTATGGGCGACATTTATGAAAAAATGGACAGTTTGCCGCAGGCCGAAAATTGCTATCAGCGCGCCATTCCTGTTTTTGAGCAGAATAACCGTCAACAACCATTAGCCGAATCGTTACTGAGTTTGGGACGCCTGCAATTGCAGCAGGGGCGTTTTGCAGGAGCAATCGAAACGTTGCACTATTGTGTGGCCATCGCAGAAAAAAACCACTTGCTCCGCACCCTTAGAGATGCTAACCATTTTTTGTATGAAGTCAGTAAAGTGACGGGAAATACCGCCCAAGCCCTCTTTTATTTGGAGCAGTATGGTCATATGAACGATTCAATTTTTAAAGAGACGACCCAGCAACAAATCAACGAATTTCAAGTCAAATACGAAACGGCTGAAAAAGAGGTTAAAATTCTTCGTCAGCAAACAGAAATCGAGCGGCACAAAATACGACAGTTTATTTATATCGGACTCCTCATAGCCGCAGGGTTGCTCTTTGTGTTGCTCTTGTTTTTTTTGGCACAGCGTACCCGCCGTAACCGCGAATTAGCCGACACCAATGCCACTAAAGATAAATTCTTTAGCATTATTTCGCACGACCTCAAGAATCCTGCCGTTATGCAGCGAGACGCCCTGAAATTATTGGTTGATCATTCGAGAGAATGGGAGGGTGCTTCCGTGGCCAAATACCACCAAAAACTGCTTCAATCGGCCAATGAGCAGGTAGAACTCCTCTATACGCTGCTGGGTTGGGCGCAGGTGCAGACAGGACGTATCTCTTACTATCCAAGGCTCTTTGACCTGACATCCCTCTTACAATCGGGGATGGAGCTCATCCATAATATGGCGGACGCAAAAGGAGTGGCGCTGGAGGTACGGATGCCGGCGTCGCTCCTTGTCACCGGCGACGACAATATGTTGGCCACGGTGGTACGCAACCTGTTGGTGAACGCTGTAAAGTTTACGGCAAAAGGAGGCAGCGTTACGCTGGAGGTAACCCCACATAAGGTATCGGTCAGCGACACCGGAACAGGTATCTCTGCCGAGCAACTGCAAAACCTTTTTCGCCTCAATCGTCCATCGTTTCATCAAGGAACTGCAGGAGAAACGGGCGTTGGATTGGGCTTGATAGTATGCAAGGAGTTTCTCGAAAAGCACGGCACTCATCTCCATGTAGAGAGTGCAGAAGGAAGAGGGAGCCGGTTTTGGTTTGCCCTTCCCGATCAGCTGTAAAACATACTCATAAAAATTGAGTATAAATACTCATTGATTGGTAAGAACCGGACTTGTATCTTTGCGCCGTCTATCTATAATTAATTTTTAACCATCAAACTAATCAATTAAAAACCAAAAAACTATGGAAAAGAAAAGTAACAAATTGCTCAAAATCGTGGGTATCCTTATGATCATCGGGAGTATAATCTCCATCATCCTCGGCTTAGTGGTAGGGGGCATTGCCGCCCTCTTTGGAGGCTTAAACCTGATTACTTTTGCGGCCCTCTTAATGCTTGCCGGAGGTATTGTCAACCTGATTGCCGGTATTTGCGGGGTTAAGTATGCCGCAAAGCCCGAAAAAGCAAACACTTGTATTTTGTACGGCGTTCTAACGGCCGCTTTGGTTGTTTTATCCAACATACTTTATGTGAGCGCCGGTTCCGGCATGAACACTACAAGTCTGATTACCGGATTGTTGCTTCCGGCCCTTTACCTGATTGGTGCTTACCAGAACAAGAAATTAGCGTAACGGGTATCACGTTCTGCAAAAAAACTTCCGGTGGTCAAAAGCTGTTGGAGGTTTGTTTGCTGTGTATACAATTGATGTATAGTAAAAATTAATGCACTATTAATAAATTAGTTAAAACGCAATGATTATGTTTAAAAAAATTACCGTGTTTTTTGCCTTTGCCGGTCTTATGTTACACGGCTGTAAAGATTTCGACTGCTGTATGCCCAGTGTACTGAGCGCGGATGTTGAAGGCCTTATCTTAGACGGATCGGGCGATACTCAAACTTTTTTCCTCTATAGTCCCATGAGTTGGAAGTTGCAAAATGCGGACGATCTTTTTCCGTGGTTGAAGGTAACTCCGGATCACGCAATTATTGCCGCAACGGTAACGGTTACGGCTGACCCCAACTCGGGGGATGAGCGGAAGCAGACCCTCATTTTTATGGCCGCCAACGGCGACAAACTTAAGGTGGAGGTTACCCAAAAGGAGGCGTCCATAACCGCGCCTGTACCTCCGACGATTACGAGTTTGGGCAGCACAACTGTAGAAGAAGGCATTGGCGGCACTTTTACGGTTACGGCAACGGGGGATCCGACGATCACCTTTAGCCTTTCGGGAACCATTCCTTCCGGCATTGCCATCAACGCGACCACGGGGGTGATCACGATTGGTACTTCGACTCCCGCAGGTACGCACACGTTAGAGGTTACGGCAACCAACGGCGTTTCGCCGGACGCGACCCAAATGTTTACCTTGACGGTTACGGCTCCCAAAACGGTCGGTTCAGACTATCGGTTTAATGGTGGAACTTGGTATAAGACAACTTTTGAACCGGTGGAGAGCGTTAACCTTACCGATAAGGCCATAGAAAAGACAGCCGGTTTTACCGGTGTGTACACAGAGGGAGGCAAAGAAGAGGATCCTTTTTCTCTTCCTTTTTCTCCACCCTTTGATTTAACGATCACGGTAACCTGGGCGTATTTGTATGACGGTTCAGGAAAAATTGGGATAGCTTGTTCGTTTGACGGCATTGGGAGTGGCTTTATTTTGGGAAAATCAGCGTGTGAGAATATTGCCTCCTTACTTCCTGTTCCCATTTCGGGTTTGGATACAGATGGAATGCAGGACTATGATCAAGGAATTGGTTTAGATAGTTCATTAGCAATCCTGATCCCATTGGTAATGTCCATGCTGTAACCTGCTATCGCTTTCTACCACAAAGGGACGGTACATTTGGATCGTCCCTTTGTGGTGTAAGCATACTCATAAAAATTGAGTATAAATACTCATTGACGCGCCTGCAATCGCCCCGTATCTTTGCCGCGTATTAATATGCCTAAATGAAAAAGTGATATGGGAATCTTAAACAAACTTCGCGCCGAGTTTATAGACATCATTGAGTGGACGGATCAGACTTCGGACACCATGATTTGGCGCTTTCCGCGTTATCAGGCGGAGATTAAGAACGGAGCCCAACTGACCGTGCGCGAATCGCAGGTGGCCATTTTAGTAAACGAAGGCCAGTTTGCCGACATCTATCCACCCGGTCGCCACGTGTTGGAAACCAATAATATGCCCATCCTTACCACCATTATGGGCTGGAAGTATGGTTTTAACTCTCCTTTTAAAGTAGACGTCTACTTTGTAAACACCAAGCAGTTCTTAAACCTGCGCTGGGGAACGCCCAATCCGATTATGATGCGCGATCCCGAATTTGGACCCATCCGCATGAGAGCTTTTGGCTCTTACTGTTTTAGGATAGACGCCAAAGACCCCACCAAGTTTATTACCAATGTGGCGGGAACAAGCGGCGAATTTACTACCGAAGGAATCAGCGAACAGTTGCGTAATTTTGTCATTACCAAGTTTACCGACCATCTGGCCGAATCCAAAATCGCCGCCCTGGATATGGCCGCAAACCTGAACGAGTTTTCGGGCGCCTTATGCGCCTCCCTTAAAGATGATTTTGCCGAATACGGCATAGAGCTGACCAAATTTTTGGTAGAGAACATCTCTTTGCCCGAAGCGGTAGAACAGGCCCTTGATAAACGCACCAGTATGGGGGTAATCGGCAACATGGGCGCCTACACCCAAATGCAATTTGCCGACTCCCTGATGGCAGGGGCGCAAAATCCGAGCGGCGGCAATAATCCCGCCGGATCTGCCATGGGAATGGGAATGGGTTTTGCCATGGCCGGACAGATGGCGCAACAGGTGATGAATCCACAAAACCAGCAGTTTCAAGGCGCTATGCCGCAGTATCCCCCTGCCGGACCGCAGTATCCTGCTGCCCAGTATCCCCCCGCCGGCACTCCGCCTCCGCTACCGCCACCTCCTCCTCCGCAACCCATGTTCCACATTACCGTGAACGGAATGCAGCAGGGCCCCTTTGGCCCCATGCAATTGCAACAGATGGCACAGCAGGGATCCTTTATGCCCGACACCTTGGTTTGGACGGCAGGAATGACCGCCTGGGCAGCCGCCAACACCATACCTGCGCTGGCCCCCTGTTTTGGCGCCTTGCCTCCTCCTCCTCCCATGAATGTATAAACCATTTAGTAATCACTCAGTAACTATATGGATAATTACCCACAACCCCTTACTGATGCATTGCAAACCAAATGCGGCGCCTGTGGCGGTATGATGCATTATTCGCCGGAGGCCCAAAACCTCAAATGTATCTATTGCGGTATTATTACCGAATTGGATAAAACCGCTGCTGAAATCGTCGAAAACGATTTTAACTATTGGAAAGAGCGCGCAGACGAAAAGAGCGACGCAGACGTGGTAGAAACAACCCAGATCAAATGCCGTCAATGCGGTGCCACCACCACCTTGCCTCCCAACATATCGGGCGCCAAGTGCGCCTTTTGCGGAACACCCCTGATTATGAACGAGGCAACGGTCAAACGTTTTTGGCAGCCCAATTATCTGTTGCCCTTTAAAATATCCTCCAAGCAGGGGGGCAAGAACTTTGGAAGTTGGCTATCCGGTAAGTGGTTAGCCCCCTCCAAGTTAAAAAAGAGCGCCTTTTCCCACGATTCGTTCAAAGGGGTATACCTTCCTTTTTGGACGTACGACGCCAATACCGAAACCGATTATATAGGCGAGCGAGGGATGGATCGTAGAGAAACGTATACCAACAAAGAGGGAAAAACGATGCAACGCACCGTAACAGACTGGTATCATGCAAGCGGCAGAGTCATGGTCGATTTTGACGACGTATTGGTGCCCGCTACTCAAACCTTGCCCTCTTCGCTCTCCAACGCCTTAACCAAATGGGATTTGGAAAACTGTATTGCTTTTCGAAAAGAGTTTTTGGCCGGTTTTATTACCGAACTCTACCAGCGCGACTTCAGGGTTTCCCTTCAAGAGGCCCAAAAAAAGATGGAAAAGGTAATAGAGGGTGCCGTACGCCAAGATATAGGAGGAGACAAACAACGGATTAAATCCAAAAACGTACAGTATAATGATTTAAAATTCAAGCATCTATTATTGCCTGTATGGATAAGCGCCTTTACATTCAACAACAAGTTGTATCAATTTGTGGTCAACGGACGCACCGGACAGGTTGTTGGGCAATATCCCAGGAGCATGCTCAAGATTGTGATGATTGTGCTGGGCGTTGCGGCTGTTATTGCGCTTTTGTATTGGTTGTTATAAATAAATTACTCACTATTAATATTTTTAAAAAATGAAAAAAACGTACTTGTTAGCATTATGCTTTATGCTTCTGGTTCCTGCCTTTGCACAGGACAAAGTGACGGTAGCCATCTCCTCATTCAGCGGCATGATCGATGGTCGCCGTCAATATTCGCAAAACTCGCAAAACACCCCCGAGGTAATTCGTTCCGTACAGGACGATATCGAAAAATCTTTTGTTAAGGCCAAACGGTTTGCGGTGGTAGACCGGAGTAAAATGGATGTGTGGTATAACGAGAAGGCGCGGCAACAAACCTCCGATTTTGATTACAGCGACCGCGATTTGGTCGAACAGGGTAAAAATTTTGGAGCCGACTATATGATTACCGGAAACGTGGTGGTCACGACCTCCGAACATCTTGGGCAGGTGGGCGCCAACGCTGCCCAAAGAAGTGTTTCCCGCAACAGCGTGGTGGGGACTGCGGCCAATTTATCTAAAAGCGTAAATCTTCCCGAAACCATTGAGGCTACCCTCAAAATCATTAAGGTAGAAACTGGCGAGATTGTTCTATCGGAAACGATCAAAGGAACGAGGGGGCAATTAGACAAGAAGATAGACGACTTTATTGATAAAGGCTTTCCTATGTCTGTACCGATTGTCGAGCTGACCGGTAGCGACCTGCTGCTTGTTCCCGGGGCTGATTCAGGAGTAAAAAAAGGGGATGTCTTTACGATTTACCGCCTTGTTACGGTAGAAGTGCAGGGAAGAGTCATGACGCGCCAAACTGAATTGGGATCGGCCACCGTAACGGTGTTGGAAGGAGATTTTTGCACCGCCCGTGTTCAAAAAGGGGTCAATGAGATCCGTCAGGCTATGGAGCAGGGTAATACGTTATCGGCCATCAAAAAATAACTTATTGTTGTTGCAGGTATTGCTAAAAAATATCCTTAAAATCAATTTTATAGCCGTCAAAAATATGCACCGGAACAATTCCCATTTCGTATCTTGTTCCCCGGTCATAAGTTCCGTCAGGCTGTAACAAAAAGACTTCTATTCCCGCTTCTCGAGGATAAACCACCCAATACTCAACTACTCCGGAGGCTTGGTAAAGGTTGAATTTCTCATTCAGATCGTATTTGGCGCTGGAAAACGATTGCACTTCTACAATCATGTCGGGAGCGCCAAGGCAACCTTTATCATCTATTTTAGAGAGGTCGCAGATAACCGAAATGTCAGGACGGACTACGTTATAAATTTGATCGTCTGCCTTTTCGCCATTTTGAGGCAAGCGAACATCAATGTCGGGATATACCTTGCAAGCTCTTTTGTTCTTTTTAATGAACCTTTTCAATTCATAACACAACGAAAGGCTTACTTCCTGATGTATGGGCCTTGCCGATGGAGACATCATGTTGATAAATCCGTCGATAAGTTCGCACACCTTATCGTCTGCCCATGTCAGGTAGTCGGCGTAGGTATAACGTTTTTTCAAGTCTAATAATAATTCCATAAGTAATCTTATTATAAATTTCACAAAAATAGATAAAAAATCGGAATTGACCGGCTGCTCCGGAAAAACAGCCCCCAACATACTCAGAAAAAATGAGTATAAATACTCATTGACATACATCCAACGATACCCTACCTTTGCGCTTTGTTAAAGTTATATTGGGTATGATTCCTTTAGTGATTATTCTTGGCCTCCTGCTGATGGCAGTTATTGCGATTATTTCTGTCTATAATAAATTAGTAACTGCCAAAAACCGCATGCAGGAGGCGTGGAGCGGCATAGATGTCTTTCTCAAAAAGAGGCACGATTTGGTTCCCAATTTGGTGGCTGTTGTTAAAGGGTATGCCGCCCATGAAAAAGAGACTTTTGAAGCGGTTATCCGGTGTCGATCCCAAGCTATGTACGCTCGGGAGCAGGAGGAGCAGATAAGATCGGAAACAGATCTGAGTAAATCCCTTGGACAACTCATGGTTGTGGTAGAAAAATATCCCGACTTAAAGGCTAACCAAAATTTTTTGGAACTGCAGATGCAATTGTCTGCTATTGAAGAGGAGTTGTCGCTCGCACGCCGCTACTACAACGGCACGGTTCGCGAAAACAACATCCGCATCGAAAGTTTCCCCTCGAACATAATTGCCGGTATGTTCGGGTTTAAAAAGGGAAAATTCTTTGAAATAGACAAATCCGAAACAAACATAAATTTTTACAACCAATGAAAAAAGTATTTCTAAGTATGATTTTAATGCTGTCTCTTACGGCAGCGGTTGAGGCGCAAACCATACGCAACGCCTCCAATGCACAGGTCGGAACGATTGAGCGCGACGGTACGATCCGTAACAGATCCAATTCCGGCATTGGCAAGATTGAGAGCGACGGCACCATTCGAAACGGTTCCAATTCGATGATCGGCAAGATTGAAAACGACGGCACGATCCGCGACCGCTCCAATTCTCAAATCGGCAAGGTGGAGTCTGACGGTACGGTACGCGACCGCTCCAATTCTCAAATCGGCAAGGTGGAGTCAGACGGTACGGTGCGCGACGCCTCCAATTCCAAAATGGGCAGCGCTTCGGGGGTAAAAAAGGAGTGGGCGGCCGTCTTTTTCTTCTTTGATTTTTAAGGTACTCATAAGTTCGCTGTATGTATTACAAATCATTATTTTTTAATTTATTGATGTGCATAACCTTAGGTCAGGCCACGGCGCAGGATCTTTATGTGAGCGCGTCAACAGGCAACAACCGCAACGACGGTTCCAAAACGACTCCTTTTAAGAACCTGCAAAAAGCCATTGATGTTGCCTCAGACGGCGCAACTATTTACGTTGCCGAAGGCAATTATTACGGCCTGCTCGACAAGGGAAACATAGACATTACCAAGCCTGTCAAAATCATGGGAGGCTATTCATCCGATTTCAGCGCCAGAGACGTGCTCAAATACCTGACGATGATACAACCCACGCCCGCTTCAAACGGTACGGCATCGGGGCAGGGCACCGTAAACATATCGACCAAGACACCCGGTTCGGTAGTTGTGATTGACGGGCTTATTTTTGATCGTGGCAACTCTATATCGTATAATGCCAGAGGAGAGGGTAAGCCCGATGGAGTAGAAAGTCCCATGATGAATGAGATTGGTGCCGCAGGCATAGGAGGCCCCGACCTCGCTACGCCCAATGTGCTGACCAAGCAGACCTCCACACTCTACCTTAACAATCCGATGTGCGACTTGGTGATTCGCAACTGCGCCTTTATCAACGCTCCCTATTACGGGATTATTGGCGGGTGGGGCGGCAAGAAGGCCGAAATCACCAACAACATCTTTATCGGCTGCCGCTTTGCTTCGGTAGAAATTAGAGGCACTATGGCCAATGCCCCCGGCGATGTTTTCTTCTCCTACAATACGGTGCTCTTTACCTGGTCGCGACTCAAAGATTACGGCGACATGGGATACGGCTACCGTTATATGCCCGGCGCCAACCATTACGTTACCCATAATATAATTGGATTGAGCATCTTTTCGGGCCTCGACCGTGGTCATAGCGACAGCAATAAGGCTATTGAAGCCAAGCGCGTCACTACCGCCCAAAACAACCTCTTTTTCCTTAACAAACAGGGAGACCTTGCCTTGCCCGGAGGGGGAATGTTTTTGATGGTATGGGTAGATCAGTTTGAAGACGTAGATCAGTTGGCCAAGGCAGACGGCAATAAAAGCCTCACCGATCCGACCGTTTTTAAAGGGATCATAAACGAGCCCTATTTGAACGGATTTCTTGCCGCTTCCTACAAAGAGACGACAAACGTAGACCGCAATTCGCCGGCCAACCAGTTCAGATCGGCCTTGGGCATGAACATACAGGGCACTATGAAGTCCTCTTCCACCATGTTTGCCAACCGCTATCCATGGAGAGAGGCCCTTAAATTTTTTGGAGCCATAAACGGATATGGAGCCCAAAAGCCATAGACAACTCATACATCACTAACATGAAACAGACCATTTGTTTAACGGTAACAGCCGCCTTGATGATCCTGGCGGCGTCGTGCGGACAGAACGCACAAAAGAAAGAAGCATCTTCAGATGCTCAATTTGCAGAACTCATGGAAAAAATCTATTACGCTCTGCCCTCGTCGGCAATGAACGAATGGTTAAAAACATCGGAACAACGTAAAGCGGCAAAGAGCGAAGATATGAATGCGTTTCCCGAATATTTCCATTACATAAATTTTCACGCCGACTGCAACTATATGCGCTTTGGGGTTGACTATGGAGAAGCATACTCCCACGACGGGTGGGAAATGGCAGGCTACCTGACCGATGATCAACAAAATATGGTGTTGATTATTACTGCCGACAGCGGCATGGACGAGGTTACCGGAACACTGTTTGACATTACCCTTAACTACAACGTAAAAACCAAAAAATTCACCGAAATAGAACGTCCGATCGAACCGTTCACTACCGACGAACTGTTTAGCGGCATCCGTTTCAAAGACGCAGCCATGCAAAATCAGGCCAAAACATTTTTCGAAAACGACCCTGGCGTGTTTTATATTTTTGACAAAGACGGATTCTTTGTAGAACCTAATCTTAATGATTTTTGGTATGGCGAAGGCGGAGACGTTTGGGAATATTATAATGAAACTGATTATCAAACTATTTATCCGCCCGACTGCAAAGTTTATTGTACGTGGAACGGCAGCCGGTTTGAAAAAGGCGAAAGAGTTTACCGCTAACCGAGCGAATAAAAACCTCATTTTTAACCAATCCTGGCAGCAGAAATAATTAATAATTAAAGAATTTGAAAACCTCAACAAAATGGTAAAGAACATACTTTTAATAGCGGCAGTGGTGATCGTGGCGCAAACAGGATGCCAAAACGTCAACGAAACCCAAATAGAGCATCAATACTGGGTTTGTACGCAAGATCATAACGGCGGCGGGGAGATTGCCCTTGCGCGTATGGGCAACGTATTTCGCGGCGAATTCATTGACCGCGACTTTCAGGATCGCTTTAGCATACCCATTATGGGAACGATTGACAAAGAAGGGAATGTCAATGGCGTAAGCGGCGTGATAAACGGTCAGATCGGCAAGTTGAGCGGACGCATTATGGGCAATACGTTTGAGGCAGTTTGGTTGTCCACCATGTACGGGGTGATGAATATGGAAATGAAGCTAACGCCCATAACGCCTGAAATGGAGATAGAGATCAACAAACACCCCGACTCTTTTTACAACACGCTATATCCCGAATGTGCGTACATAGACATGCGTTCGAGAGAAAGTGTACCCCGCGCCATTCCGTTTTTATCGGCAACAGACATATTTGCAGGTGATTACGGATATTCTACCGGCGAATGGGAAACCCGCCGTATCCAAATCAGGGCGGGCGAAAAGCAAGATTTAGTTGATTTTACTCTTTTTGTTGAAGAAGACAACGGAATAGAAGCAGCCAAAGCGGAAATTAGGGGCACAGCTCAACTCAAGGAGAACCGTTTCCGATACAGGGAAAAAGATCATGAATTTGAAGTCTCTATGTATAATGGCTTTGTCGTGGTTCATTCTTTGACAAGTTCTTCTCCAAATCTTGGTGGCGTCTATCCTGCGCAAATGGAGGTGAGTTATTATGAATATACTGATTATGAGTTGAATAATCCATTCGAGGCAGCAGGAAGGTGGGTAAGAACGGATGATGATCCGGATGTCTCCTCTGCAGAGATTGTGATCACCGATGTAACTCCGGAAGGCTTTCTCTTCTCCTTTTCCGGATCGTTCGTCAATCCCTACGGCGCATACCATTTTGGAGAATTGGAGGAGCAAACAGCCTCCTTTTCGAGTGCTGATACCGCATTGTTTGTCTACAACGATGGCGACGAACCCGCAACGGTGCTCTTTGTTTTTAAAGAAGGAAAACTCATTGTTTCCGTCGCAGATAACTGCTACCTGCCTGACTTTGGAGCGGGGGTGCGTATGGAGGGGGAGTA
>JGI24705J35276_12237910_pt1 | contig 14064 bp, 10 predicted proteins | sample TergutNt197P4_FD_35276 | JGI IMG/M metagenome (IMG submission 35276) | reverse complement strand
CGATGTCCGTCTTCGACAAGATGTTGCCGATCGCGTTGTAGCTGAAGGTCTTTGTCAGATCCAGGTTGACCTTCGAGGAGGTCAGCCGGCTCAACGCGTCATAGGTAAAGGTCTCATTCAGACCAGTGTTGGCATCCGTGCGCGACAGCGGGTTGCCGAGCTTGTCATAGGTGTAAGCCAAGCTCTGAACAGTCTTGCCGGAGCCGACACCGGTGTTGATGTTGGTCAGCCGAGCAGTCGTCGCTTGAAAAACGCGGTTGGTGACGAGCCCATTGCCGCTCGTCATTTGCGTCAGATGACCGTCCGCGTCCATTGCATTCGCGGTCCACTGGACCTTGCCGGTGGCGTCATCGGTGAGCTGGTTGGCGAAGCCAAGGCTGTTGTAGCCGTAACGGGCGGTGAAGCCGGAGGGGTAGCTGACCTTGGTGAGGCGGCTGTTGGCATCGTAGGTGGCGCCCATCTTGTAGGTCGTCCCATCGATTTTGGTCGCGACCTGAATAGGACGGCCGAGCGAGTCATAGGAGACGCTGCGGTTAAAGCCGTTGCCCGCGCCCGCCGTGATGGCGGAGGATGCCAGCTTGCCTTTGCCATAGGCCGCTGTGTCATAGGTCCACTGGCTTGTCGCGGTGGGCTCGACCCGCTGCACCATGCGGTCGAGCTTGTCGTACGTCAGCGTGGTGACCTGGCCCTTGGCGTCGACCTGCCGCACTACCTGGCCGAGCACGTTGTAGCTGTAGGTCCATTTGCCCAGATCCGGATCGGAGCTCGTAACCTTGCGGCCCGCCACGTCATAGGTCGCGCTCACGATGTTGCCGGCAGCGTCCTTGGTCGTCAGGACATTGCCGACCGCGTCATAGGTGAATGTCATGACACCGCTCAGCGCGTCCTTGATCGAGACCACCTTGCCCTGGCTGTTCTTGGTCTCCGTCCGGGTCTGACCGAGCGCATTGGTCTCGGTGACCGTCAAACCGGCATAGGCCATCTGCGACACGCTGCCGTCGGGCCTGGTCTCCTTCACGACGCGACCGAGCGTGTCATAGGTGAAGGTGGTGTATTGCGGGGTGCCGCCGCTCACCAGATACGGCCGGCTGGTCTTCGTCACCCGGCCGAGCGCGTCATAGACTTGGTCGGCGCGCACCGGCGCGCCATTGAAGCCCTGGGTCTGGCGGCTGATCTCCCGGTCAAGCGCATCATAAAACACCGACACGGAGGGGCCGTTGGCCGTGGTGCCACCAGCCGCATAAGGGGTCTCGGTTACAAGGTATTTCGCCCCGGACACGCACGAGGCCTTGCCGCTGTTCACCCCGTTGCAGAACTGGTAGGACCATTTGGTCAGCGTACCGTCGGGGCGGGTTTCCTGGGTCTTGCGCCCGAACGTGTCGTAAGTCCACTTCGTGGTTAGTCCGTTCGGGCCGGTGTGGCTGACCGGCTGACCGAACCGCGCGTCATAGGTCAGACTCTCCTTCTGGCTGAGCGCGTTGGTGTTGGAGGCGTTGAACTGCCCCTTGGCATCGTAGGTGCTGGTCGAAGAGCGCGCGGCGATATCGGCACCGCTGACCGTCACCGATAACTTGTTGCCGAACGTGTCGTAGGAGTAGTCGGTCTGCAGCCGGAAGGCCGCTGCGTCCGGCTCGACCACTTCCTGTTTCAGGACACCCTGGGCATCATAGGCAAAGGACGAGGTTCGCGTGATGCTGCTCGCGCTCCCCGCGCGTTGAACCTCCACCGGGGACAATATCGCAGCCGAAATGAACGGATAGGACGTCGACGCTTCGATCGCATGGACAGCGCGAAGAATAGAATGCAGCGAGCCGGATATCTCAATTCGAGTGCCGCTACGGTGACGCCAACGCCGAGAAATGTATTCGAGATAGTCCACAGTATCGAGCGGCAGCGCCTGCTCCGCCGATGAGGTCGCCCCGGGCTCTTGCGTCAATGCTTCCTGATCGGTCTGAAGGTCGGCGTCAACACCGTTCTCACTCGTCTCCGTGAGATATTCCGCTCCCGGCATTTGTGTCTTGGTCTGAGCCTCTGCAGAGTCCACACGAGCGGCCAGATTTGCGATCGTCTGCAATCGCGCAAGCCGCCTACCCTGCCCCTCAACCCGGCCATCGCGACCCTCAAACATCTCGAGGATGGGAGGAACCCCAACACCGATGATCGCGGCACAGACCGCCAGACTAACGGCCCTCCTCTTCATCGCGAGCCTCCCTTGAGACCCTCGGGACGCCGTACCTTCGCTTGCAAGATAAAGCGCTCGCGGCCCTCAGTCGGATCGAACGCGACAGGCGACGACAATGCCGCGTCAAAGAACAATTGGGAAGCATCCAGTGTACCGACTAGGCTCGGAGCGGCACTCGAGAAGCCTGCCAGCGTCACCTGCTGATCGCCGCCGCCCGATGTTTCGGCAAGCCGAAACTCGGTGAGCCAGGAATGCGCTGGCAAGATACGGGTCGCCTCTAGCCAAAGGTCAAGCAGCGTTGGAGCCTCACTGTGCCGAAGGCGCAACCGAATGAGCGCGTTTCTCTGGTCATTCACCTGATCGAGCCGAGCGCGCACCTGTTGCGCCTTGCGGGTCGCGAGCGCAACCTCCTGCCCCAGACGATCGAGCGCAATCTGCTGGTTCCAGAATCGCAGACCGCCCGACGCCACCAGGAGCAAGACAGCACTGCCTGCCATGCCAACAGCGAGAGTCCGATGAAAAGGTCGTCTGTTCGCATCACGCCGCAGCCGAATGTGCGGTGCCGTTTGTCCATCCCGATGGCCATCGAATACGGCAAAGCCAATATCGTCGATAGTCAACCCAAGCTCGTGCAAGGCCTCATGCACATATCGGCGCAGGATGACCCATTGCTGGACGTCGAGCGTGCCGCCGGGCTGATCGGTCACCCAATAATCGGTGTAGATATCAGTGTCCGTGAACGGCAGTCTTTTCACCAAATCCTGCTCTAGGACGGCGTCGATGGTTTTACGGACTTCGGTTGGAAGAACGAGTCTTCGGCTAAACAGACATTCGGCGGGTAATTCAAGTCCCAGCTCAACGTCTTGACGCTCAAGCTTTTGGGACCGGAGAAATCGATCAATATTCTCCAATACGTTGCCGCGCGTCGCTTTGCTCGACACGGTCGATGGTCGCCCTCTTTGCGAGAGCTCAAATGTCACATGCCCCTGCCGCTGGCGAATGATCACGGTCGCACGGGCAGATCCGACCGTCATTGCAACAAGACGCTCCGGAACCAATTCCAGAAACTCACGCAACCACCACCTACTGAGGCGATCGGTGAGCTGCGACAGTTCCGCCAACATCGGCTGACGTCTCAAGAACTCCATGCGCGCCATCCCTACTCCGAACTACCCGACGCGAGTTGCCTGGAGGACTTCGTCAATTGTGGTATCCCCACGCCACACCATGGCGGCCCCCATTTCGTACATGCTGCGCATGCCCCGTGCGCGGGCCGCTTTCTCCAGCCGGTCATCCGGCGCGTTGGCCAAAATCAGGCTCTGGATTTCATCATCGACGAGAAGCACTTCCGCAATCGTCGAGCGCCCGGAGAAACCTGTCCCCGCACATTCCTTGCAGCCTGCGGATTCACGGATGCGTGCTTCGCCAAACCGATCCAGATCCGGAACAGCACGCAGCTTGCTGACCCAATGGCTCGCTTGCTTGTGGGAACGGGCGCAATGCACACATAGTCGGCGCACGAGCCGCTGGGCAATAACGCCCTTGACGGTCGATGCGAGCAGGTAGCTCTCGACCCCGATGTCCGTCATTCGCGTGATCGCGGCTGCGGCCCCGTTGGTATGCAGCGTTGAAAGAACCAAATGACCGGTCAACGACGATTGGATGGCGATCCGGGCGGTCGGCAGATCGCGGATTTCTCCAATCATGATGATATCGGGGTCTTGTCGCAAAATGGCGCGCAACGCGTTTGGAAAATCAAGCCCAATATCGGTTTGCACCTGCACCTGGTTGATACCGGTGAGCTGATATTCGATCGGGTCTTCGACCGAGAATATCTTGCGCGTGGTGCTGTTGAGCGTCTTGAGCGCGGTGTACAGCGTAGTGGTCTTTCCACTGCCCGTGGGGCCAGTGACGAGAATGATGCCGTTCGGTTGCTCGAGAAGTCTCTCGAAGGCGGCGATCTGATCGACAGGAAAACCAAGTGCCGCAAAATCGAGCGTGGTGCGGCTCCGATCAAGGACGCGCAACACGACGCTTTCGCCGAAGGCGGTTGGAATCGTCGAAACTCGAAAATCAATATCCACTCCCCGGATCACGATCTTGATCCGCCCATCCTGGGGCAATCGCCGCTCCGCGATGTCCAGCTTTGACATGATTTTCAATCGCGACGTGATGGCAGCGCGCAAGCCAGGGCTAAGGGTTTGAGCGGTTCGCAATGCCCCATCGACCCGATACCGGACCATCACCTGATCGGCATTCGGCTCGACATGAATGTCCGATGCGCGCGCCTCAACAGCCCCGGTAATGATCTGGTTGACCAGACGAATGGTCGGCGCTTCGCTTGCGATATCGCGCAGTCGCTGGACGTCGATTTCGATGGCGGCGCCGCCGTCCGACGCGGCGCCATGATGACGGCTCGCATTGGAGGCGTAGAGCGCGTCAACGGCCTTTTCGAAGTCTGCCGGCGCAAGTAGCCGGACATTGATCTTAAGGTTGGTCAAGTATGCCAGTGCCCGGACCGGCTCCGTGTTGAGCGGATCGGTTACTCCGACCACCATCGCGTCCGCGCCAAGTGACAACGGCAGAATTTGGTTGCGACGGACAAAGTCCGCTGTAACGATGTCTGGGATAACCGGTTCCTGCGGAATGTCGCCGGAAGCTATAAGCTCCAACGAGAAGAACTTCGCCAGAGCCTCTGTCAACGCTATTTCGGAGATCAGGCCAAGCTTGGTCAGCACGCGGTCGAGACGCTCACCCGTTGAGCGCGCCGCACCGCGAGCGCGATCCAGAACTATCTGATCAATGACGTTGCTGGCTGCAAGGAATTCCCCAAAATCCTCCTCGAATCGCAAATGCGCAGCATTACCTGCGGTCGCTCCACCCAATGGGGTCGGACGCTCTTGTATTGCTCGCTGTTCGTTAACGATGGTCATGGCGCTTGATCACGAGGAAAATGCGACGGCATTCAACCAGCAGGCGGTGACGCCAACGCCGAGAAACGGCCCAAAGGGCAAACGGATGGATTTACTGAATGAGCCTGATCGAAGTGCAACTATCGCGACAAAGGCCAGAGCGGAGAGAGAAGCTATCAGTAGCATCAGGGCGATCTGCTGCCATCCGATCCAGAGCCCCGCCGCGGCAGCAAACTTCTGGTCGCCGAACCCCAAGCCCTCCACGCCACGGACATGGCGAAACGATGCCGCGAGAAAGTACAGGATCAGGAAGCCAAGCAGCCCGCCGAGTCCCGCATCGATGAGGCCAGGGCGGCCAAGAACCGCAACTTGACTGATACCTCCCGCTGCGAGCAGTGCATTCAAATGATCGGGCAGGATCAGATGACGCCAATCGACGATGGCCAGTACCACAGTGGTGCCAACCAAGAAAAGACCAAACCCGACCATGTGCGCAACACTCATTTGGCTTCCCAGTTGAGCACCCAATACGGCTGATTTGGATTTTCCGTCAGTCGAACCGTTACATCATACAGAACCGAGCATCTGTCGCGCTCAAAGGCGGCACGGATTGTGAAGGCCCGGCCATGCAATGCCGTTAACCCGCCGCTAATGGAACCATCGCTGAGGCGCTCACTCGACCGGGCTGCCACCGTTGCCTCCGCGTTCTGCAGTGTCATCCCCGGCAACGCCTGCAAGGCCTCACGGGGCGCGACTTGCGCGTCGAACGCCGGCTGCCCCGAATAGACCGTCAGCGCCGGCTCGATCTTCTGGAAAAGAACCGGTGTCATGCCCATGACAAGACGAAGTTCGTCGACGCTCTGGAACGCTCCATTGCGTGGTTCGAACGCGCTGCCGGCAGCCCGATAGTCCTGATCCTTGGCCCCGTTCAGGCGCTTGAGCGGCGCAGCCGTCCGCCAATCGATGATCTTGTCGGCAAGACTGCTGGCGGCGCCGGCATCAAGACCCGCAGCCTGCAAGAGATTGGCAAGCAGCAACTGGTCGGCCTGATTGATGTCGATCTTTCCGAGTTCGTCCTGGATGGAGATCTTGATCAGAACGCCATCGAATTCGAAGGTTTGTGGGGTGCCGTCGACGCGCCAACGCCGTTCCGGCCGGGGGTCGAACAGGGCGGCAACCGCGCGATTGACGCCGGCCTCGACCGTCGCGTTAGTGCCGGCGATCTCAAAGCTGCTGTGGGCAAGGCTGTAGGACGTGCTGGCGCTCCACAACAGCGATAACGAGATCGCCGTCAACAGAGCCAATCCCCATAAGACTGCTACAACTGGCATCGTCGCCTCGGACTCCCGACCTAACGTCCCTGGCACCGCCTGGTGATTGCGTCATAGACGCAACCGACATCGGCGAGAATGCGAGGGGCGATGAGGAGGTCAGGCCATGCGTGCGTGTCATTGGCGCGCAACGTGAGGCGAAGGCGAATGAGTCTTGGTATATTGCTGCGCTTGCTCCAGCCGTCGGTCCACTTCGGGTCCTGCCCTGCCCTCGTTTCTTCAAGGTACGAGAATTCCGCACTATTGATGCCGGCCAGCAAAATCGTCCTTGCCGTCATCGAGCGATCCTCCGCTCTGGCAAGTTCCGGCGTTGCCGCGAGGACGAGATCGCTCTGTTCATTGCGACGTTCGACGAATATGCTGTACCGAAACCGGCCGGCGCCTGCTGCGACCAGCGGAGCGTTGCTAAGAAAGCCGATAGAGTCCCGGCCGCCGTCGAAATCGACCAATGGCGGGCCACCGTTATCAGCCACGGTCATGGGATAGAGATTGCCGACGATCCGGCGTAGCACATCCTGCACGACCAGACTCTGATCGAGCTGTTCAATATCGGTGCTCGCTTTGGTCCAGGCCTTTAGACCGAACCGGACGCCATTGAGGAGGACAGTAACGAGGAGGCTGAACAGAGCAAGCGCGACGAGCACCTCGACCAGCGTGAACCCGCCTTCGCGCGCTTTCTCAACGGTTGTTGTGTTGCCGGTCATGGAACAACAACTCTTGGCCCGAGCCGCAGCGTTCTCAGCCTGTAAGAGCGCCTTGCGCCATGGTCATCCCACTCGACTTCGGTCGACGCCGAATAGAGCGCCACCGGGCTGTCAGCGGCCCCTGTCGGCTCTCCGTATGGCTCAAGGCTCACACGCCAGCCGTAGCCATTCAGATCAGTGCCTTGATGTTGCTCGGGTTTGATGGCGAACTCGGTTCCGACTCTGGCCATCAGAGACTGCGCCAATGAACTCGCATCGGCCATGTGTTGCGCCGATGCTGTCCGGCTAAGGCCGTTGCCGATCATTGCAAATGCAAGCCCTAATCCGGCCGACAGCATCGTCATTGCGACAATCATCTCAACGAGGGTAAAGCCGTCCTCGTCGTCCCCATCATCAGCCCTGCGGACCAAGGCTTGGTATAAGTCATGGCACCGCCTTATCGCGAGACGCCCAACCGCAACCGTCGTGTTGGCCGCGGACGAAAGATGCGGCGCGTCCGATGTGAGCAACGTACCCGTCATCTCACTTTTGCCAGTTCGTGATATTTTCCCCGGAAGCCGGGTCGCCTTCCCGCCCGTTGGGGCCGAGCGAGATGATGTCATAGGCGCCGTGCTGTCCCGGAAAGCGATAGGTGTAGGGGCGGCCCCAGGGGTCCATCGGCACGACGTTGCCATTCAGATAAGGACCGTTCCAGGCCGTGGCGTTTGCCGGCTTTTGCGCCAGAGCACCGAGCCCTTCTTCTGCAGTCGGATAGCGGCCATTGTCGAGGTAGAAGAGGTCCATCGCCGACGAAAATCCCTGAATCTGCATTCGCGCGGTCTTGAGCTTCGAATCAGAAAGGTAGCCCAGGACACGGGGACCAACGAGCCCCATAAGCAGACCGATAATCGCGACGACGACAAGAATCTCAATCAGCGAATAACCGGCCTCCCCGTCTCGCCGAGAACGGCGGCTGTTACCAACATGCGGCGCATTGTAGGCTGCGATCTTTGCCTTGACCCTTGCAATAAAACTGATCACATTAATACTCCATTTAAGAGCGTCCACATGCGGCGTCCATGCGGACAATCCCGGTCAGCCAATCGATACAGAGTTTCGTCTGCCTACCGTGCAATGACAGCAAGACCTCCCCGCCGGTTGACGAGCCATCCGGGAAAAATTGAAACCCGCCGTCGGACGGCTCCGAGCGAACGGGGGCTGCATAGGTCAGCTTTGCATCGATATCCGATGCAAACGATCGAGGCTGGACGACGCCGGACCGAAATGTTCGGCGCTCAACATCAATCGTCAGCGCCATCTGACGGCTACCGGTCATGGCTGCGGCCCGAGTGGCGCGCAGGGCGGCAGCGATTTCATGTGCGGCCGTATCCAGGCGCATGCGCTCGGACCCTCGCGACAATTGCGGCATCGCAAACACTGCCGCGAACGTCAAAATGCTCAAAACGACGAGCATCTCGACAAGCGTGAAACCCTCCAGGCTCGTTTCTCGCTGGTTAGCGCGCACACTCATCGCGCCGCCATATCGGTAATGCTCAGGACCGCATTCATAACCGGTAGGATCAGGCCACCGACCAGAAGTGCGATGCCGACCGTCAACGCGGGCGTCAATGCCGACATGAAGCGGTCGATCCAACTTTGGACTTCGCTCTCCAGCATAAGAGCGACATTGGTCAGCATCTGCTCCAGCTTACCCGCCTCCTCCCCCACAGCGATCATTTGAAGGGCGATACTGGGCAACACGGCATCCTCACGCAGCGCTCCGTTCAACGAGCTACCCTGATGGATTGCCTCAATGGCGCGATCGAGACTTTCGGCAATGTACCGGTTACGCACCAGCGCTGCGGATGATTTCGCCGCCTGGCTCAGCGGCACCCCCGCCTTGAGCATGCTACCGAGCGTGCGGGTAAACCGCGCCGTTTCCTGGCTCAGCAGGAACGAACCGATGAGCGGCACGCGCAGCTTCCAGTGATCGAGCCGCTTCCGACCCTCGGGTTTCCGGTACGCGGCCGTGAACACGCCGGCGAGAGCCGAGGCAACGATCCCTATTAAGATGACGATTTCTAGCCAGTGATCCCGGATTGCCAGCATGAAGCCAAGACTTGCGGGAAGCGGCTTTCCACCCTGGCTAAAAATCGGCGCTATTGAAGGGATCAAGCTTCCCAGAATAACGCTCAAAGTCGCGACACTGAGCACCACGAGCAGGGACGGATAGATAAGCGCCGATTGCACGCGCTGTCGGATTTCCGCCCGCTGGCTCAACAGCTCCGCCAACTCAACCAGGACACCGGCAAGCCGCCCACCGGTCTCGCCGGCCCGAACGATTGCAATATAATCCTGCGGAAATACCTCCGGCTGCTTCTGCATGGCGTCTGATAAGGAAACGCCGTTCAGCACATCGGCGAGAAGCGACTCGATCAGCATACGCAGCCGCGGCGTCGAAGCTTGTGCCTTCAGAATATGCAGGGCGTTGTCCATCGGGATGCCCGCCGCATTCAGCATCGAGAAATCGCGTGTGAATGCCAGCAGATCGGTGCGACGAGAGCCCCCGCCAATGGTAATGTCGCGGTTCCACCATTTGGTGCCGCCGCCTGTCGCCGGCCGCAACTGGTAAGGCGACAACCCCCGCCCCCAAAGCAATTCACTGGCGGCATCCGACGTCGCCGCGTCGACGGTCCCTTCGGCGACGGCGCCGTCCAATCCATACGCGCGATACCGGAACGTCGGCATCAGTCGAGAATCCTCCGCCCGGTTTCCCCGATATCACGGCCTCGCGCCCGACGGTGTGGCCCCTCGACCGCCATGTAGTGCCGATATTCCTCGGTGATCGAGCGAGCTTCATCCAGGTTTCTGATCACGTGCGGCCGGATCAGGATGATAAGTTCGGTCTTGCCTACCGTATTATCCTTGCTCGACGCGGCGTTGCCGAAAATCGGGATGTCGCCAAGAATTGGAATCTGGTTCCGGCTGACCGTTTTGTTTTCCTGAATAAGTCCGCCCAACACCAACGCATCGTTGTTGTTCACCACCACGCTTGTCTTGATCTTGCGCTGACGAATGGTGGGCGAGTCGATCCCAGAAGAGGTCGTCGGCGCGACGCTCGACACTTCCTGCTCGATATCAAGCAGGACGCGGCCGCTCTGATTGATCCGAGGCGTGATCGAGAGTATCACGCCGGTATCCTTGTAGCTGACCGAATTAACGACTGGCGCTCCGGCCGTGAGAACGCCCGTTGCCGATTGCGTCGTGATCGGCACCTGATCACCGATCTGCAAGATGGCCGGCTTGTTGTCCATCACCGTCAGCGACGGCGACGATACGATATTGACGCTGGTGATCTGATTAAGCGTATCCAAGGTGGCAGCGACATTGGCCGCAGCAAGAGCGTAAGAGAATCCAGGGAATGCCGAGGTGACCGCCCCGGACACAGCGTCGCCAACGGCACCGCCAAAGTTAGCGCTCGCGTTCTTCTTCTGCATGAACCAACGAACTCCGAACTTGAGTTCGTCATTCAAGGTGACCTCCGCAATCGTCGCTTCGATCAGTACCTGGTTTGGCATCTGATCGAGCTTGCTGATGACCTGCAACACACGCTGATAATCGGATTTGGTCGCCTCGACCAGGATCGCATTCTTTGCATCGTCGGCAACGATCTTGAGACGCGGCCCATCGGCGTCACCTTCCTTGCCAATCTGAACAGCCGTCCCGGATGAAGAAGACGACGGACTCGCTCCCATTGGTGCAGACGCGGCGCCGCCCATTCCCCCAGAGCCAAGTCCGCTTGTCATCCCTGTTGAGCCTGAAAACGAACCCGACGATTGCGATTGGACGCTGGCTTCCTGATAATTCGGAGCCACGTTGCGCTTGGCTGATGAGCCCGCACCTTCGGCAGCGAACATGGCCTGCAGGACGTCAACGAGCTCCTGTGCTCGCCGGTTCTGGACGTTGTACGTAAACAGCTGTTTCTCGCTGCCTTGGGCCTGCGCATCAAGCCGGCGAATCCAGGTTTCGGCGCGATGCAGATATTTCGGCTGCGGCGACATCACCAAAATGGCCCCTAACCGCTTGTTTGGCAGGAACCGTACCATTCCCGCCATCGGTCCATTGCCCTCGGTTGCGAACACGCTCTTAAGCTCGCCCGCGAGAGCATCCGGCTGAGATGACTTGACGGGCACGATCGCAAACGACATGCCCTTCATGGTATCAACGTCAAACACCGCAATCGCGTCCATCATCGCCGCAACGTCCTGTCGGTTGCCGGACAGTGTGATCAGGTTGCGCGCATCGTCGGTGCGTACGATGCCACCTTTGGGCGCAATCGTCTCCAGCACGCGGCGGATTTCAGAAGCGGTAACGTATTTGAGTTGGACCACCTGAAGGTTTGACCCAACCAACTCGCCGTCATTGGGGCGGCCCTCGGTCTGAAACGCCCCGCCCACGGACGCCTGATCGGCGGGGACAACGCGATAAATGCCTTTTGAATTGATCAGGGCGGCATTGTTGGCGCGCAGCGATGCCTGAAACAGATCGACAACCGCCGACTTGGCGACCGGATTTGGCGTTTGGATGGTGATCTTACCTTCGATCCCGGGATCGACGGTGTATTTGACCTGGAGAATATCGCCGAGAATGGATTTGGCCGCATCAGGCGCGGACACGTTGACGAGATTGACGGTGACCCCGCCAGCGGCATCCTCAGAAGCTCCGCCCAGAGAGCCGGTCGGTGGCTCCCCTACAAAGTAGCCCGATCCTTCGATGAAGGTAGCTTTGCCGCCCCTAGTATCGGCCAGAAGCGGCATAGAACCTGATGGATCAGCATTCGAACCCGAGCCTTCCGTCCGTGCGACAGACGTAGCGGGAGATCCAGAACTCCACGTCCCAGTTCTTTGAGCGCCATCCACCGTGTGACATGCTGACAGACCCAACGGCAAGGCCAGAACCAAGAGACCTATCAACCCACCACGCAACGTACTATGTCCCTACTCTACTGGCGTCATCCACTCAGCCCTCAGCGGGCGCAATGTGCGTTAAGCCCGCCGTCTCCTTTATTATACCGTAACCGGACCCGAGCTTTCGGGAGCTCATTTGCCCCCATAGCACCCAAACTCGGCGCACAGATTTCTGTTCGCATTACTCACAGCGTTTACATACCGAAATTGAGCTCCGATCCTTTCAAAGTTGGCCTTAAAAAACACTGCAGTAGAGACCAATGATGCGGCGACAGAGTTGCTCACGCCTGCAGCGAATAACTTAGCTGCACCATCAGAGGGAGCCTCGCCCCCCTGTGACATCATCTCCACGTCATACGGTACAGTCATTTCATTTTGGGCCACTGCTATACTGAAAAACGCATACAAAGACCCTTGTATAATTCCACCGGAATAGGGCTGTCGCAGGATATCGTGAAATGCAGCCGAAGCCTGTTGTTCCGGCGTACCCGCAGCTTTCACCTGGTCGTAGGCATTCTTCGCTTCATCAAGTTGCTTGTCCAGTTCCGCCCTCAACTTGTCCACGCGCGCCACCTGATTAAACAGATACCCGAACGCGGCGGTATAAGCACCATTCCCAAACTTTCCGCCGCCTGCCGCGGAGGCAAGCCCGCCTGCGACGGCCGAGGTGATAGTTCCACCGATGCGCTGACCTATATCTGTCCGCGCGTTCGGGAACATCTGGTTGGTCAGCGGTGCCAGCGCCGAACCGACTGCACCGGCCAGCGCTCCCGATTGGCAGGAACCGCCGAAGGCAGCTGAACCCGCGCAACCGACCAAGGCATGACCAGCCATATTGAAGGCGTAGGCGCCCGGTGTATCAAGTCCCGGGACGAAGTGTGCTGCCCCCTCTGGAAGACCGGCTATAGAGTTTGTCCATTCGCCCACCCCATACATAGCATATGCTGATAACCCTCCTACGACCCCTGCCCTCAGGGTCTGGCTGAGGTTAGCTCCGTTCGCCGCCGCACCGGCCATACCACCGGCGGCGCCTGCGATTGCAGCTTGGGCCGCTGCCCCATACGCCATGCACGGCGTACAATAGACATACACTACGACCGATACGACGATCCCCACAATCGGCCGGATAACCTTATGCCAGAGGCTGCTCCAGAAACCAAAGCCGTTGGGATCGGTGAAGGTGAGCGGGTCATTGTAAACATAGGAGTACCGGTTCCAGGCCTGCATATTGCTGGGACCTGGTACGGTCGGGTCGGCGCTGGTAAACCGGCCCAGCAGCGGATCGTAGACCCGCCCGTTCATGTGCACGAGACTGGCAGCCGAAAGGTGCTCGTGGCCGGTGAAACCGCGCGTGGTCTGACTGGTGATGCTGCCGGTGGTATTGACAGTGCCGTTGGGATTGCGCCGCTGGCCCCAGGCGTCATAGCTCAGCCGCTCCACCACCACGCCGTTCTCGTTGGTGATGACCGAGATCGAACCGAGGTGATCGGTGTGGAAATAACGTGTGGTCACGGTCGTGGCTGCTAGCACGCGCATACCGACCTTCTCGCTGCCAACCGCAAGATAGTCGGTCCACTTCGTCGACCCGGTCAGTTCAGCCATCACACCGAAGGCGGCGATGTAGAGCGTCGTGCCCTCCGGCGTCACCTGCTTGAAGCGCTGGTGCTCGGTGTCGTCCACGAAGCTGATCGTGCGGCTGCCTTGTGTGATGCTCGCGGGCTTGTTGTAGGAGGTATAGGAGATGCTCCGGGCCTCGATCGTCTGGTCGGATTGTCTCCCCCCGAAACTTGCAACGGCCTGCTTCGCAGCGGAGGTCTGGTTGCCGTTGACGTCGTAGGTGAACGTGGTCTTAAACGAGTTGCCTTCGACGCTGGTCACGGCATGGGGGCGCGGCTGACCCGCTGCCGGATAGGTGTAGGTGCCGATGTCCGTCTTCGACAAGATGTTGCCGATCGCGTTGTAGCTGAAGGTCTTTGTCAGATCCAGGTT
>JGI24705J35276_12237912_pt1 | contig 14071 bp, 7 predicted proteins | sample TergutNt197P4_FD_35276 | JGI IMG/M metagenome (IMG submission 35276) | reverse complement strand
CTGGCCATCAGACACCCCCAATGGCCAAATGAATCACAAATATGAAATCAGCAAAATCCAGATTCTGAAATCACGCCCGACGCTCTAGTTGCGGTTGGCCCTCGATCACTAGACTGCTATAACAGACACCATCCTCAGGCCCTGGAACCGGGGCCTTTTTCTTGTCGTAAGATCGCAATGCAGTTGCGCGGCAGGATGAACTGAAGAATGGCGTCCAGATTGCCGTACCAGCGATGAACCATCGGCAAACCTCTCAATGAAAGCCCCAAAAATGTCAGCCCCGGTTGTCCCCATGAGAAAGCTCTTGGTAACGTCCTCGCTCATTCAAAAGGCGATTACATGGGCTGAAGCACAGTACGCCTCTATCGCGCAGGCGGGATTGCCCTTGGATGACGCCCAGTTCTCTCTGGCAGCCGTTGTTGGCGTTCAGCATCCGGATCGCATTCGCATCGCTGAAATCCAACGGTTTCCCAGGCCTGACGACCCGGAGCTTAGGCAAGCTGCATTTGATACCGGGTTCCTCGGTCATGACACACTGGGCCTGACGCTTGGTTACGGCGTCTATGTTCGCCAGGGGCACGGGAGCAACCGGCTGCTCTCCCATGAGTTTCGGCACGTCTACCAGTACGAACAAGCCGGTTCTATCAGGGACTTCCTGCCTGAATATTTTCAGCAAATCGTCACGGTCGGCTACAGCAATGCTCCGTTCGAGGTGGATGCCCGCGCATACGAAAGAGACCATGCATAAACGAACTGCGGGAAGCGGCGGCGCTCTGTGTGGCATGCGAAGACTGTGAGCTAAATCGGCACATCACCAAAGCGCGATGATTTCAGGATGAAACGTCAACTCGCGAGCCACCTAAGAGGCGCCCGCGCATCATCCCTCCAACGGCGTCTCCCGTCAGGTTATGCCCTTACCCTTGGTCCGCACGCGCCATGGCCCGCCCAACTCGTCAACGCGGACTCGTTCCGCATTGAGCGTCTTCAGCCTGTTGTAGGAGGCCATCAACCAGCGGAAAGGGTCGTCAGAATCGTTGTGCCGCTCATCCAGATTGCCGGCCTCATTGTGTGCAGCGAGCTTGAAGCGATTACTGGAAGCATCCAGCCGGTGTACCACCATAACTGTGCGCTGCCCCTTGAAGTCGAGCGCGACGAGATCGCCCTTGAATACACGCATGACAAGACGCGCGTTGGAACGATCCTCAGGTCCGCGCGGTTCCTCACCTCTCTGGTTCGCTCGAAATACCGACGTTGCGTCGCCTTGCCATCGGCCATCCTGCAATTCGAAAATGTCGACAAAGGCATTCTCGCCGGCGCTATAGGCTTTATAAACTTCACCGGCCTTATTGCGGATCGGCACGAGATATTCAGGCCTCTCGGCCTTGGCCAGCCGCACATGGCGAATGGGACAGGCTAAGCCGGGAATGTCGCGGCGCTCAGCGAACGACAACAGTGCGGATTTCAGGTCCTTGCCCTCGCGTCTTTCCCGTTCGACATGGGTGTTGACCAGATCCCGCAGGCGCCGATCACGGATTCTCTCGATCTCCTTCTCGTTCAAATCCCGGAAACTCCTGCGATAGACGAGATTGAACCCATCTTCCTTATCCGGCTCGCGAATGAGTCCGTAGGCCGTGTCCTCGTGCAACTGGGCCTGCAAGCCGTGACCCGGCTTGTGCGACACGATCATGGCCTTCAATTTGGCGTCGAGATCGTTGCGCAACGTGGGCCAGGGCAGGGGGACTTCAATCCTCTGCCTCTCTTCATCATAAGCGTTCGACATCCGATGCAGCAGCCTGCGATCGGTGAGCGCGGCGACCAGCGCGTCGATCGCGTGATGACGATGATCCTTGCGGTTCTTTGCATCGCTAAAATTGTGGTCGGGCAGGAGATCGTTGAGTCTCCATTTGCTCCGAATCAAGGCCGTCAGTTTTCCGGGAAGGACATGGATCTTGCGTGGGTCGGTCACCGCCGCGAGATATTGTTTGGCGACGCGCGCGAGCCATCCGGTTTCGTCGAGCTGTCTCGCCTGAAAACCGCCTTGCTTTGCGAAACGTTCCCGTGCATTCGGGTCAAAGCGCCAGCGTTTGGCCCTGGGCAACGATGCCGCCCGCTGCGATATCTCTTCCCAATCGTAAGGTTTTCCCTTGTCGTTGCCGAAGGCCTCATATGGCGTGCGGTTACCCTTGTCGTGATTGGCAGAACGCATGCAGACGACCTTGTTCGCGGTGCTGTCGTCCCAGCTATCGGAAAACGGAATGAGATGGTCGACTTCAGTCTCTTCTGACAGGAGCCGTTTGATGCTGATGACTTCGCCGGTATAGGGACAGCGACGATCTGTATGGTCGTATGGATTCTGTTCCTCCCAGAGCCGCATCTTGATCAGATTACGTGCGTTCACGGCGTGGCCGAGTTTGCGAATTTCCTCTGCGTGCCTCTCATTGTTCCGCTGATTGTCAGCCTGCTCTCTTTCCAGCTCGGCAAGCCTCTTCCGCGTGAGCTTGAAGTCGCGCGTCATCTCGATCGAGATTTCCGTGGGGGCTCCGTACTTCTCGATCAGCGCGTTGACCACAAGGCGCAACTGACCGAGGCCGATATGCACGGTAGGATTTGGAAATCTGCCCCAGCGCTTGTCGTTGGTGTCACGCGGGTCGCCAGACCCCAGAACGTCATCCTGTAGCCACTTGCCATAATAGGGCAGCCGGCCGGTGGGCGAGACCTCACCGGCCGGCAACTGCGTATGATCGTAACCGGCCTCTCTGGCAGCATCGGCATAGTTCATGCCTGCTTCCATGATGGGCAGGATTTTCCTGATGGCTCGCAGGCCAAGGCGGCTATTGCCTTCGGGAAGGACAGCCGACGCGGCGCCTTCAGCTTTCTCGGCATCCAGTTCCGTGTTCGCCACCAGCCAGCTTACGAGGGATTGCTCATCTGTCTCTTCCTCAAGCCTGGTGACGATCTCAATCTGCCGCTCGAGCGGAAGGCGGCGCCATGCCTTGCCGAAAAGTGACCTGTGGGAGAGCTTTGCCGCGGTCTCGTCGCCCTTGAGGTGATCGCGTTTCTCGCTTTCGAGGTTGAACTTCACCTCGGGCGGCAACTTCAAGAGACTGCGCATCTTGTCGAAGGAGAGCTTGGCGCTCTGGATCAGGGCAAGCGCAATCCTGTCGTCATCCTCTTTGCAAAGTCCGCGACCGGATTTGCCGGCCTCGGTGATCCCCAGATTGCGGACTTCCTGCCAGATACGGAAACGCTGCGCCAGCGGGTGCGCGAGGGAGCAGCGGAAGCCTTCGAGATCATCCATGCTCGTGGCAGGGTCGAGTGAACACTTCCCAACCGGCGGCGTCTTCAGGGGGCGTTGAAAGAAAATCTCGCAATGAATGGCGTCGTAGGCGTCCTTGCTCATGCACGGATGGTGCGGGGCCTGATGTTTCCAGATGGCCTCGAACTCGTCAAACAGCATTTGCCGCGTCGGATAGAAGTCATATTCGGCTTTCGTGCCGGTGCTGCGATTGCGGGTGCGAACGGGCTCGCGAACCTGATGACGCTGGTGCAGGAGTTCGCCCAGCGTGCGGGCGCCGGATTCCTGCATGAGATTTTGAAGCTTGCCCGCGGCGACCTTGATGGCACCGGACTCCCTGTCGTCCTTTTCCGTCCTGCGGTTGGAGAGGAATCCGCGGCGCTGGTTCAGATGAAACAGCGCGCGGCCGATATGATACGGTGGAAGCGTCTCGTCGATGGCCCTGGCGCGTAGCGCGTAGGGATCGAGCGATTCCAGCGCTTTGCGAGCGGCTTCATCCGCCGGCATCAACCCATGCGCGATCAGTTTAGCCATGAGATTGCCGCGCCGCTTCAGATAGCGGTCGCGCCGCCGCCGCGCCGATCGCGCCGCGCGCCGATCTGCGGCGTTCGATTCCTTGGATTTTGGATCGCGGCCGTCAGGGAAGATGCGGACCCCGCCCGGTCCCAGACCGGCAGGTTGGTCCTCTTCATTCAACCAAAGGATGAACCAGGCTAGGGAGTTGGATCCCGCGTCCAGGCCGAGGCGATAACGTCTGCGATTGTCTGCCCCCATTTGCGCACCAGTTTTCGTTGGTCTTGATCGAGGGATATTCGCCCGAAATTGATCTTGACACAACCCGACGTTGAGTTGAGACTGCCACCCGGTGCAAGCGACGAGGTTTTGCCAAAGACTTAGCGGTCTGGTGATTGAGGGCCTCCCGTTAACAAGTTCGAAAAGAGCACCAATTGGGGCGAGCTGCGGCTCGCCCCTTCCTGTCGTGGGCCTGTGTGGAATGGAAGCCGCGCGGGAGCGCAGGCTGATTGGTCTTTTGCACGTTTCGATTGAAACCGCCCGGCAGCCTGTGCGATACTATCGCTGTAGTTGAACCGTGCTCGGGGGTGGCATGGGCAATTTTTGTGCTGATGAAATTGAAGACGATCGACGCTTCATGAGCGTGAAGCCAATGGATGTCTTGGCACTGCCTAAACGCATGGGCGTGAGCCTTCTCCGGCGGACCATCCAGATTCCGCCGCACACATGCCGGAGCCTTTCACGAAATACTCTGCCATCGCTCGGAAAGGCCGAGCTGCATCGTGTGAAAAGATGAGGGAGATTCAAGCCGCCGTCTGGAATCGCTCCCCAAGCTGCAATTTCGCAGCTCAATTCGGAGTCGCAATTTTCCGAGCATGGGAGCCCCGAGAATGTGACAGCTGGGGATATCAACATGGACGACGAGCTTACCGATCCGCATCAAGAACGTGCCGGCATAGAAGACGGGGTCGCTCTGTCGCTTTCGGGCGGTGGATATCGCGCCATGGTGTTTCACGTTGGGGCCCTTTATCGCATTAACGAGGTCGGCCTTTTGGGAAAGCTGGCGCGGATTTCCAGCGTCTCGGGCGGATCCATTGCCGCAGGAGCACTGGGCCTCCTGTGGGGTAAACTTCAATTCGAGAACGGCAAGGCCGCAAAGTTCGATCTGCTCGTCGAGCGTATTCGTGCAATGGCAGACACTACCGTTGACGTCGGCGCCGTCATTGGCGGAATCTTTTCCTCCCTTTCGATTAGCGAAAAAGTCGCCCGGGCGTACGATGACGTCTTGTTCAATGGTGCAAAACTACGCGATCTTCCCGACGACTCACAAAAGAAAGCACCTCGCTTTGTGATCAATGCCACTAACGTCCAAAGCTCCGCGCTTTGGCGCTTCTCAAGGCCGTACATGGGCGATCACCTGGTGGGATTGGTCAAGGATCCCGACGTACTGCTTTGCGCCGCAGTTGCCGCGTCGTCGGCTTTTCCGCCGGTCCTCTCGCCCATGGTCCTGCCTATCCGGCAACACGTGGAGGCAACGACCGGCAGTCAGCTCAACCGTCCTCCGTTCACGACACAGGCCGTACTCAGCGACGGCGGGGTCTATGACAATCTCGGCCTGGAAACGACGAAACGTTTCAAGACGCTGTTGGTGAGTGACGCCGGCCAGAAGATCGCGCCCGAAGAGAAACCGCATCACGATTGGGTACGGCACTCGATGCGTATTCTCGACACGATCGACAATCAGGTCCGCAGCCTTCGCAAACGACATCTCATCGAGGCGTATAAACGCGGCGATCACACCGGCGCTTTCTGGGGAATTCGCACGACATTCTCCGATTACCAGCTCACGAGCGACCCGCTGAAATGCAAGGACAGAGACCCCTCTGCTTTGGCTGCAGTGCCCACTCGTTTGGAACGAATGCCGCGGAAACTTCAAAATCAGCTTATGAATTGGGGCTACGCAATTTGCGACGCGGCGCTCCGCAAGCATATCGGCGCAGAATTGCAGACGAGACTTGGCATTCAGATTGCTGATCCCACGGGTTTTCCGTTTCCCGATGAATATTGAGAGGACATGGCGGGGTGATCGCAACGCGCATCCGGCATGATGCGGGTCGTTATCTCGCCAATGCGTTGTGAGGCGATACCATGAGTGATCAAGGCGATAATGGGCAGCAACCGCAAGTGTCGCTGCCCCCCGACATCTTTACCTCATCGGAGATCCCGACGCCGAGTGAACGTCCGCTGAGCGTCTACGCGTTCGATCCCAGCGCAGGCCGGCTTGTCGGAAACTACATGACCACCTCGGTGCGTTATGAAGAGGTCAAACCAGGGCCGATCGGCGAGCGATTTGCAGTGATCGACTATGACGGGGCGAACAAGACATTTTACCAGCCCATCGATCTGAACGATCCAAGGCTTTTGATTCGCGGGGGGCTCGCGCCAAGTGAATTCGACCCGCGCTTTCACCAACAGATGGTCTATGCCGTGGCGAGCGAAACGCTGCAACGGTTCGAGTTCGCGCTGGGGCGACGCATTCACTGGCGAGGCACGAAGCGCCTGGGCGCCGACCCAATGCCGCGCGGCGCGTCTCGTTGCCTCAATTTGTATCCTCACGCCATGTGTCAGGCCAATGCGTTTTACAGCCCCGAGGCGCATGGAATCCTCTTTGGGTATTTCAGAGCCAGTCGCACCAGTCCGGGAAACAATCTTCCCGGGCAGACCGTCTTCACGTGCTTGTCACATGACATCATCGCGCACGAGACGACGCATGCGATCCTCGACGGTATGCGCGGCTACTTTAACGAACCTACTAACATCGACGTTCCGGCCTTTCACGAGGCATTCGCCGATCTCGCCGCGTTATTTTCACACTTCTCGCACAAAGAGTTCCTGCTTGATACATTGGAGAAAACCAGCGGCAGACTGTTCGACCCGCTCTTCAGACCGGAAGTAGAGGTCTTCTCTGAGTCGACGGGAGCGGTAATCCAGACGCAGATTGGAAAAGCCAATCCCCTTGTCGCACTTGCGATTCAATTTGGAGAAGCAGCCGGCATGCGTAGTGCGCTCCGCAGTGCGCTCGGCACTCCACCCAATTCCAATGACATCAACATCAAGACGGAGCCTCACGATCGCGGATCGATCCTGGTAGCGGCAGTGTTCGATGCGTACTTCACGATCTACAGCCGCCGGACAGCCGATCTCTTTCGAATCTATCGCGCGGGAGGTGGCGCTTCCGGTCAAAACGATCTTCCAGCGTCTCTCGCCGAACGCCTCGCAGCTGAGGCGAGCCGCACGGCAGAGCAATTTTTCATCATCTGCGCGAGGGCGCTCGACTATTGTCCTCCGGTCGACATAACCTTTGGAGATTTTCTGCGAGCCGTGTTGACGGCGGACCTCGACCTGCACCCGAAAGATCCGGACGGCGTTCGCGATGCTTTGATGCAGGCATTTCGCTTGCGCGGAATCATTGCTGACGGAGCAGCTTCATTTTCGGAAGAATCGCTGTTCTGGCCGAAAGTCCGATATGATGCACTGCCGACGGTTAACGGGCTCCAATTCGGTGATCCCAACGGATTGACCAGGACCGAGAAGGACAAAAACGGGGAGGTCCTTCGCGCCTATGCGAAGGAGCACGGTCACATGCTGGGCTTCGATCCGACTCTCGGAAAGATTTCTGCGCCTTCGTTTCATCCCATGTTTCATATGGGCGAAGATGGACGCCTTTTCGTGAACATGGTGGTTGAGTTGGTCCAAACCGTGCGGACGCCGTTCGGTGATGCCGGCTCGGGCACTTTTCCAATGCGAAACGGCGTAACGCTCCTGATTTCCCAGGATCCGCCCGAATCGGACCAAAGACCTGAGCCGAGAATTCGGTTTGTGATCGCAAAGCTTCATAGCGCTGAGCGTGAGGAACGCGTGAGGACATACTACGCATCGACCGGCCGCGCGATCAGCCGAAGAATTGAAGATGGCGACGTTGGCGATGATGGAGACGACGCACGCTTCCAACTCGATTTCGGCCTGCTGCACGCCGGAGCTTGATCATGGCACTCGTAAACAAGTCTACGTCCAAAGAACAGGGAAGAAAAACAAAGGCATCGTCAAAGGAAGGCGGCAAAGACGCTAAGCTTCCGAAGCTTGGTAAGACGGCAAGCTCTCCCACGACGACCGCTTCTTCTGACGAATCCGCCAAAGGGCTGCGGGTGCGGATGTTTCGGGTTGGCTTTGGCGATTTCTTTCTTCTGACTGTGCCAACCGGTAACGGCGAGAGCGAGCATATTCTCATTGACTGCGGCGTTCATGCGCAGGACCTCGGGAGCATCCGCGACGCCGTGGATCAGATGGCGAAGGAATGTGGGTCCAAGCTGGCCCTGATCATCATGACGCACCGACATGCCGATCACATTTCGGGTTTTGCGACCTGCAGCGATATCTTCAGAGGTTTCACGGTCGAACGTGTTTGGATGCCATGGTTCGAGGATCCGAAGAACGATGCTGCGATGGCTTTTCAAGCGAGCCTTACCGCGATGGCCCGTCAGCTTTCGATGAGACTCGCCGCGCGAGCCGACGACAGCTCATTGATGCTCAAGGACATGGTCGACAACATCACCGGAGGACTGGGTGTTGCCGGCGGCGTATTGGGTAATCAAAAGGCCTTGGACGTCCTTCATAACGGTTTCAAGAACAAGGCAGATCACGACTACTACAAAGCAGGTGACCAGCCCAGTTTGCCCAAGAGCCTCTCTGACGCGGGCCTCTCCGCCCAGATCTTCGGTCCACCGATTGATCCCAAGTTGATCTCGCAAACGACCAAAAAGAACCAGCAATACCTGGCCGGGGAGACCGAGACAGACGATGAAGTTGTGCGACCGTTTGCCAGGGCCTTTTGTACCGACAAGGACAGCTATCCCGCTGATGCTTTCAGGACCTTCGACGATCAAACGATCAGGCGCTTGGTCGACGGCGCCCAGCCGGATCTGTTGGCGGCCCGCGCAAAGGCAGCCGATAACACGTTGAACAATCAAAGCCTTGTGGTTCTGTTTAGCTTTCGCGGAAGGAACCTGCTGTTCGTAGGTGATGCCCAATGGGGCAACTGGGAGAATTTTCTGTACGGCGGCGCGTATGGGACTCCGGGCCACACCGGGCTGACAGAACGAGCCAGGTCGATCTTAGGTAAGATCGATTTTTACAAAGTAGGTCACCATGGCAGCGCCAACGCGACGCCCAAAGATGCCGTTGCGGCTATGCGACAGGGCTGCGTTGGGATGTGCTCTACCGAGATCAATGCCTACAACGAAGTTCCTCGAGAGCCTTTGCTGGAGGCTCTGCGCGGCCGGATGGAAGGTCAGCTGGCAAGGAGCGACCAGGTGGCCACGCAGGAGCACGAGGCGGAAGAGACCGCCGGGGCGCTCCCAGATGAATTTAGGTTGCCCACGGGCAAGTTATTTGTCGATTACGAGTTCAAGTAGGAGACCTCATTTTTCGAAGAGGTTGGATAAGAGCAACGCGCGCTACGAGGCGCGTCGCTGCCTGAGTTACGCCAACTGCTTCGAATGCGACCTCGGCTATTGCAGGGGTTGCGGCATCTGCGCCCAGGAATGCCCATGCGGTTCGATCGCGATGGTGCCGCAAGAGATCTGAGCCGTCGTCCGCCGAGGCAAGGGAGCGCGTCGCTACTTCTAATATCTCCGCCTGCGTCGCAAAGGACGATCAAAAGAGTGGCCGAGTTCACGAAACGACGGGCCTACGGTGCAATCCAGCCGTCAGGGCGCGGGTCGCTACAGCACTCTTCGTTCCTTCGCTTGTCGCGATCTTCGAATATCTTTACGCGCCCCTCGCTCAGCAGAGCACTGAGTTCGGCATTCTCAAGTCCAAGTGTTTCGCAGTCCCGAACGATGCGATCGTATGTTCCAAAAAGTCGAGGCGGTTCTTTGGTCAACAGGCCCTTCAGTCCTGCAATCGCATCGTCCTTCAGTGCGTGTAGCTCATTCGAAGGAAGGTCCTTGAGCTTCTGAAGTCGTAATAAAGGTGTCAAATCGGCTTCAAACCGCTTGAGTAGCTCCACGCGCTCGGCGCAGCCCCTCAACCAACAGTTGATGTCTTCGAGATCATCCAACATAATAGGGGCGACCTCGACGATACGATCGATCCATTTCTCTTTGGTTTTCGTGTCTTTTGTGCGCCTGAACAACACCTCCCACGCCTCGCTCAAATAGTTTCCAGTTTCGTTGATCCGTTGCCGAAGCAATATGTCGAAAAGTCTCTGGATATGCTCTGGCGCAATACCCTCCACGATTGCAGCAACATCCTTGCCGTTCTGATGGGAAATGATGTCCGCGAGCGTAGTTTCGAATTGAGCGTGCTCTGGTCGAAGTGCGATATGTTGAACGATCTTGTCCCAGATCGTCCCGCGCGCATGATGTGTTCCAAGCCACCAAAGCGGCTGCGGATGCCCACAATAGACCGCCACGGCCGCGCTAAGCAGTTCGGAAGGCATCTCCCTAATGAGATCGGATGGATCAGCAGCCAATGCGGAAGGATTTCCAAGAATAGCTTCCTGTAAGTCGGGCGGGACAATGCGGCGGGTCAGAACGACCGCTTGAAGCCACCGGCGATCCTGTCGGTCTCTTTTTAGAGCATTGAAGACATAGGCTCGATCTGTTGCATCCAGTTCTGGCCAAGCATCCACGAAATCGCGAATGACCGCCACCAGCGCACCGGTTCCGGGCAAAGCAAAGAGCCGCTTGACCAATTCCTGGCGTAGGGTCGCCTGTGAGCCGGTCACGTCCAGGACGACCGCTGAAACGGCAAGAGCATAGTCGTCAGGCAATAGTCCACGCGCCAGTTCGTGTTCGACCCAAGATATCCAGCTCGTGAGGATCGGGATGACGGCGTCAACTGGCAGCTCTTTGGACGCGTCCCGGATAGCCGCGTATAGCCGCGGCTCTGAAATATTGGCGTCGGAGGGAAGTATACCGAGCACAATCGGCATCAGTGCACCAAAGACTGGCCAGGGAGGATTGTCTCCGAACACTTCCACCCTGTTGAATACAATCAGCCTATCGATCAGAACCAGGGCGGAAAGGGGATCGTTTGTGGCTCGCTTGAGACCTTCCAGAACAGCCCGCTGCCGATCTGAAGAGTAAATATTCCAGCCTGAGCAGGCGCCGGAGAACGCTCTCACAAGGACAGTTGGACTCTGATCGTCAAAAATCCGCGAGAGTAGGACAAGATCATCGTTGCGGTTCAGACGCAACCAGAGGTGTGCCGCTTCAGCTCGTAGAATGGCCTCATCGTAGCCTAGAAGGCGGCTCATCGCACGGATCGTAAGTGCCGCTGGTGCCTGCTTAAAGTAGGTCAGCACCTCTGCGGCACGCTCCGGCGAGATGTAAGATGTATCCTCGCTTTCAAGCGCGTTTAATTCGGCAGAAACATCATCTTCGCTTACCTGCCGCAGCCAGCGATTGAGCCACTCAAGGCCGTCAATGCTGTCTTCACATGGAAAGACCGCCTCGCCGTTCTCCCAGCGAACATGATCCAACGTGGTGCTCGCTATGGCACGGACCCGGCCGCGAAGATCCCCTTTCAATTCATTCGGTAGATCAGCCAAGTGGCGAACCAGAAATGTGAAACACAGGTCTCGCGTGGCCGGATAGATAGAGCGCAGTCCGCCAACGCAGATGGAAATGAGCTTGCGCTGTGCGTCTGGTCTATTGGATATTGCCGCGTAAAGCCAATTGAGATTTCGTGCAGAAGCTCGTGACGTGGCTGAGACAAGACAGAATAAAGCGCGTTCTGCGATCTGGAGCGCTACGGTGGCAACGCGGGCTGTCGGTGCTTCGACAATCGATTCACCGGAGGCTCGATAATAGGGATGAGAGAAACCAATCTGCGCGGATACGACGGTCACGATTCCACGGCGTTCCAGACGGTCCAAATTGAGTGCCGTTTCGCTATCCAGATCTGGGACCTTATCGTAGGTCGGCGTCAGCTTCGCGGGAGGATCCCCGCCGAACTGTATCCTCGAAAACGGGGATCCAACTTTTCCGGGCAAGGAGACTGCGGCGCTATCGATGGCGAACGCCAATTCGCGAGGGGTAATCGGGGCACTCGGCGTTGAACCTATTGCGAGGCCGATCAGAAGAGTTTCCATGGAGGGCCGGACGGCCAGTGCTTGGCCGAGGCTCTTGGCAGGCTGCTGTGCGAGACGAATTGTTTGGTCAAAGGGTATGTCATCGCGCAAAGAATCGCCAGATAAAGCCAAATGCCGCAAGCAGCCAGGTTCAAGAACGATTTCAGCTTTGCTAAGGGCGGTCGCTATGCGGTCCTTCAAGGAGAGAGGTATGCTGGAGATCACTGCCATCTCAGCCCAAAGCTGGCTCAAGAATCCGGGTGGATATTCACCAAGATCAATCCAAGTATGCCCGCCGACGCTACAGTCCTGAAGTTGCGTCCGACCAAGGGTGTCAAAAATAGCATCCTGCGCTTGAGCCACCACAATTTTTCGCTGTGGCGATAGTTTCGAGATCAGGGTGCCGAGCCGCTCCAACAATCTGCCGCGGTCAGAATTAAGATGGGCGCCACCAAGCGGGTCGTCCAGGACAAAGAGGCGCTCGCCTTTGCTCGGATCGAGCAAGAAACGGCTCGCCGCTTCGACGTCCGTTCCTTGCTGGACATTGTACCCGAGTTGCTCGAACTTCGCAGCGATCCAACACGCAGCATCTGACTTTCCGCAGCGAGGCGGTCCTGATAGCAATAAGCAGTTTTTGGCCGATAGTGTGTCTGCGAGCCTCGTCTCGTTCCCGCGCTTCACATATCCCTGAGGGCGCAGTGAGTGCGGCGCGCTTTCCTCGAGGAGCGCTCGCATCGGTGGAATGGCATCTGTCTTATTGCCTTTTGCTTCTTTGATTTCCCTGAGTAGTCGACTGACGACATCGAAAATGCGATCGCTTGGAATTCGAAATTTGGTTTTGAGATGCCGCTCGCATGCGATCTCAAGTTCGGCATCCCCAATTTGCTCGAATACCAGAACGCGATCGAGTATCCCGCGGATCGCATCGGGCGTGATGGTCGAGACGAGCATGTCTCGGTGCGCCTTTCTCCTCGTCATGAGATCGGAGTCCGATGCCGCCGGCATGCTGCCAAATTCGCGGAGAAAGGTTGCGGCGATCGCTTTCTTGATTCGACCGGCCGGGGGAGGGGAGCGGTCCCAGCTGGACGGCATCACGAAAGCTGAGGCGGTGTCATCACACCGCCCTGACATAACCAAGAGCGCAACCCTGTCCGGAAAGTTGATAAGGCGTTCGAGGAGACTGCCGCTCGCGTTACGCGGCGGACAGTGCGCCAAGCAAGCCGCTATTTCCGCCATCGTTACCGGCCCGCTGGCGCCCTTGACCTGAACTTCGACAACGAGAGGCGGCATCGACTGTCGCGGCAAGATTATCTCGGCGTCTTCGCCTTGGTCTCGCTCGATAAACATGACAACGTCGGGATTTGCCTCAAAGCGAAGCATCAATTCAACGCAAACAAGGTCTTGGAAATCAAACTTCTCAGGTGCAGTGACGGCAATCGACATTGGCGTTACGATCGCTTTGTTGGGGTGAACCGAACCCTTGTTACCCAGGTTGTTCATGGTGCGTTCACGAACAGCCGTAGGCGCAGCCGGTCCCGGCTCTTGCCAGTCTTGAATGTGCAATTCATCATAAAGCGAGTCGTGCATCAAAATCCAAAAGCATTCTTACCCGGCCTCGGCGGGCAAAACACACCACAGCTTGGTCAAGCCCCCTGCAACAAAATAATTCTCTTTTACAGAATTCGGAAATAACGTATATCCGGACCCATTCTACCCAGTGAAAAGGGGCGGTTCGCGCGTCGTCATGAAACGCAGGGTAGCATGCGGTGGACGCGGACAGCGCCGGACAATCGGCGCTGACAAACGTTTCGCAGGCAGCCTCGAAGGTGAGCACACTCTCGAGCGAGTGTCTGTACTTGCGGAGCGGTCGCGGCAGCTTACGTCGTGCGGTCTGACGCTGACGTCAGGCCTTGTGGGTGACGCATCGATTCAACCGGGCTTTCGATGCCCACCAGCAATCCGAAGGTGACGGCGGCAACAGCCGCATCGCTCGCCGGGCAGAGCATGTGCAAGCTGTTCAAACCATCGCGCGGGAGGGCCGGGCTGATCCGGCTGCCTCGCTATCCAACCCCGTGTGCATTTCTTGCCCACGGATCGCGGGTGCCAGCCGGCGCCCGGCCTTTCCGCGC
>JGI24705J35276_12237911_pt1 | contig 14071 bp, 13 predicted proteins | sample TergutNt197P4_FD_35276 | JGI IMG/M metagenome (IMG submission 35276) | reverse complement strand
GCCATCAGACACCCCCAATGGCCAAATGAATCACAAATATGAAATCAGCAAAATCCAGATTCTGAAATCACGCCCGACGCTCTAAAGGTAGCGACGAAATCGGGCCGACCACGCGGATGAGCCGGCTCGCCACGGACCTCTCTAACGTTGGAGATTAGCGGCGTGGCTCAATCATCACGACTGCAGATAGGGGACTTTCAGCAGCGCGCGGACCATCTGCGTCTTATTCGCCATCTTGCTCTTCTTTCGCTGAAGCGCCCGCAAGCTCCTTGCGCAGCGCCGAAAAGCCCAGCCGATGATCCGTCAGCCAATCGACGAGGCGCATGGGCATGAGACCCGGCAACGTCCAACCAAGGAATCTGTTTTTCACGACGGGGATGCGAAGCGGCGCGCGCCGCGCCGTCAAACCGCGCAGCACGGCAGCCGCCACGATTTCCGGCCTCGGCGCCGAACGCCCTTGCTCGACGACCCATTTCCGCATGTGCCGCGCGGCAGCGCCATAGATCGTGGCGTCGAAATGCGCGAAGTCCGCGTTTTCTGCCTTGTCCCAGATGGGCGTCGCAATCATGCCGGGCTCGATGAGGACAACGTCGATTCCATAAACCTTCAACTCGCGGCGCAACGCATCGGACATGCCTTCGAGCGCAAATTTCGAGGCGTTGTAGGCGCCGAGAAACGGCGAAGCGAAACGGCCGGAGATCGAGCTCATCATCACGATGCGCCCCGGCGTCTTGGCCAAAGGCTGGCGCGCGCCGAGCAGCGGCGCGAAGGCCTGCGTGACACGGAGTTGGCCGATGAGGTTGATGTCCAATTGGCTGCGAAAATCCTCGATCGGCAGATGCAGCAGCGGCCCCGGCACGGCGATGCCGGCGTTGTTGACGAGGCCGGCGAGGGTCGCGCCCTGCAGCAGGGACTTGACCGCGCCCGTGGCTTTCGCAACTGCCTCCGCGTCCGTGATGTCGAAAAAGAGGGGCGCGAAACCATCGCCAAAACGCCCCTTGAGCCGCTCCGCGTCGGCGGCCTTGCGCACCGAGCCGAAGACGAAGAAACCAGCCTGAACAAGAGAGGCGGCGCAGGCCGCTCCAATGCCGGTTGAAGCGCCGGTGACGACGACGGCGCGCTTCGATCGATCGGTCATATCAAATTCCTTACGGCGCCAGCAGGCGCGTCAAAACGACGATTATCGATCCGTTGGCGCAGCTGTCCAATAGTCATTGACGACTGCACGCCGCTGTCGATTGTCGAACCTCCACGCGCACTTGCCTCATCGATCACCAACACATCCCGCGACGTGAGCAGGTCGTGTTCCTGCGCCCAACCATGTTCCATGCTGGCGATGGCGCGCGACGCAATGCCTGAGTTGCCAAAACGGCAGTTTGACTGCCTCTATTGTCTTGGGGAAAGACGGCCAATCCGCACAGTCCATAGAGAAGTTCTCGTTGGTATAGAGGTTGCTCCGGGCACGCCAAGGTCGCTTGACGCTCGACTGGTCGTCACCTAATGGTTTTTCACGCCCACCAGCAGAGGCATTGTTGTCTTGCGCAGCCCCCACGATTTTCATACTCCGCAATCATCCTACACAAAAGAAGATCTGCTCAAATCAGGTGACGGAGGCTATTTCGGCCCAGGCAATGCGCAGTTGCCGGCACCACCTATGCTCATGATGGATCGCATCACAGAGATCAGCATGGATGGCGGCGAATTCGGAAAAGGCCATATTATCGGCGAGTTGGACATTACGCCGAGCCTCTGGTTCTTTGAGTGCCATTTTGCTGGCGACCCAGTCATGCCGGGATGTCTGGGTTTGGACGCCATGTGGCAGATGATTGGCTATTGGCTTGGCTGGTCGGGTTCGCCGGGCAAAGGCCGCGCTACTGGCGTTGGTGACGTGGAGTTCAAGGGGTATATCGCGCCTGAAACCCGACTTGTGCGCTATGTGGTTGATGTGCGCCAGGTTAGGCGCGGCAAACTGGTTCTCGGAAATGCTAATGGTCGTGTGTTCGCCGATGACACATGCGTCTACATTGCCAGAGATATGAAGGTTGGGCTGATAACGTCATGACAATAGCCCCTAAGATCAGCGTGTAGGGCGCTGAAAGCGAAGTTTTTCGAGATCTCAGATGTCCATCGCCATCGGGCATTTGGTATGAGCGGCTTTGGCGCCAACGAAACGCAAAAAGTTTATCAAGAAGGCTCGTTGGTTGCGCGCGCCCCACCAGTTGACAGCTATCATAAGGACCAAAAAAGATGTAAGCGACATAAACGTTGAAGATAATGCTGCGAGGTTATGCCAAACCCCGCTCAGACTTGAGCTGCGGCTAATGATAATGGAGGAGGCGAGAGCTGCAAACGGCAGCATAAGACACGGCACAATATAGTTGTAGAGTGGTATGGTGAAGGTGCCGCAGAGCAGGGTTTGATTGCCACAGTCGGTCAACTCCGCCGAGAGTCTAAGTCTGGCTGAACGATTGAAGAAGATCCCACGTGGCATACGAGCAGTCAGCCGAGTTCCCTGAAGTGTTCCAAAAATCGGCCGAAAAGTAAGACCAAAGCGGCCCATCCTCGGAGCGAGCTGCGCGCGAAATTGCTCAATAGAACACGGAAGCATCAGCTCAATCGTGCTCTTGCAGCGCAATTTATCTAGAAGACCAGCAGGTTGCCCTACAATCACGTCGAACATGTGGAATGCCCCAGAAGCTGGCGAGGTGGTTTCGTGGCGATTGGCTGTGAAACGCAACGGCAGCAAGATGATGGTAACAACGCAACGACGTGCGACCATCCGACGCGGTCGAGCCAGCTCGCTCATGTGTGCGAGTGGATAGACGCCAGCTCTCTTGGCTTGTTCGAATCATGGCGCTTGCGTTGCACAATGTCGAAGAATGGGTGCGCGATCTGCCGGCATGGACTTCTGCCTATGCCTCAGTGCCCGGCAGGAAGCGCGAGGAGGATGCCCGATCTTCACGCCGCATGTCTCGGCAAAATCGATACACGAACAATCCTCATGAGTGTCGATTAAGCCAATAGTGGTTGCTGAACGTCGATAACGTCTGTTCGACTGGTAGACCTGAGCGGTGGCCATGCTTTAGCGCGCGTAGGGCGCAATAAGCGTAGCGACATTGCGCCATGTCGGGCCGCACGTTGCATTGCGTGATGCCACGGCCACCGGATCTCGCCTTTGCTCAGCGTCAATGGTCGCGTATGGTTTCCGCCATGCCAAACTATCGCCGCGTCTTTGTGCCCGGCGGATGCTGGTTCTTTACTGTCGCACCGCCGCCTTCTGACTGATCATATCGACGCTTTGCGTGAGGCGATGCGGCGCACGCAAAGACGTCACCCTTTTGCAGTCGACGCCATGGTCGTCTTGCCCGACCACATTCACGCCATTTGGACGTTGCCGCCGGGCGAGGCCGACTTTTCCTTGCGTTGGCGTCTGATCAAGATCGAATTCGCGAAGGCGGTGCCGAAAACTGAGGCGCAGAGCAACATTCGTGGCGAACGCGCCGTCTGGCAGCGCCGGTTCTGCTTGAGAGCGGCGCAATGCGCTACGCTTATTGCGCCCTACGCGGGTTACTGAAAATCAGAACCGTGGGGGTTCGTTTGGTGGACGCGAAGAAAGGTTGCAGGCTCGATACGCGCCACCCCGCCAACCGTTACCTCCCAAAATCTCCGTTGTTCCTTCTGATTTTCCGCGCCATTCCCCATTTCAACCCGCATCTTTTCCGCTTCCTGGTCCAGCACGCCGACCAGATTCAGCAATTCGAGGAATCGATGCGTGTCATCCGCGCTGTTTTGACGTTGCACCACTTCCAACGCTTGGTCCGATCTCTCACGGTGGAATGCCGCGAGTTTCTTGTGGCATGCGATAGCCGCTTGAACAGTCATCCGCCCCACCGGATTATCCCCTCAACTGTATAGCCCCCGCCTTGTTCGACATCTGTTGAATCTGATTCGCCATCATTCCGCCATCCCTTTGCCGCCATGCTGCCATCCACCAAGGCGCAGGCTCATTCCGCGATCGGGGCTTGCTGGCTTTGGCCGATGCCACCGCTGTTCTCAAAACCGAACCAAAACCGGCAAAATCCAGGCAAAAGGGTCCCTAAATCCACCCCTTCTTTTCCGCACCAGAATGTAGCACGTAGGGCGTAATGAGCGCAGCGCATTACGCCGGCCTTGCCGAAACTCTTCAAGTGAAGCTCTTCAAGTAACGTCGCGGTCGGGAAGTCAGGGCGCGACAAAGCACGATCGCAGGCCCCATTCAATCGGTCGCGGCGAAGGCATCGTAGACGAGCTTCTTGAAGGCGGGCGTGATGCGGCCGCGTTCGTTCTGGGTCTGCTCCATCAAGATGTAGGTCATGTCGAGCTTCGGATCGATGCCGAAATAGGTGCCGCTGCCGCTGTCCCATTTGAGCTCGCCGATCGAGCCCGGTGGCGGCGGTCTGGCGTTGCCCGGATCGATGCGCACGGCGATGCCGTAACCGTAGCCAAAACCATCGCCGGGAAAATAGAAGTAGTCGCGTCCGACGCCGGACTTCGGCCCGATATGGTCTGATGTCATCGCGTTGAATGCGGCCGGGCTCAAATAGCGCCGGCCGTCGAGCTCACCGCCGTTGAGCATCATTTGCGCAAAACGTGCATAGTCCGTGATCGTCGAGACCAGGCCGCCGCCGCCGGATTCCCATTCCGGATGTTCTCGGCGCTCCGCTTCCGCGTCCTTGAGAATCGTATCGCCCGGCAGCGGCTCGGCCATGCGCGCCCATTCAGCGTCGCTTTGGAGCACGAACTTCGTGCTGGTCATGCCGAGCGGGTCCAGAATGTGCCGTTTCAGAAATGAAGAGAGCCGTTCGCCCGAAACGATCTCGATTACGCGACCGACAATGTCGGTGGAGTAGCCGTACCGCCAGAGCGTGCCCGGCTGTCGCGCCAGGGGCAGTTTCGCTATCCGCTCGGCGAATTCCCGGTTGTTGAAATGGCCATTGAGGAGATGCGCGTCCACATACGCCCGTTCGATCAGTTCGCCGCCGATATAGTCGTAGGTGATGCCGGAGGTGTGCCGCAGCAGGTCCATGATGGTGATCGGCCGCGCCGCTGGCACTAGCTTGAGAACGTGCGAGCCGTTGGGCGCGAGGGCGTCGACGCCGACTGTTACGTCGGCGAACGATGGAATGTATTTGGACACGGGGTCTTCGGGAGAAAGCCTGCCGGCATCAATCAGCATCATCGCAGCCAGGCTGGTGATGGGCTTTGTCATGGAATGCAGCGCGAAGATGGTGTCCGGCGTCATCGGAACCTTGGTGGCGACATCGCGAACGCCGAAGCACTTCAGATAGACAGGCCGGCCGTGCTGCTGGATCAGGATGACTGCGCCCGGTAGCCGTCCGCTTGCAACTTCGTTGTTGAAGAACTCGGTGATGCGCTCAAGCTTCTCCGCCGACGGCGCTGGCGAATTGGCCGCCAACGCTCCGCAGCTCCAGATCGCAAGCGAAGCCGCCAGCGCCATTCGGCCGATGCGGGCGGCTGAGGTGAAACCTGTGTGCCGCAACGCCGCCATGGTGGCCCTTCGTAAGAGAGGTTCAGCGCTCGAGGCTGCACGTTAAATTCCTCATGGTGAGGAGACGCGTTAGCGCCGTCTCGAACCATGAGGCCCCGGTGGTGGCCTCATCCTTCAAGAGCTTGCTTCGCTCGCGATAAAGCGCTGCGCGCTTTACGCGGAGCTCCTCCTCAGGACGAGGGGATAGAGCCGCTTATGACATAGGAGTGTTCAGGTGGGGCGACACTACCGCGCGAATCACAAAATGCTCGAAGTCGTTCCGGCGCTGCTTTCGCTGGAGCGGGCAGGTTCCGGGCATGTGGGGCCTTGGAGACGCGGTTTTGGTGGCGGCCCTGCCGTCGCATCTTGCGGTCCGGGTGGGTGAATCCCTACCTGACTGGAACCTGCCGCGGTAGCCCGCGGCGGGGGAGGGTGTGGCTATGAGTTACTTTCGAACTGCAATGCTGCTGGCCGGCCTCACCGGCCTGTTCATGGGCGTTGGCTATCTGATCGGCGGCGGCACCGGCGCAATGATCGCGCTCGTGATCGCGGCGGCGACCAACCTCATCGCCTACTGGAACTCCGACCGCATGGTGCTCTCGATGTACGGGGCGCACGAGGTCGACCGTTCGACTGCGCCCGAGCTCGTCAGCCTTGTCGCTGAGCTGGCGGGGCGTGCCGGACTGCCGATGCCGCGCGTGTTCCTGATCGACGAGGCGCAGCCCAACGCGTTTGCGACCGGTCGCAACCCGCAGAACGCCGCGATCGCCATGACCGCAGGACTTGTACGCTCGCTGAGCCGTGAGGAACTCGCCGGCGTGATCGCGCACGAGCTTGCCCACATCAAGAACCACGACACGCTGTTGATGACCGTAACGGCGACGATCGCCGGTGCGATCTCGATGCTGGCGCAGTTCGGCATGTTCTTCGGCGGCCACCGCAACAACAACAGCGGTGGTGGCGTCGTCGGCACCATCGCGATGATGATCCTGGCCCCGCTGGCCGCCATGCTGGTGCAGATGGCGATCAGCCGCACGCGTGAATATGCCGCGGACAATCTCGGCGCGCGTATTTCGGGGGAGCCGATGTGGCTCGCGTCGGCGCTCGTGAAGATCGAGAATGCCGCGCATCAGGTGCCGAACATGCAGGCTGAGCAAAATCCTGCGACTGCGCCCTTGTTCATCATCAATCCGCTGTCAGGTCAGGGCATGGACAATCTGTTCGCCACCCATCCCTCGACCGAGAACCGCATCGCCGCGCTGCGGCAACTTGCGGCCGATCTCGGTGCGCGCGGTGTAGCGCCATCGGTCGGCGCCAACGAGAACTATCCACCGCGCGGCCCTTCGCACGGTCCTTGGGGACGTTCTTCGACCCCGCGCGGTCCATGGGGCTGAGACAGGTCTAGCCATTGTGAGCGCCCGATGTCGCGCACTCTGATCATTTTGGGTCTTGTTCTGCTTGCCGCTGGCTTGGCGTGGCCCTTCATCGGCAAGCTCGGGCTGGGTCGATTGCCCGGTGATATCGTCGTCGAGCGGGAGAACTTCTCGTTCTATTTCCCGCTGATGACATCAGTCATCATCAGCGTCGTGCTGAGCCTCATCTTCTGGTTCGCCAGCCGGTAAGGGCCCGGGCTTTCGCATCGAGGCGCGTTGGGCGAGCCGTACGCTGGCCATCACCACCTACAATTCCGCCGTCGCCTGATCGAGCCAGGCCTTCGTCACGTCATCCAGCTTGGGCCGCACCAGGGCCCTGACACGGGCGTGGTAGGCGTTCAGCCAGTCGAGCTCGTCCTCGCTCAGCATCTTCACCTCGATCAACCGCTTGTCGATCGGTGCGAGAGTCAGCGTTTCGAATGCGTTCATCGTCTTCTCCGCGCCTGCAACTTCAGTGCCGACGACGAGCTCGAGATTTTCGATTCGGATGCCGTATGCGTCTGCTTTGTAGTAGCCCGGCTCGTTCGACAGGATCATGCCGCGCTTCAGCGGCGTGGTGCCGAGCTTGGAAATCCGCGCCGGTCCTTCGTGCACCGATAGATAGCTTCCCACGCCGTGGCCGGTGCCGTGCTCGAAATCGATGCCGGCCTGCCAGAGGAATTGCCGCGCCAACGTGTCGAGCTGTGCACCGGACGTGCCGTCCGGGAATACCGCGCGCGCAATGGCGATGTGACCGCGCAGCACGCGGGTGAAGCGGTCGCGGATCTCATTGCGGCGATCTTCGGGCGGCTCTCCGATCGCGATAGTGCGCGTGACGTCGGTAGTGCCATCCTCATATTGCGCGCCGGAATCGATCAGGAGCAGATCGCCCGGGGCAATACGGCGGTTGCTCTTACGCGTGACGCGGTAGTGTACGATGGCGCCGTTGGGACCAGTGCCGGAAATGGTCGGAAACGAAACGTCCTTCAGTGCGCCGGTTTCGCGACGAAAGGTCTCCAGCGCCTCCACGGCGTCGATCTCGGTCAGCGCGCCGGAAAGCGCTTCGCGATCGACCCACGCCAGGAAGCGGGCCAGCGATACCGCGTCGCGCTGATGCGCCGCCCGCGTGCCCTCGATCTCGGTGCTGTTCTTGACCGCCTTCAACAGGCACACCGGATCGCTGCCGCGTATCGCCTTGCCGCCGGCGGTATCGATCAGCCGCGTCAAGGCATCGGCTGCAGTTACGCTGTCGAGCGCAATCGAGGCGCCGTTCCCGGCGAGTGCCGTGAGTCTTGATGTCAGCGCGGCCGGCTCCTCGACGTCGGCGCACCGTTCGAGGTGATCCCGCACCGCGTTCGACAGCTTGCGGTGGTCGATGAATAATTTCGGCCGGCCGTCCTTCGGCACCAGCGCATAGGACAAGGGCAGGGGGGTGTGTGCGACATCGGCGCCGCGGATGTTGAAGGTCCAGGCCACGCCGTGTGAATCCGACAGCACCAGTGCATCAGCGCCGAGCTTGTCGATCTCGCTTCGGATGCGTTGAAGCTTCTCGGCCTCGGCCTCGCCGGCATATTGCAGCCCGTGTACGGCGACGGGCGCGAGCGGCGGCTGCGGACGCTCCTGCCATACCGAGTCAACCGGATTGGAATCGACAGCAACCAGTTCGGCACCCGCCTTGGTGCAGGCTGCCCCTAGCCGTTCGGCCGCCGTCGTCGTGTGCAGCCAGGGGTCAAATCCAAGACGGTCGCCCCGCTTCAGATGGGTGGCAAGCCAGCTTTCCGGGGGCGGATCGACAAGCCGCTCGACCCCCCACGCCTTGCGATCCACCTGCTTATCCGCCTGCAGCGTGTAGCGGCCATCCACGAAGATTGCGGCTTCCTGGCTCAGGACCACAGCAATGCCCGCGGAGCCGGTGAAGCCGGTCAGCCACGCCAGACGTTCTTCTGACGGCGGTACGTATTCGTTCTGCTGCTGATCGGCGCGTGGAATCACGAAGCCCGTCAGCTTGCGGCGTGCCAATTCCTCGCGAAACGCCGAGAGCCGCGCCGTCAGCGCAACGCCGGTTTCCGGCTCATCGAATGTCTGGAAGTGAGCTTCGAACATACGCCGTTACCTTAGAATCGTAGGGATGAGTCCGCAATGTTGATGTAATTGCCTCGCATCTGCCATAGACTCAAATTAAGGCAGTTCCATTCTTGTGTTGGGTGGAATGCCCCGAGGAAATGCCAGGGGTATTTCAACTCGGTGGCGGCGAGGGGATACACGGTGCCTGCGTTCACGTTTGAGAAGATCTCTCCTCCGGTCCACTGCGAATCGATCACGCCCACCCTCAAGAAGCCGCGCGGCGTCATCAGTCTGATGATCGGCCGTCTCATGCGCGTCAAGCCCGGTCAATGCGAAGAGTGCAGCGCAGCGCCCAGCGCCGAGAAGTCAGCCTGATAGCCCAAGATCCACAGCGTCGGCTCTATCTCCTCGTCCTAAGGAGCTCCACGTAAAGCGCGCACCGCTCTATCGCGAGCGAAGCATGCGTCTCGAAGGATGGGGCCTCATGGTTCGAGACCTCACCATGAGGGTTTTGACACTATCCGCACCGGCGGTGCTCAAGTCAGAGGCGCAGCCCGCAGTTGGGTTGATCCCCATCGCGCTTCTCCGTAGGGATGTTTCGCTTTACAAGAATTCGAAATTGCAGAATTGTAAGACGCCGTCGGAGCTGGCCGTTCCACCTCATCATGCTGCAATTCTATTGCTCATGGAGCACGGAGCGTCACGATGGTCCCTCCGGAATGACAACCATGAAATCGATGTGCACGCGAACCAGCCGATCGGATGCGTCGTAGCCGCCGACGATCGGGTACGAGCCATCACCCCATCCGGAGTGAACGACCACAATGTTTTCGCCGCCTTTGCCGAGCGGCAATGGGATGTTGGCGATGCCTTCCCGGATGTGGCCGGGGTCATCCATGCGGGCAAACCAGGAATCGGATGATCCATCGTCGAACAGATCTTCGTACCAATAGGTGTCTGGCATCGCGGTCGCGACCGCGCCGTCATCAACGAAGCAGGCTGTTCCCGCATCGACCGGAAAGCCGTAGTATTCGCCCTCGTCAGTCATCTCGGGCGGGCATGGTGACCCATCGGACAAAGGTGTGATGATACGCCGCGTCACCTCGATGGCAGTCTCGTCGAGAATCAATGTCGCATAGGCTTCGCGGAAGTGGGACCCGTCGCCCGAACCGCTGACATCCGCCAGTGTCACGACAACGCGATAACGTCCGGGAGGAACAAGTACGAACGGGTTGTCCGCCTTTCGAAGGCAAACGAATGGATCGCAAGCCACAAGCCGTCCGGTTGGCATGACCAACCATCCACAATCTACCAGTGACAGGACAAAGAACCCGTCGTCGTTATCAGCGCATTTCCCCTCCCGAAGGGCACTCCAGAACTCAACGTTGGGATAGGTCAATTACACTTCCTTTCTACACAAACAAATTAATCCTTTGGATAGGTGGAGCGATACCGTCGATTGCAGCTCATAATAGTGATGGGCTTCGCAAGCAGCTTGGTCCGTCTATGCACCGTTCCAGAACCATAACAGTCGATCGTAACTCCGTTCGCGTCTAAGTAGTCTGCCGGAACAAGGAGCACGTTCGACGGAACGACGTTTTACTTTTAATGGCGTGGCAGCGCTCCATGATGAAATTCGTCCAGATTATCCGAATGCGGTCTTTGACGACGTAGTTGCCATCGCCAATCTTGAGCCCGGCGTTTCGATCTTGGAGATTGGCTGTGGCACCGGTCAGGCGACGCAGAGATTTCTAAGCCGCGGCTTTCGCGTCGTTGCGATAGAGCCTGGTTCTGAGCTGATGCGTGTCGCGCGGAAGAACGTCGCGGATTTCCAAAAGGCAGGAGCGCGCGTCGAGGGGTGGTTTCGAACGTGAGATCAGCCTTGGTCGGTACCGCACCGGAGAAATTGCCTTTGCGGCTGCCAGTTCACCACACGCGCCGCAGCAGCAGGCTGCTCCAGCCCTCGATCCGCAGATGTCGCAACGGCACCAGCCCGCGGGCGCGGTAGGCGGCGATGACGGCGGGGGCCTGCGGAGTCAGTAACCCCGAGAGGATGACGTGCGCGCCGTGCTCAAGATGCCGCGCCATCGGCTCCGCCAACTGCCGCAAGGGATTGGCGAGGATATTCGCCAGCACCAGGTCGAACGGGCCGCGCCTGGCGAAATCCGGAGAGCCAAAGCCGGTCGCGAGGATCGCTTGCACATCGTTGCGGACACCGTTGAGCACGACATTCTCGCGCGCCACCCGCACCGAGGGCGGATCGATATCGCTTGCAAGCACTCCGCGATGCAGCGCCTTGGCCGCTGCAATTGCCAGCACGCCGGTGCCGGTGCCGAGGTCGAGCACGCGGCTGGGCCGCGCGCTTTTCAGGACATGGTCAAGCAAGAGCAGGCAGCCGCGCGTGGTGCCGTGATGGCCGGTACCGAAGGCAAGCGCGGCCTCAATCTCGATGCCGAACTTGTTGGCCGGCACGCGCGCACGATCATGTTGGCCGTGCACAACAAAGCGTCCGGCGGGTACGGGTACGAGATCCTCCAGGCTGGCCTTGACCCAGTCCTTGGCCTCGACAGTATCGAAAGTGATCGTATCGGCGATTTCGCTTCCTACCGTGTTGGCGACGAGCTCGCGCATCAGCGACTGGTCGGGGGCCTCCGCAAAATGCACGGTAACATCCCAGCGTTTGTCGGGCCGCTCGAACGCGGCGACCGCCGCCTCGTCTTCGAAGAAGACTTCGGTCAGCACGTCCATGACGCGCTTTGCAGCGGCTTCATCTCCGATCGCAAGGCTCACGCGATGAGTAGGAGAGGGGGGCATTCGGCTCCTGAGTTTCTATGCGTTTGGTTCAGCTATTTCGGGCGAGCCTCGGCGGACACCCGTTCATTGCGAATGATTGGCGTGTTGGAATTGGATCTTGAGCCCACAGGCTTTCAGTTCTTCCCGCAGCGCGTGTCCACCGCCTTTTGCACGGGAACACACCAGCCTTGTCCACAATCTATCCCAGCGTTTTCCGAGCACTCCCGAGGATCTTCCCGGCCCTTTATCACCAGGGTATCGACAACCTGCCCACAGCATTTCCACAGGCTTACCCACGCCCCGAAAACAGGGCCCGGTGATCCCTCAGGATCACCCGCGCGGCGTTGTGGCCAGGGGCGCCGGTGACACCGCCGCCGGGATGGGCGCCGGAGCCGCAATGGTAGAGGCCTTTCAGCGGGCCGCGATAATCTGCATGGCCCAGCATCGGCCGGGCCGAGAACAACTGGTTGAGCGTCAGCGCGCCGTGAAAGATGTCGCCGCCCAGCAGCCCGAACTGACGTTCGAGGTCTAGTGGGGACAGGATCTGCCGTCCGATCACGCTGGCCGCAAAACCGGGCGCGTAGCGGTCGACGGTCGCGACCATGAGGTCGGCGACCTTTTCGCGGGCGTCATCCCAGGACCTGCCGTCGGGCAGCTCAGGCGCCACATGCTGACAGAACAGGCTCGCCACATGCTGACCAGCAGGCGCGAGTGTGTCGTCGAGTGTGGAGGGGATCAGCAGCTCCACGACCGGCTCGCGGCTGACGCCATGCGCGCGCGCATCGAGATAGGCGCGATCCATATAGGCAAGGCTCGGGGCCATGATGATGCCCGCGGAGAGGTGGTCGCCTTCGCCCGGGAGCGCTGTGAATGACGGCAGCGCGTTCAGCGCGACGTTCATGCGGAAGGTGCCGGAGCCGTTGCGCCAATGCCGGATGCGCGTCAAAAATTCCGGTGGCAGCGCTTCTGCAGGCACGAGGCGTGTGTAGAGCAGTTTTGGATTGACGTTGGAGACGACGTATCTGGCGCGGATGGTTGTGCCGTTATCGAGGACGACGCCGACGGCCCGGTCGCGCTCGACGATCACCTCGCGAACACCCGCATCCGTCTCGATCTCGGCGCCGTGTCCGCGCGCGGAGCTCGCCATCGCCTGGGTGATCGCGCCCATGCCGCCGATGGCGTGTCCCCAGACGCCTTTCTTGCCGTTCACCTCGCCGAAGGCGTGATGCAGCATCACATAGGCCGAGCCTGCGGCGTAGGGGCTTGCGTAATTGCCGACGATCGCGTCGAAGCCGAACAGCGCCTTGACAAGGTCGTTCTCGAAGCGTTCGTCGAGCATCTCGCCGGCCGAGCGTGTGAACAGGTCGAGCAGGCTGCGGCTCTGCTCCAGCGATAGCTTGCGCAGGAGGTTTGCCGTGCCGAGCGCATTGAAGGCCTCACGGAGCGCATTCATGCTGAAACCTTCGAGCAGGTTCGGCGGCGCGCGCAGCACGAACTGGCGCAGCACGTCGGCGATCGCCTCAAGCTCACGTGAGAAGCTGTCAATCGCCTCCGCATCATGTGCGCTGAGCTTTCGAACGGATTGTTTCGTCCGGCCCTCGCCGGTGAGCAGATAGCTGCCGTCAAGGGCGGGAAGGAAATTCTGGGCGCGGCGCTCGACGACGCGCAAACCATGCTCGGCCAATTTCAGGTCGCGGACGATCTGTGGATTCAGCAGGCTCACGGTATAGGCCGCGACCGAGTTGCGGAAACCGGGAAAAAACTCCTCCGTGACCGCGGCTCCGCCGACAGCCTTGCGGCGCTCGACCACTTTCACCCGTAGGCCCGCCATCGCGAGATAGGCTGCGCAGGTGAGGCCATTATGGCCAGCGCCGATGATGATGACGTCGGTTTGGGTCATGAAGGTTCAACGTTTTCCAAGGTCATTCTGAAGGATGCGCAAGCATCGCCCCCGCCGAAGGGGGCCTGTCAGGCTCCCTCGGGCATTCCGGACCAGCGTTCTATACTTGGTATGTGTCGCGCCGCGAACCCCCCGTGCAACTTGAACAAAACCCTGGCGACACGGTGACGAGGGATACGAAGGGGCCCAGGAGACGGCGGATAATGACTGAATCTGTCTTGCGAATTTGTTTCACAGGGGCGGGAGCGTCCCTTTACCTCTCCCATGGGGCTACGAGATTCACACATCTTGCAGCTGGTGTGATTTTGAAAGCGAAAAGCTTACCGCAATTCCACCTCTCGGCTTGCGGGGGAGGTCGGCTGCGAAGCAGCCGGG
>JGI24705J35276_12237913_pt1 | contig 14074 bp, 12 predicted proteins | sample TergutNt197P4_FD_35276 | JGI IMG/M metagenome (IMG submission 35276) | reverse complement strand
TACATCTGCAAGAAAAATATGCTTCAAAGGCTCCTTTCGCTCCCGGAGCTTGACGGCATGGCGGTTTTTGACGGGTCCAACACGGACGATGCGCTTGACTACAGGCCCGGCGAAAAGGCCCTGCTTGAGCTGGGCGTCCGCAGCCCGCTGCGCGAGGCAGGCTTGTCAAAAGAAGACGTGCGGGCAGCTGCAAGGGCACTGGGGCTGTCCGTTTGGGACAAGCCCGCGTTCGCGTGCCTGGCGTCGAGGATCCCCTACGGCGAACGGATAACAACCGGCAAGCTTGCGTCGATCTATGCGCTTGAAAAGCTGCTGCAGGAAAACGGGCTGGGCCAAGTCCGGGTGAGGCACCATGGAGACGTGGCCCGCATCGAGGTCCTGCCTGACGACCGGAAAAAATTCTTCGATACGGATTTTATGGACAAAATAAACGAAGCGGCGAAAGGCGCCGGCTTCGTTTACGCCGCACTAGACCTTGGCGGCTACAAAATGGGCAACATGAACATGTCAACCAAAAACGTCTAGATGGTTTACAGACCCGCACCAGGCTTTGTACCGTCCCATTTCTTCCCGGTCATGCTGTCTATTTTGACTTTGATTATGAACGTCCCTTTTATTTTCTTCTCTGTGTACAGCTCCTGGCTGTGGACGTACCCTGTGGGCCTCATCTTTCCGACTATCATGTCGTAGACCTTGATCTTCGTCTCCCTGTCCCCGATTATTTCAGCTTTTCCGAAGCCTATCACGCTTTCGTAGGCGATGCCCCAGTAGCACGGCTTGCCGCTGTTTTCGACAACTTCCTCCGCCGTTGACGCCTGCACTTCAAAGCAGACATTTGGGTTGGCGCGGAGCATGTCTAGCTTTTGCCCCACTTCCGCGCAGTGGAAGTACATTGCGCCGTCTTCATAGGCGTAGAGCATCGGAACCACGTAAGGCTGGCTTTCTGAACACATCGCCAGGTGGCATACTCTCTGTGTTTCAAGTATATGGACAATTTCAGCCATGTCCTTAATTTCCCGGTCGCGCCTTCTCATCTCCGCAATGCCTCCATCCCTTTGGCCTCAAATTGTGCCATCAATTCGCCCAGCTCTGCTTTTGCTTCCTCTGCGGCTTTGGCGTCTGCCTCCTTTTGGCCCACAAAATACGCGAGAAGCCCGCGCATTGCCGTCAGGCGGTTGCCGGCTTCGTCGAAAGCTATGGAGTATGGCGCGTCGAGCACTTCGTCTGTGACTTCCATCCCACGGGAGGCGGGCAGGCAGTGCATGAACTTCGCATGGGGTGCAGCTTTCTTCATCATTGCGCCGGTAACTTGGTACTTCGGGTAAAAAATCCGTTTGCAGTCTTCGAGGGTGCGCTCGTCGTCGTACAGCCCGTACCATACGTCAGTGTAGACGAAATCCGCGCCTTTGAGCGCTTCGTCCGGGTCGTCAGAGGCTGCGAAGCTCCCTCCCGAAACCTTGCATTGCTCCTTTATGATCATTGCGCGGCTTTCTGGGATCTGATAGCCCAAAGGCCCGAACTGCACGAACTCCATGCCGAGCTTGCTGGCTATGAACCCGAGGGACACGCAGACCTGCGTTGCGTCCCCGACGAACACGACTTTGCAGTCTTCGATTTTTTTGCCTGCGGGCAAGTGCTCGATCATGGTTATCGCATCGCCGATTTCTTGGGTGGGGTGGTTGTATTCGCTCATTGCGTTGATCACCGGTATCGTCGCGCACAGGGCAAGGTCTTCCACAGTCTTGTGCCTGTTGACCCGCGCCATCAGAACGTCGACCAGGCGGGACAACGTCTTTGCAGTGTCGCCGATGGTCTCGTGCCCACCGAGCTGAATCTGGCCCGGCGCAAGGTACTGGGCGTGCCCGCCCATCTGCGCCATCGCGGTTTCAAACGAGACCCTTGTCCTTGTGGAGCTCTGCTCGAAGATCATGCCCAGCGACTTGTCTTGCATGAGTTTTGGGTAGTACCCGTTTCTGATGCATTTTTTGATCGAGAGCGAAAGGTTGATTATGTGCATTATTTCTGTTTTCGTAAAATACGTGGTGTCGATAAAATCCTTGATCCGTGGCATGGCGTCCCCTCCTCAATCCAACTGCAACGGCGTTGCGACGTCTCTGTCTTTTGTAGCATACGATACAACTACCATCACCGCCAGCGAAATAATCGGCGCAAAAACAGTATAGTTGTACCATGTTTCTGGGTACGTAATCGACTCAAACGAAAACCCTTCGACAATCCCCGGCGCGATAACGCGGTATGCCGCGCCGGCTATGATGGCAGCCATGGCGCCTGTGGAATTTGCCTTTTTCCACCAAAGCCCCAGCGTAAACGGGATGAACAGGCTTGCGAGCACCAAGTCGAATGAAAAGTTCGTCAGCAGGTACACTTCCGGATAAACGACTCCTACGACCAACGCTACAACTGTGACCGCCAGTATCATTATCCTCGTCACGCGAAGCACATTTTTGTCCGAAGCGTCTTTGTTTATTGTGTCCTTGTAGATGTTCTTCGCCACAATGCTGGCTACCGAAAGCAGCGCAGCGTCTGCGGCTGACATGATTCCTGCGACCATGCCAAGGGTGAAGATTACGCCCATCGTAGTCGGCATGTATTCTTTGACCATGAACGGTATTACGAGTTCCGCGTCTTCTTCCAATGCGGCGCCGTCGAGCATCCCTTGGTTGACAAGCGACAGCCCGATTATTCCGAGGATAACGGGAACCATGCCCACTATCCAGTACATGACCCCGGCGGTAACCGCTGAATACTTCGCTGTTTTTTCATCCTTTGACGCCATTGCCCTCTGCGCAAGGTCTGGCGTGCATATGGAACCAAACCCTATTATCATCCATGCTCCTATCCATGGCAGGTATCCGGTGAAAGACGCGTCTTGAGGCAGGAAGTTGAACGTCTCTTTGGGGACCGAAGACACGACCGTGTCCCATCCCCCCGCCGCGTCCAGTGCAAATGGTATGAGCAGTATGATGCCGGCGACGATGATGAATGTCTGCCAGAAGTCGGTCAGGGACACTGCCCAAAGGCCGCCCAGCATGGTGAACGTAACCATTACGACAAGCGCAATAACGATGCCTGCCAGATAATTGATGCCGATCATTGATTCGAATATTTTGCCGAAGGATATGACCTGCACAGCGGTCCAGAATACAAACGTGATCGCTATTGTTATGCTGACGACCATGGCTGTGGTCCCGTTGTAGCGCTCCATGAAAAAATCAGCCAGCGTCAGCCCTCCCATCTTCCTTAAAATCGGCATGTAGAACAGCCCTGCAAGGACAAGGCAAAGGCCGGCGCCGAACGGGTCGGGTATGACGCCCCATGCGAACTCGTCGCTCCAAATGCCGTTTTCAAAGGCTGCGCCGCTGGCGCCCAGCACCAGCCCGCCGCCCAGCCATGTAGCGAACAGCACAGGCGTCGCCAGCCAGAACGGCAATCCTCTTCCGGCAACCATGAAATCTTCCGTGGTCTTGACTTTTCTCGACGAATAGACGCCGATGCCTATCATGGCTGCGCAAAAAACAGCCATCCATATTCCATATGTTGTTTCAACGCTCATAATTTTTCTCCTTTCCTTTTGATTTTACTTCGGTTGCTGCTGAGTGATGCAGTGGATGTTGCCCCCTCCGTACACGATCTCGCAGGTCTGTACGCCAACGACCTCGTGGCACGGGAACATAGCGCTGATCTGCTCCAAAGCCAAAGCGTCGTTTTCGTCGCCGTACTGAGGCACTACGACCCCGTTGTTTGTGATGAGGAAATTCATGTAGGAAGCGATGCAGAGGTCGCCTTCGCTCCTGGGCGCTGTCCCACAAACGAGGTCGATAGCAAACCCACCCTTCAGCCTGACCGGCCGTCTTGGCATTGCGAGCTTGTGTACTTTCAGGTTGCGCCCTTTTGCGTCGGTGGCCGAAGACAGTTCGCGAAACGCCTGCTGGCAGACCTCGTAAAACGGATCCTCCCGATCGTCGGTCCAGATGCACGCAACCTCGCCGGGCCTGATGAAACAAGCTACGTCGTCTACATGGCCGTTGGTCTCCTCCGGATCGATGCCGTCCTTGAGCCATATCACCTTCTCAACGTTCAGGTACTCCTTCAGCATGCCCTCGATTTCCTCCTTGCCCATCTGCGGGTTGCGCCCTTCGGAGAGCAGGCACATTTCTGTAGTGAGCAGGCTGCCGTCGCCGTCTACGTGGAAACTGCCGCCTTCCAGTACAAAGCCAGGGGTAGAATAGTAGTCCATGCGCTCTAGCTGGGCAATTTTCCGAGCAATCTTGTCGTCCTGGTCCCAAGGGAAATAAAGGCCGTCGCAAAGCCCGCCCCATGCGTTGAAATCCCAGTTTACTGCGCGGGTCGCCCCTTTTCCGTCCGTAACGAATGTCGGCCCGCAGTCGCGGACCCAAGCGTCGTCGCTGCTCATCTCCACGACGCGCACCTGCTCCGGCAGGCAAGCATATGCGTTCTCGTACTGGCCTTTGGAAACAAGCATGGTGACCGGCGTAAACCGGCTTATGGCTTCTGCTACCTTTGCGTAAGCTTGCTGGGCCGGCTTCCCGCCGTCCCGCCAATTGTCCGGGCGTTCCGGCCAAATCATGAACACTTGCCCTTGGGGTTCGTACTCGGCAGGCATCCGAAAGCCGTCCTTGCGCGGCGTACTGTCGATTTTCTTTGACATTTTGGGCCTCCTTAGTCAATAATCACCGCGCAGCTGCGCGGTGCGCGGGCATCGCCCGCGTTTGTTTTAAGCAGCATTGTCCTGTTACGCCAATCCTATACCTGAAGGTCAAATATCTCAAGGGGCATTTTGCCGTATTCCATTACACAAAAGTGTAATATTGCTTTTTTTTTAAAGAGAGATGTTGTATAATGCTCGTATGATAAAGCTCACGCCGGAACAATGGAACATAATAAACGAGGCGATTTACACGATGAACGCCGAAAGCAATCTGGACAAGCTGCGGGGCGACGTTTTGGCTGCCCTTGACAGCCTGATACCTCACGCCCGTTCGTTTTTCGACCTTGGCCGGCGGCAAAACAACCAGGTGGATTTCTTTGACCCTTTGGCCCGCAACATGGAAAAGCGGTTTTTGGACCTTTATTACGACGAGTTCCAGTACATCGACACAATGTTTTGGTTCTTTTCGCAGAACCGAACCGAAGTATACAGGGAATCTGACTTCGTGAGCACCGCCATGCAGGAAGCTTCAGCTTTTTACAGCGGATGGCTGGCGCCCCAAAACATACACTACAGCATGGGCTCCATGGTAGTCCACAACGGCATCCTCTACGGTTCTGTGAACCTCTGGCGCAGCAAGAGCCAAGGCGATTTTTCAGACGAGGAAGTCCAGATCATGGCGGTGGTCAACCGCCACCTTTCCTTGCGCTTCGGCAATTGGTTCCCCAAAGGCTTCCACAAGCGGGGGACAGGCAGCCACCTTGAGCCCTTGGCGCGGCTTTTTCACCTGACTCACCGCGAGATAGAGATAGCAGAGCTTATTTTCGAAGGGCTCAGCATCAGGGAAATCGCGGATGTGCTGTTCGTGACAGAAAACACAGTAAAAAAGCACACTTCGCACATATTCAAAAAAATGAACGTGGACAGCCGCGCGCGCCTTGCGCGGGCAGTACGGAGCCATATTGAAGAATGAAGCTGTACAACGGCGTAAATGTCTGTTACAATAAAATAAAAAAGGAGGGGCATCATGAACTTATTCAAATCCGTGGATGATTGCGCGAAAAAATTCAGCCTGCTCGATTTCGGGCTTCTCAAACTCTGCGTCGGTTCAGCGGGATTGATCGCCGGGCTGCTGGTCCCTAAGAAGAACAAAAAATCGACTCTTGCTACTGCGTCCATTGTTTTCAGCCTTACGCTTTTTCCGTTGATGTTCAAATTCGTCAAAATTCTCGCCGACAACAGGGAATTGAAATTTTAGCCATCTGGGGTGCGAGCATCGCCTGAGTTGGTTTATAACCGCAAAACTGCGGAATTATTGAATGTTTATCGGGTTATAACCGCAAAACTTTTTACATTTTGCTAGTTTTGCGGTATAATTTTTTGGAGTGAGGTGATTGGAAATGTGGGGAGGACTTTTTCTGCCGCATCCATCGCCAAATACATGAAAAACGAAAAGCGTTCCATTGACAACGAAACTGTATACGACTATTTGAGAAAGCTGGAAAGCGCATTCATATTGCACCGTTGTTCCCGGTACGACTTGCAGGGCAAGGAGATTTTGAAAACGCAGGAAAAATTCTTCTTAAGCGACCCTGCGCTGCGGTATTGCGTTCTTGGCTATACACCTGATGGTGTGGCTGCAATGCTTGAAAACCTCGTGTACCTGGAGCTTTTGCGCCGCGGCTACGACGTCTGCGTCGGCAAAATTGAAAACGCTGAAATTGATTTCGTAGCTACCAAGCACGGAGACAAGCTGTACCTGCAGGTTTCGGAAAGGATTGAACGCGAAGAGACCGAGCAGAGGGAATACGGAAAGCTCCTCGGCATCGCTGACAACTACCCGAAATACGTGTTGCGGACTGACGAGTTTGCAGCCGGGAATTACCGAGGAGTTAAAACTATGCACATCGCTGATTTTCTCTTAAGCCCGGAGTATTAGCCCAGTTAGCCTACGTCCGCCTCTTTGCCCATATCCGCATCGCCTAGCCCCACATAGCCCAGCGCTTTGCGCACCGGCTGCAAAAGCAGCCAATCCCGTGCGCAGCCGGCTTTCCTGTCAGCCAAAGCGAACAAGCACGGAGGGCACTCCGTTTTCATTACTGCCTCTGCCAGAGCTTTCCTTGAATCGAAAGCCATCGACCGGACTTGGGCGAATGCAGCGTCCTGCCGTGCAGAAAAATCGTCGAACCGGTGGGATATCTCATCGAAGACCCCTTTGAACTCCGGAAAGTACGCAATAAACTCTTCCTGTTCGTTCTTTTGGACTATTTCGCACGCCCTTCCCCAAGTCGTCATGCCGCTCGACAAGTGGCTCAGTTCAACATAGCGCGGAGATTTCACCTTTATGCGGTTGAAATTCTTGTCCAAAACAACGTACCCTTCTTCGTTGTCGCCAAGCTGCTGTGCGCTTTCAACGCATTCTGCCAGCGTCTTTATGGAAAACATGCGCGGCTTTTTGACCCCTATGTCCATATCGCATTCTGCCAGCGTCCTGTTGTCCCGCGTCCCGATGTGCCATACCTCCGTTTCACGGTACTTGACTATGACTTTGTTGTGAGGGGAGGTTAGCTCGAACATGTAGGTGAAGCCCTTGTCCAAGTTTTCAATGTCTGCGGCGGTCCTGCCCCAAGCTTCCATAAAAAGGGCATGCAGGTCGGTTCTCTGCGCATTGTCAAGGAGGGCGCTGTGGACACGGGCTTTTCGGGCGTCAATCTCCCCGTTGCTCGACACATGCCACTCCCCTCTGCAATGCCACAGCTTGATCAGCGAGCCGTCGAGCTTTTCCTGCACCCGTGCGGAAGGCCAGTCTATTTCCGGCACGTAGTTTTCTGCAAAGTTCCCGAACTTAAAAAACGGGACGCAAACCGGGCTGAAGCCGGCTGACTCGTCCAAAATGACTCCCCGGCATTCGCGGACGAGGGGCAATGTGAAATCCGACTTTATCTGGCTGTATTTCAGCAGGACGAAACCGTCCTCGCGCTTCGCTTTCACGTAGTACGGAGGCCCATCGAGTTTTTCCTCCCAATCGGGGTTGTCTCTGATGAATGCGTTGATTTCGAGGGGCATGCGATTCTCCTTTGATACAACTTCCAATCCCTACTTAACCTGCTTGCTCTATGCCTTTATAGTTTATTTTTATTCCTGCGACTACTGATTTAAATTTGTTGTCATCCCTTAATACTCCATAAAAGAAAACACTTGTTTTGTCAACGTTGATTGATTGAGTTGAAAGGTTTCTTGCAATTCTATAAAAACGCCGATATTCTTCAGTTGCAAAATAGGCTTTTTGTTTGTCAGTGAGGGATAGCGGTTTCTTGGGAACTAGAACTGCCACCGAGCCATCTGGGATAGTATTTGAAAGGTTTTCAATTACTCTGGGGTTGTATGTCATATTTGGTGTCAGGTAAACGTCAGCATTATTTACGTATTTGTACACAGAAAGTTTTTTTGCAACTTCCTCGTGCAAATATACATCATAATCAACAATATTTGTTACTCCCCGGCCGTCGTCATCAATATTCCTTGCCTTCACTACCCAAAGTGCATCTGGCGACTGTTCTGTCGTTGTAACTGCTTTTGTTATTTGCCTGTCCCTAAATACTGAAAACACATCAAAATCAAGTTTACCAGCGACGTTATCAAACAACTCATCTCTATATATCAAAAAATAAGGAAATTTTCTGTCTGTAATGTATGATTGCTCATGATTGTATTTTTTGTTGTGTTTCATGTTATAAACAAGTGTGTTCCGAGGTTTCTGTTTGGGATAGACCGTTAGGCACATCGTTTCAATTGATACACCCGTAAAGCCATATCTTCCAAAATCAATAATAGTTTCTATCCGCATATCTCGCAGCAAGTTCCTCGTTTCTTTGAATTCATCTGTGCTAAGTATTGTCTTATTGAGAACTAATGCAACACAGTCACTATGCTTTATGCATTTTTCCAAAAACATTTCTGAAAGATTAGTTGTCTGCTTATTTGTGTTTTGCTCAAGATAGTATTCCATGTCAACCGATCGGCTTTTCAACTTTGTAAAAGGTGGATTGCCAATCGCAAGGTCATATCTATTTGGTAAATCCAATTTAAGAAAATCGTGGCATATTATATTGATTGCAAAATTGTTCGGTAAGTTGACTTTCTCAAGGATCAGCTTTAGAGATTCTATGCTTTCCTTATCTATGTCAACAACATCCAATATGACATGCGGTATGTCTTCGTACTTTTTAAGCAAGAATGGGATAAAACTTCCTGCACCAACAGAAGGCTCAACGATCCGAATCTCTTCCTTGTTGTAGCTTGGCAGCACACTCATTATTTCATTCACAATAAATTTATTTGTGTAAAAAGCTGCATTTTCATCGCGTTTGGCATTGCATAATTCAGTAATTCTCATAAGAGATGCAACATCATAGTTGAAAGGGTTAGCCTTAATAAACTCCCTTAAGTAAAACTTGTCACCTAGTTTGTATCGGCTTATCATCGTATTGATTTCTAAAGGATCACATATCTTCCTTGATAGGCATGTTTTGATGTTGCTAGCAATTTGACGTATAATTTCGGTGGGTACAGCTTCCCCAATGCATTGTCTTATATTCACTTCATGTGCTTTATATAAAGAACGTTTCTCACCGATTGTTAGTGCATTCAATTCGTTAATATCTTTATCTGCCCACTTGAATTGCTCAGGAATTGTCATCATTTCCATCAATTCCCGAACACTAAACACTCTATCTTGCTCAGGGTGAATAGTGTTTTGTGCAGCGAGTTGGTCGTTTCGTGTATGTATGCACTGAATAAACCTGTCCCAATTCTGCCTTGTGTATTTATCTCTATTTTTGCGGATATTTTCTACAATTTTGCCGTCTACAAGCTTATGAGGCCTGTTTGCCGGTTCGGCATTATCAAAAGCAGATTCTCCTTGTTTTAAATCCTGAATCCAATTTCTCATTCGTGGGTCGTATGTTCTAAACGCATGGTAAAAATCATTCTCGTTGATTTCACCCCAATCTAATTTCGGAAAAGCATATATGACGTCACGCAATGTTTTTTCTGGTCGATATTCAGGAAACAACTCAAAAGGAGTGATATTGTTCTTGTATCTTTTATCAACGCCAATGATTACTGTTCGTGTTCTCGATGAGTTAGACCCATAATTCATGAAATTTATTATACGTCCTGTAATTGTGTAGTCACGCCCCAAAGCTTCCCTTATATAGTCGCCGACAGGCATAGCTTTTTCGTCTGGCGTAATGCACAGTGTTTTTTGAAATGCCGTCACATTTTCAAATATGAAAAAGCGAGGTTTTATTTCTCTAACAATTTCTACTGACTCAACCACAAGACTATTCCTATTAATTTCTTTGGCATTTTTCTTATGATTGATTACGCTCATACCTTGGCAAGGTGGCGTAGCTATCACAACATCTATCCTATCGTTACCTATTGCTTCCCATTTCAGTATTTCGTCGTAAATTTTTTCCTTTACATATGGTGCTGATAAATCACCTACTATATACCCTGACTCAAGTTCACACTTTTTATTGAATTTCTGAATATCCATACGCTTTGCTAATACTTCATTTGTCGCAACGCAATAATAATTTTCCATATTGAAGCCATGACAGCCGATGCCTGCTGAACTAAACAATGATATATATGTAAGGCTTTTATCTCTAAGCAACTTGATATTCCTCCGTTTTCATATCTAGCTTCTGTCTTGACTATTATTATACTTGACCACAATAGAAACGTCAAGCAAAAAATAAACATGCGTTCTTATTTTTCTGCTCAGTTCCAAAAACAACTATCATTTTGGGGCTTCCACGGGTATAATGTATTTTATGAGAAAGAAAAAGGACAAGCAACTGAATCCCGGTCAGGTCATAATCCCTGCAAGTCATCCAAATCCGCCTGAACCGCACGAGGTAGACACGGCAATGGTTCTGGCTCGTCACTTCCAAAGCATAGTTGAATTTCTTATACCTCTTGATGACTATAAGCGCAAATCCGCAGATATTGCAATGCTTGGTGTTGAATGGGAGATAAAGTGTCCGAGTGGTACATCGAAATCCACGATAGGCGCCCAATTTCGACGGGCTTCAAAACAAGCAAAGAATATTGTTATTGATACGCGCCGGACAAAACTCAAGTTTGAGGATATTGAGAAAAAGGTGCTAATCGAGATGAAAAAGCGTACTGCTATTAAAAAGGTCATCATAATCGACAAATTTGAAAAAGTTGTTGAAATCCAAAAATAGATGTGTTACTATTATCTTTGTAGGGAGACCGGGCAGTTCGGATGGATAGCCAAAGGAGTACCCTACAAATGAGAGTAAAATATCCGGTGGACCTCCATCGGATATTTCTTGTTTTGTTGGCAGTTCCGATCCAATTCGGTTGTATGCCGTCTTCCGGTTTGCTTTCCCGAATACGCGCTGCACATTATCAACTGCATATTGCGATCTCCAAATATCGGGCGATGATATCGCCGGAAAAGGAGTCAAAAATGGAGAAGGACAAGTATTCGCCGGAACACAACGCAAAAATCGTGCTTGAGATTCTAAAAGAGGAATTGAGTATCAGTGAAACAGCCAGCAGGGAGAACATCACCAAAAATCAGCTTCAAAACTGGAAGCGGGAGTTCATTGAGAATGCCGCGAGGGTGTTCTCGCAAAACAAGATAGAGAAGGATTCTAAAAAAGAAGCATGGTCAAATTTTGGGGCCTGGTTGGGAAGAAAGAAGCGGCTACAGCAGTTTCAAACGATGAGGCCCTTACAATAAAGCGCCAGTGCGAACTGCTCGCAGCAAACCGAACAAGCTTTTATTATGAAGCCAAGCAACCGTCAGCGGAAGAAATGGAACGGGAAAGCCCGCTGGGTAGGCAACGTGCAATTGAAATTCTGAAATAGGTGTGGTATATTATATGTGTAGGAAGACCGGGCAGACCGGACGGACAGCCAAAGGAGTATCCTACAAATGAGAGTAATGCATCCGATGGAAATTTTCATCGGATGTTGCTTTTGCGTTGGCAGTTCCGTTCCAAATTCTATTGTATGCCATCTTCCAATTCGCATTAAGCACAGTCAGCAATGCAGTCTGATACAAAACATACTGAATCAAATGCGCATTTTTGATCTATCGTTCTTGTTATTTTGCTCGGCTAACCCGAGGATTTTTTTTGACATTTTGTGAAAAAAGCTATACAATATACATCGGTACGAAGTATATTTCAGATTTGAGGTAACCAGCAATGGCAATCATTACAGATTTTTCCCATGTAAAAGAAATTTACGCGCAGGCTGCTGAAAAAAAATGGGTGATACCCTGTTTTTGCAGCGAAAACCTGACAACAACCGAGGCAGTGCTGTCAGCCGCGCAGGAATTCGCGGAACAGCGCGGCTTGCCCAGCGTCCCTGTTACGCTGGCAATCACCGTCCAATACGGCCAGCGCCCGCAGTCGCGGCATTACACGCACACGCGCCGGTGGGACACGGGCTTAAATCTGTTCCGTGCTGACGCCGGAGTGCTGGCAGGTCCAGGCGGGCCGTTTCCAAACGTTGACGTCCTTATACATCTCGACCATGTGCAGCACGACCTCGATGCGGAGCTGCTGGATTCGGATTTGTCTGCCTACTCCTCGATCATGTACGACGCCTCTGCATTGCCCTTTGAAGAAAATATTCGAAAAACGACTGCTTTCACCGAGAAAATGAAGGGGCGGATACTGATCGAAGGCGCCTGCGACGAGATATTCGATGCGGGCGGCAGCGTCCACAACGCGTTGACTGCGCCCGAAGACGCCTTGCGGTACTACGGCGAGACCGGAGCCGACTTGGTCGTTGCAAACCTAGGCACCGAACACCGCGCTTCTGCGCAAGAGCTGCACTACGCGGGCGACGCCGCACGGAAGATAAGGGACTTGATCGGCACGAGGATCGTGCTGCACGGCCTTTCCTCCGTTCCACAGGACCAAGTGCGCGGCATATTCGGCGACGGCATCTGCAAAGTCAACATATGGACCATGCTTGAGCGGGACTCCTCGCCTGTGCTGATGCGTGAAATGGTACGCAACGCCGTGAAAGCCGGAGGGCCTGCCGCTGTGGACGGGCTCATTGCGGAAGACCTGCTCACGGAGAAGACGCGGGAAAGCAGCCAAGCCAGCATTTCGCACTTCGCCACCATGTGGCGGCAGGACATCGTATTTATGGAAATGAAAAAAATGGTGCGTTCATTTTTGGACATGTGGTATTTGTAAAATCATCTTATTATGGAGGGTAAACTGATGGCAAAAGTAGGATTTATTGTTTATGGAGTACACAAGGACGGGCTGCTTGACCCAAGCGGGCAGCCGTTCATCGACGAAGCACTGATTGACCGCAGCATGAAAGCACTTGAAAGCAAGGGGCTTTCCCTTGTAACACACGACATAGTGGTCGCTTCGAAGAAGGAAGCGAAAGAGGCGCTATTAAAATTCAAGCATGACGAAAGCATCGACTGCCTCGTCCTTTTCAGCGGCACGTGGGTTTGGGCCGCGCACCTGACCGCCGCCGTCCGCGATTTCGCCGCGTCCGGCAAGCCCGTGCTGATATGGACACACCCGGGCTCCCAGGGCTGGCGCCCTGTGGGCGGGCTGGTTCTGCACGGCGCCCTGCTCGAAGTGGGCATCCCCCATGCTTTCGTGTACGGGGCAGCAGACGACGAAGCGCAACTGGCGAAGATAACCGCTTTCGCCCGGGCTGCCGAACTGAAAAACATGCTGAACATGTCTACAATAGGTGTCTTTGGCGGGCGCGGCATGGGGCAGACCTGCGGCGTGGCAGACCCGTCCCAGTGGATGCGGATGTTCGGCGTAGACATCGACTCCTACGACACCACGGAGCTGCTGGAAACAGCCAGGTCAATCACGGGCGCCGAGCTTGAGGAAGGCAAGCGGCGCTTGCTCAAATCGTTTTCGCACCTGCCGGATATGGACGAGAGCGCAAAGCGCTCCATATCGCTGTACTTGGCTCTAAAGAAGCTTGTGGCCAAATACGAATTCGATTTCTACACCATCCAGTCTTTCCCCGGCCTGGGCGACGACTACAGCGCGACTTGCTTTGCGCAGAGCATGATGCTGGACGACGGAGTGCCCACGTCTACCCTTTCGGACTTCAACACCGCCATGACGGTGTTCCTGCTGATGAAATTGTCGGGCAGCCCCGTCTACTACGGCGACCTTCAGCATGTGGACCGTGAGCGAAAAGAAATAAAGATAATCGGCGACGGCGCAGTCCCGCCTTCACTGGCGGCAGAGGTTGACCCGCCTGATTACGCAGGCCACGGCATAGCCACCGAAGGTGCCGCCGGCGGGCTGTCGGTGAAGCTAACCTGCAAGCCGGGCA
>JGI24705J35276_12237914_pt1 | contig 14097 bp, 9 predicted proteins | sample TergutNt197P4_FD_35276 | JGI IMG/M metagenome (IMG submission 35276) | reverse complement strand
GCTGCAGATACTTTCCCGCCTGCACGCCTAGGCGGGCGGACTGAAAATTATTGTACCGCCGGAAGCCATCAAACAGCGGCAGGGAGGCCTGGAATCCGCGCGCGTTGGGTTCTCGCCTGCTGATTGTATCCAAACCTCCCGTGTCCTGAACCGTGTAATCAGGCGTATAGGAAATCTTGCTGGTCAGGATTCGTTCTTGAACATAGGAAACCGTCGGCAAGAACGCTTCCACACTGCCCCGCAGTCTTGCCTCCGCAGCGGCTTGCCGCTCGTTGTCAGCTTGGACGGAAAAGCTCGAACGCAGCGCCCATTTCATCGCGTCGTCAACGGTTTCGGCGCTGGCGACGGCGGAATTCATTGCCAGTACGGCCAGTGCAATTGCCACACGCGGCGAAAGACGTCGGCAGAAAAAGGGCATTTGATGTCCTGCGCTCTCGCGATTGAAAAACGTCCGAGTCACATGTGTGGCACGCTGCGTTAATAATATGCTACATCTACGCCTCATTTACGCCGATGAAAAGTTGCACTCGGTAGAATTCGATATAATCGACGAGATTAATTTGGCGCCATGCGCTCGCGGAGGGACAGGCGCGAGCGCATCATCAATATCTCAAATCCGGGGAGGCCAAATAAATAAATAGTCACGCGATCCGAGTCGAAGGATCCTCCCGAAAGGAGATCCTCGGCGTGACATCCACTTGCTTTGAGCCGCTCATACAGCGGACGTGCTGGAAAGCTTCAGCCCCCAACACTTCGCCGGCGTTCTAACGTGCAATGGCGGGCTTGCCTGCAACCTGCTCTGACGCGCGCTTGGCAGTCGAGGCCTGCGCCTTGTCCCATCCGCCCGCGGGAGCAGTCGTCACGCTGACGGCGTCGTCGGGCATAGGCTCAATGGCAAAGTTTTGGATCGCCAGCTTTGCCTCCGCAAGCGACTTGGGATCCATGCGTGTTGCGATATCGTCGCGCCTTTCCGCTGCGTCCCGATCACCCTGCGCCGCCGCAAGGCTGAACCACTTGTAGGATTGGACGAGGTTCTCCTCGACCCCCAAGCCGCGAGCATAGAGAATAGCGAGGTTGAACTGGCTGTCGACGACACCATGATCGGCCGCCTTCCGGAACCACCCCGCAGCGCTCTTATGATTGCCGCTATCTGCTTCGATCACAGCGAGGTTATGCATCGCCCCTGCGTTGCCGCGCTCAGCGGCCTGCGTGTAGTACCGACGGGCGATATCCAAGTCCTTCGCTACTCCCAAGCCCTTCTCATACAGCTTGCCGACCTCGAAAGCCGCAGGCACCACGCCAGCCTGCACTGCTCTGTCTAACCATTTTGCCGCCTCGCCGTAATTTACGGCTACGCCTTTGCCTTCGGCGAAGCGCAAACCGACCTCATAGGCCGCAGCCGGATCGCCCTTCATTGCGGCGCTGCGCAGAATCGGACCGCCGATACCGTCAGGCAACCGCTCGCCTGGTGGCACTTGGACCACGCCAAGCCCGACCTTAACGGGCGCCGTCGAAATGGTCCTGGAGATATCGTCGTTGGCAGCGGGTTGGGACTGCGGGGGCTCGACTTGCACTGGAGGGGTTTCGACAGGCTCCGCATGGTTGGACGGCATCTGAGCGGAATTGTTTGTCGAAGAATTCTGGGTCGCCTGCGACACCGACCCTCCGCTACCTAGTAACACGTGTATTGCCAGGAAGGCACCAAGCCCGAGTATAACCACACCGATAACCACACCCGCTCCCACCAGGAACGCGCGGGCCTTTCGGCTGATAGTTTCGCTGCTCTCCTTCTCCGCCTGCTTCGAACTTAATCGCATCCCCTCGCGCAGCTCGGCCAACCTGATTTCTTGCGCACTGCGAGTTCGCTTCTCGGGCGGAGTTGCCACCGTCTCCGCCGTTCGGCGGGCCGGCGCGACCACGTTCGATGAAGCCACCGGCTCTTTTGGGGCCGGCAGGATTTCGCCGATCGCACTTTCGAGCATCGCGAGGCGCTCCGCCGGCGTTGCTGCGCGTCCGCTCGACCGCGTCCGCGGCTCGAGCGGCATCAATTCGCGGGCGGCCGCGACATCCGCGGATGCACGCGGCGTCGTCATTTCTCTAAGCTCACCGGGTGTCGGCGGAGCGAATGTCATCGTTTGAAATTCATCCGATGTGTCAACAAAGGGATTGGGCAACCCCTTCTTAAGACCGGACTGCGCACGTGTTGCCGGAGCCGGTTCAGTCGGCCGGTACGGTGCCGCCATTTGCTCCGGTGCCGACGATGCAGCATGGACCGCGCGCAAATCATCCTCGAGCGCCATTTCATCGGCTCGGACGCTGGCCGCTTGATACGTGGCTACGATTGGGTCCTGGATATCGTGATCCGCTTCGGCCCGGCTCAAACGACTATCGGAGGTTTCTTGATCGGCCGATTCGACGGTAGCGGAACCGGAAGGATTCGGCGCTGGGCTACTCTCCGAAAAATTCGAGAGCTCCGCTTCCAGGTCTCGCAAGATGTCGTGAAGGTCGCTTCCTGCCGGATCTAGGTGGCCACTACGCGGCTCGGCTATGGACTCAAGCGGTTCGGACCGCGTGCGATTCGTGCTTTCATCGACGGGCTGTTTCGCCTCCAGATCTCGCAAGATGCTGTGCAGGTGGCGTTCTACCGGATCGAGATCGCCGCTATGGGGCTCGGCAATGGACTCGAGCTGTTCGGATCGCGTGCGATTCGCGCTTTCATCGACGGGCTGCTCCGCTTCCAGGTCTCGCACTATGTCGTGCAGGTCGCTTCCCGCCGGATCGAGATGGCCGCTATGAGGCTCGGCTATGGACTCCAGCTGTTCGGATTGCGTGCGATTCGTGCTTTCATCGACGGGCTGTTCCGCTTCCAGATCTCGCAAGATGCTGTGCAGGTGGCGTTCTACCGGATCGAGATGGCCGCTACCGGGCTCGGCTATGGACGCCAGCGGTTCGGATTGCGTGCGATTCGTGCTTTCATCGACGGGCTGTTCCGCTCCCAGATCTCGCAAGATGTCGTGCAGATGGTTTTCTGCCGGATCCAGGTGGTCGCTATGCGGATCGGCTAAAGCTTCGACCTGTTCGGACAGCGCGCAAATGGCGCTTTCCAGATATTTCGTGCTCTCATCGGCTGGCTGTTCCGCAACGGGCCATTCTGTGACTGTCGATTCAGTTTGCAGCGCGGCAATCAGCGCCTCGATATCCCGTTCAAGTATCGCAGAATGGTCGCGTCGGTTCGACGCACGGTCGATCTTGTCGACCTCGGATGACAGAAGCTGCACTCCTTCGGAGAGCTGCGCCAGCGTCTTGTTGGAGGCGACGTTGGATACGAGGGCTCGAAGTGCCGAAATCTTGTCTTCGAGCTTCTGTGCCGCGGCGGGATTGTTATTCGAGCGTAGGATCTGGTCAAGTTTGGTCCCTAGATCGCTGATTTCTTCGCTGTAGCCGGTGATCTGTTCTGCCGGAGTAAGAGAACCGAGCACTTCCCGGATCTCCGACAGCGCGCGCTCGACATCGACGAGAGCATCGCCATCGTTCTTGTTCGCGCGGACTTCCTCGATGCGACGACGCAGCAAACGGATCTCGCTCTCGATCGATTCGACCGCGGAGCGCGGCATCGCCTCAGCAATCGCATGGTGGATTTCGGCAAGCCCCTTGCGGCAGGCTGCCGTGGACAATTCAAGTTGGTCACAATCCTGCAGCGCCTCGATCTGGCTGGTGATCGTCAGGAAGTGCCACTTGAGCGAAGCAAAGTCGGCCTTCGGAGCTGGTGCTGACTGGGAAGGCGGCTTCTCCCGTGCCGGAGCAGAGCGCGGCACGGTCTGCTGCACTGCAAGGCTCTTAGGGGAACGATCATCACGCGCCGACATGAACATATCGCCAAGACGTCAATTGCAACCTACCGCGCAACGCGCTGCTCTGATGTGTCGAGCAAAAAACCGCGACCAGACTTGCCACCCCAATGACGTTTGGTCCCACATCGCACAACCACGTCGCTCCTCCTAGACAAAGGCCTCAGGGACCGCATTGTCGGAATCGCCGCCGGACGGCTGTTGCCCCATCCAGCTCCGCTCGCATCGTGGACTCCGAGAGCCCAACTCTCAATTCACGGAAAAAATACTCTACCTCGTTCCAGTTACTCTCCTTTGCGGTAGTCCTCTTGGAAATGAAAAAACCCGCAGCAAGGTCTCTGGTAATCTAGGATCAGAGAGTACCGCCTCGCTCGTTACAAGCTCCCGTACTCGCTCGAAATCCGCAGGAGAAAGGATTCGTGCCAAAAATGCAACGAGCTCCTCAAGGCAATCAGGATTCGCACGCTCACCGAGATTCTTGGAAAACGTTGGCTTTTGCACGACCCGGAGCATCTTGGCCTCACGAAGATTTCCAGAGCCATGCTGCACGCTTCCTCGCAATGCTTTTAGTTCACTTCGAATAGCTGAGTGCGCGATGTTTTCCCCATTTTCTACACGGCTGAGAATGTTGGCGACGTACTCACTGGGGGTATTGGACGCGGAAAGGACGTACAGAGTCGATGGCGACAAATGCGCAACAGCTGCGCTTTTGTCGGCGGCCCAGCTGGCAACCTTCATGTAAGCTTGGGCTGTTCGCGGCGGCAGGCACACTTCACATTCGACCCAATTAAGGAATGCCCCGTGGGACAGGTGACGTTTCGCTTCGTTTAGGGCCTTGCCGATTTGAATAATGGACGTGACACACTGTTTCCGAATTCTGTCAGCTTGCCCCTTCAAGAAGCTCGCCAGCGACGATGGCACCTGATTGTAGTCAAACCGGAGCCCTTTGAGGTTGGTCTCGCTAAGGTCCTTCGTGTTCATCGATAATATCCTCAGCCATGATATCCGTTTAATAAATCATCAGCCCTCGGCCAGCTGGTGAGCCACTCTCGCCTAAAATGGCCTAGGCGAAGCCCGACTGAGGACGAATATGGAGCAATCCTGTCTAAAACAGGGCTTTCCAATGAATTTCCGCCAAATAAGTCATTATTCAAAATAATCCCGGGATATTTTGTCGGGAGGAAGTCCGGATTGCGACCCAAAATCGAGGGACGCGCAGGCTTCACCTTCCCTAAGGGCCGCGCCCGTCTTCGAAACGGTTTAGTCGAGCTGGCTGGCCTGTTTTACCAGGGCCGCATCGGTCGGATTGACGGCTTGAAGTCAGTCCGCCTTCGGGTCAGCTGCTTTCGGGCGAGGTCTTTGGCTTCACGCTCATCGAACACGACATGCCCCGCCCGTGCGATCGCCACGAACGTTCCTTCCGCCTGCGGCGGCCCGCCGCCGCATCGAATCCGCCGATACTCAACGGCCAAGCACGGCGAAGCCGAGTGCATTTATAATGTCTGATGCGCTCGGCACGTGACGGAAGCGATCCGCCATTACTGTGAAAATGGATCGCCAAGAAGTTGCCTTGAACAAGCCAAGCCGTAAATTTGACGTCATCGAAACGGCGTGCTGAAGCCATGGAAAGGCAGACTGCGCCTGGGCTGGCAGCTCTTGCTGAGGGGCCTCAGACAGATGACCGCAATTCATCCTGAACGCTGGTGAGCGGCTGATTGGATACCGGCGGCGCGTCGATTTCGGCTGACGAACGGTCTTCCAGCACGAGCATCCAGGACAGGTCGCAACTCATCGCCAGCTTCGGCTCATCCTTGACCTCGATGACGCAATGAAGCTTCATCAGGATTTTGTCCCGGGCTAGAAAGGTCGCCCGGTCAAGCCTGAATACCCCTCGGATTTGCGATCCCGACTTGACCGGCGAGATAAATTTCGCCTGATCGACGGCAATAAGCACCACGGCCTTGAGATTCGGTGGCAAGGCGATTGCCTCTTCGGCAAATGCGCTGATCATGGAAAGCGTCAGGAAGCCGTGGGCAATCGTTCCACCAAAGGGTGTTTCGCGAACCGCGCGCTCCCGATCGACGTGTACGAACTGAAAGTCATCCGTCGCTTTTGCGAAGCAGTCGATACGCTCCTGGGCAATCGTTTTCCAGGCAGAGCTTCCTATCTCCGTGCCGATCTGGGTGCTTAAGTCAGAAGGCGAGATCATGATCCACCAACAACGCTGAATTTGTGTCGTTCAGGCCGCCTGTCTCAAAACGAGCGAGGCATTGATGCCGCCAAACGCGAAGGAGTTCGAGATAGCGGTCTCGATCGACATGGCTCGGGCATGGTTCGGGATGACGTCAATATCGCACGCTGGGTCCGCCTCTTCGAAATTCGCCGTCGGCGGCGCCAATGACTTTGTCATCGCAAGAACCGTTGCTACCGCTTCGAACGCGCCGGCTGCGCCGAGTGAGTGTCCAGTGATTCCCTTGATGGAAGAAATCGGGGGAAGCCTGCCGCCAAATACCGCCTTCATCGCCTTGGTTTCGGTCGAATCGTTGGCGGCGGTACCTGTGCCGTGCGCGTTAACATAGGCGACGTCATTTGCCGTGATGCCCGCATCTGCAATCGCCCCCTGCATCGCCCGCGCCATACCGTCAACGGAAGGCGCCACTATATCGACCCCGTCGGCATTGCTGGCAAATCCGGCCACCTCCGCAAGCGGCTCCGCACCACGCCGCCTGGCATGTTCGTCGGATTCGAGAATCAGGATTCCCGCGCCCTCAGAAATCATCATGCCGTCGCGGGTACGTGAGAATGGGCGGCACTTTTTGCGGCTCATCACCCTCATGGCGTCCCATGCGAGCACGGTCCCCAGGGACAATGGGGCCTCGGTGCCGCCGGCGAGGGCAATATCGACAATCCCAGACCTGATGAGCTGCGTAGCCGTCCCGATCGCTTGTGTCGCAGACGCGCAGGCGCTCGACATGACGAAACAAGGGCCCTTTGTGCCAAACGCCAGCGAAATCCAGCTCGCCGACGAACTCACCATCGCCCGGACAATCGTGAAGGGATGCGGCCTGCGGACGCCTTGCTTGAACAGACGATCATATTGTTCCTCGACGCTGACAAGACCGCCAGAGCCGTTTCCGACCACAACGGCGACACGCTCCGGATTCTCGAAACGTCCCTCGAATCCAGCATTTTGGAGAGCGCTCCGTGCAGCCGACACAGCAAGAACTGCATTGCGATCGCACGGCGAGAGCGATGCCAGCGGAAGATCATCAAAACTTGTCGCCGCGTCGATCGCGCCGACCAGTATGCCGCTTCCAGGTAACACCGTTGATTCAGCGAAGATATTCTTGCTACCGATCAGGCCGTTCCAGAAGGTTTCAAGGTCGAAACCAACCGGGGCGGTCACGCCCATGCCCGTGATAACAACACGCCTCATGGCGTGGGTCCCTTTGCAGCCATGCGGCTCCGGATTAGTGCGGCGACGTCCGCAACCGTTTTCAGGTCTTCGGCGGTATTCGCATTGAAATTCAGGTCGACGCCATATTTGCCCTCAAGCTCATAAACCAGCTCGACGAAATCAAACGAATCGATTCCCGTTTCGTGCATGGTTGTTTCAGGACCCCACGCCTTCCCGTCATCCTTCGTTTGCGATCGAATCATCGCGAGCAGATCAGAGACGATCGCGTCAACAGATGGGATGACTGCAGCAGCAGCGGAAGACGGATTCGAATTAAACTCGCCGGCGGTCATACTTGCTCTCTATGATTGAATTGACTCTTGATCGAACTGATGTCGCGAGCCGGTTTATATCGGCGGAGCCACACTCAGTAAATTATTTAACGGCGCAAGAATGCCATCTTGATTTCTCAATTCGGATTTGATCATGGTTGCAATGAGGCGATGCCTCGTTGTGATCGACCACCAATGATCATTGGTAGTTAATAGTGGAGAACAGAGATGCGTAAACTCGATGTGAACATGCTTAGTGCCATTTCCGGCGGCTGCTCCAATCCCCCGCCGCCCTGCAAGAACCCGCCGCCGCCGTCCAAGAAGGACGACTGCCACAAGAACGACAAGTGTTCCTAATTGCTCAGGGAATGCCAGGTCTTTTGTGAACGAGGCTTGAACTGGTTTTTTGTAAACAAGTCTTTTGCGAACGATCTGGTTGCCCGGGGCGAAAGCCCCGGGCAAGGAGCGAGTTGGCCTTGCGATAAAGTTTGTGCCGGGAGCCGGAATGCCACCATCATTCAGTCGTTAGACAGAGAACAAATGAAAAGCTCGATATGAGCACGGCTCCGAGCCGTTTCGGGCGGCACCTTCATGGGGATGCCTGCTAACAGGGTGCCCTTGTCCTTTGCCGAGCCATTCGATCTCCACCAAAAACTCCTAATCCTCCTGCTAATCGCTTGGTGGCTCCGAGTTTCGTGAGTGATCCGGCCGCCTGCAGTCAAAGTGCTGGACGATGGGTAAGTTGGCTTTGCAACTGTTCACGCCGAGCCACGAGCCGGACGTAGCTAGTCTGGAAACCTGCTATGCTTCCCTGGGATTATTGGTTCGTCCGGGCGCCATGTCCATGAAGAGCAATCGATAACGATTACTTAGGCTTCCAAACCCCGATAGGTTGGATCGTGGTTGAGTATGAAACGCTCCTCTCCGACGTCTCGCAGCTGCCCTTAAAGGCTCGCCGTAGGACATTGCGCCTGTTCTGGAAAGCTCTCCAGATCACCGGAAATCTGCCGGCATCAGGCGTGGCAGATATGCTCAAATACGTTCTGCATCTTTCGACCGCTGAGGCGACTCGAATCGAAGAGGAGACTCTTTATCAGGACTTGATCGTAAGTGCCGAATGGATTGCGATCATGAAGCGCGACCGTAAAGGCCTCGAAAAGGACGTCCGGGCGATATCGATCCCGGAACAGGACCTGCTCAAAGAGGTGTCGCGGAGTGGTAAGCCGTTGATTTTCGCGCCGCTCCATATGGGCTGCTTCGCCTTGCCGTTCGCCAAGATCATGTTCGACCATTTCAGTGACCGGCGTATGCTTATTCTTCGTGCCCGAGAAGACCGTCCTGCGGAAACCATGGCGATGCAACGGATCTCCGAAATGGGCGTCGACATGCGTTTCCTCAACATACATCACAAGCAAAACTATTTTGATGCCGTCCAGTTTGCCAAGGAGGGTGCTGTGATTGTGATGTTCATTGACCTGCCCGGAAGCTATGGCGGCGCGGTGCGCGTCGATTTTTTCGACAAACCGATCCGGCTTGCCATGGGCATCGGTTCACTGGCCCGTTTGACGGGGGCCGCGGTCATCCCGCTCTATGTCCACTCGTCGGTCAGTGGTGATGTCGTAAATATCGGTCGCGTGTTTGAGACCTACGAAAAAGGCCCGGACGAAAAGGCACGGGTCGCCTCGATCGTGCGGCGGCACATTGAGGACAGTATTCGTTTCAGCCCCGAGCAGTGGCACATGTGGCCACGATTCCACGAATATTTGGATATGGGGCAAGGAGAAGAGGCCGCCTGATGAGTTCGATTGATTTCGACGACGAAATGGCGGAGCCGAAAACAGATTTGCAGCTGGCAGCGGTTTCGGGGCCGGTAGCAATAGTGCCGGGAGCGCAAGTGATGGCCGATACAGCGCAATCGTCGCGCATCGGCCATACCATCGATTTGCGCCAGAACCGGACGATGTTGATTCTTGCGGGACTGGCGGTCGCATCCGTTTGCGCATTGTTTGCCGGGCTTTGGCTGGGACGCTTTTCCAAAACCGAATCAGTTCGGGGCATCGTTTCGGCTACCCGCGGCTTTGCGCGCCTCGACGCGCCCAAGGCCGGCTTGGTCAAACAGATCTACGTCAAGCAGGGCGATCAGGTCAGTGCGGGAACGCCGATCTATCTGTTGGCCATGAGCGAAGCCACTTCCGGCGGCGAGTCTGCCGTTGCCTCCGAGATCAAATCGCTGACCCAGTCGAGGGCCAATCAGGTTGCCGAAATGGAGCGCGCGGCAGCGTTCTTGAAAGGAGCCAGCGAGCAGGAATCGGCGCTGAAACGCGACCAGGCGGCGCTCCTGGCCGCCATTGATGATCAGGAGAAGAGCATTCAGGAAGCTCTCTCCGAGGCCCGCGGCAAGGTTCAGAGCGTAAGGGACATGGTCGCCAAGGGTTACGCGACGCGGAACGTGTTGGATACTTACGAACGTACCCAATTCGACTATGAGCGCCAGTTGACCGAGGTAAGACTGAGGCGTGTCGAATACACCAGACAGGACACCGAAAAGAAGCGCGATTTTGCCATTCTCGTCGCCGACAAGGAGAGTCAGCGGGTCGGCGCCGCCGGGCAGATAAGTACGATCGATGCCAGGCTTGCCCTGCTGAAAACGGAGTCTGCGCTGGAGGTGCAGGCGCAGTCCGCCGGTCAGGTCCTCGCCGTCACTGCCAAGGTGGGCGATTCCGTGGAACCGGGGCAGTTCGTCGCGGCCATCGGCGATGCCGATGCGGAGCCTGTCATCGCCCTGGACGTTCCAGCTCGCGCCACCGGCCTCATCAAGGTGGGACAGAACGTTGTGCTCAAATACGATGCCTTTCCCTTCAAGACCTTCGGAATCCAACACGGTACCGTCACCTCGATCTCTTCGGCCGCGATCCGCGCGCCGGCGACGAAAGGCGATACCGGGCTCAGTCCGCTACCGGTCAGTCCGCAATCGATATATCGGGTCGAAGTCAAGCCGGACAGTACTGAGATCGATGCCTATGGCGAGAAAAAGAAGCTTACGCTCGGGTCGACTCTCTCGGCCGACATCATCGTCGAGCGCCGCCGGCTGATCGACTGGGTACTTGATCCCATTCGTGCCATGAGGGGCCGCGGATGACGGGCGCGCTCGATATCCTGAACAGGAAGCCTCGCGTCAGGACTGTATTGCAGAGCGAGGCCAATGAATGCGGTCTTGCCTGCCTGGCGATGGTGGCCAATTTCCACGGCCATGACATCAGCTTGTCCTACCTGCGTTCGCTGTTTCCGCTGTCGCTGCGCGGGATGACATTCCCTGAAATAGCAAAACTCGCCGACCAGCTTGATCTCGACATTCAGGCCTTTGAAATCTCCAGCTTCAGCGAACTTGCCAAACTGAAATGCCCGGCACTGCTGCATTGGAATGGCAATCATTTCGTCGTGCTGGAGAAGGTCGTTCGCGGCGTATTCTATATCCATGATCCAGCGTTCGGACGGCGAACCTATTCGATAGAGGACATCAAACAGCATTTTGGCAGCTTCGCGCTCGAATTTGAACCCAGGGTCAAATTCAACGCGATCACGGCGGCCAGAAAATCCCGCTACTGGAGTGTCTTCAAGGCATGCCGCGGAATCGAGAATACCATCGGTGTGGTCGCCGTTCTGTCTCTTGCTGCGAGCATATTTTCGCTGACGACTCCGGTCTTCATGGAGCTGGCCCTCGATACCGTAATCCCGCAATACGACCTCGATCTCCTGACCGTCATCGTGATCGGAATGGCGCTGTTCACGGTGTTCGAAGCGCTATCGCGCTGGCTGCGCGATTTCGTGACGATAAAGTCCTCCACGCTTTTCGAGATATTCTTCACCCGAAACGTCGTCGGCCACGCCCTTAGACTGCCGGTCAGATTCTTCGAATCGCGACATCCGGGTGATTTTCTGACACGCTTGGCGTCTATCGACCACATCAAGACATTCCTCGCCACCGGCTTCGTGTCCTCCGTGGCCGATGGCGCAATGTCGATCCTGACCGTGATCATGATGTTCTACTACTCGACGTCGATGGCAATGGCGTCGGTAGCCACGCTGCTGGCAGCGGTCGCCATCCGGGTCACGACATATCCCAAAATCTCCGAGTATACGACGGCGACCCTGGAGGCGAGGTCCGAAGAGCAGGCACGGCTGATCGACGGCCTACAGAGCATCAATGCGCTCAAGGTTCATAATACGAGCGAGTTCTTCAGCCTGAAATGGTTCGACAGCTTTACGCGTTTCGCCAACGAAGGATTCCGCTCTCGTAAGCTGACGATCGATACCGACCTTCTGCTGCACGTGGTCTTCATGATGGGTACGGTGTCAACGCTCTATATCGGCGTCACCGACGTCATGAAGAGCACGGCCTCCATTGGGATCCTCTATGCGTTCTTTGCCCTCCGCGGCTCATTCTTCATGAGTATGAATTCGCTGATACTGAACCTGCTCCAGGTTTCCATCATGAAGGCGCATTTTGCCCGGCTCGACGACATCCTTGATGAAACCCAGGAAACCAATCTCGGCCGGCTCGGTACTGAGAGGACAATCCGCCATACGCTCGGCCTCGAAGGGGTCAACGTCCAGTTCGATCGCGGCGCCAAACCGTTGGTGGAGAACATCAACCTTCAAATCGACATTGCGCGGCATGAATCGATCGCGATCGTCGGAGAATCAGGTTGCGGAAAGTCATCATTGCTGAAGATCATCGCCAGTCTCCATGCACCGCTTGTCGGACGCTTGCTGGTCGACGATCAGCCGCTGCAAGCCTTCGGCCTTCATGAATACCGCGCCAATCTTGGAGCGGTGTTCGCGGAGGACGGACTATTCAGCGGCACGGTGGTGGAAAATCTGACTATGTTCTCGCGAGACATTGATAGCGCTCGAATTGAGAGAGCGCTGTACACTGTCGACCTGCTCGATGAGATACACCGTTTGCCGCAGGGCTTTGCCACGCTTTTGTCAAACGAAAGCCCGATTCTGTCGACCGGACAGCGTCGGAGACTATTGCTGGCACGAGCTATCATACGGCAGCCGAGGATATTGTTGCTTGATGAGATTACCGCGAACCTTGATCCTCAGACGGAGGAAAAGATCGTCGATGCGCTCAACGCCGTTCCTGCCGCCAAGATCTTCGTAACCCACAGCGAGCGCCTGCTGCGGCATGTCAATCAAGTTTATCGGGTGGCGGACGGCAAGCTTGTGCCTGTTGTCAGTCCGAGATCAAGGCTGGGAACATCAAATATCGGCATGGCCTGAAGCTTTCAGGCAATGATTTCCGTCAGGCGTGAATCTGTCGCGCTCTCTTTGAGCTCAATACTGCTGCCCATTTGCGCGTATTGTTTTTGGCGTCCGGTGAAGCGGACTAATTAAATCCACGCTGCCTGGCGGGACCTCCCAGTCATGCTTTCGCCGGATTGTGCGCAGATAATAAATGCGTGAGCGCTGCGCGCCGTGCCCGCAAGGCTCTTGAAAGGTCGTGTGGCGCAACCGCGAGAAGTACACCTTATTTACGGAGCGCCGGGAATGCAGCCGCGGAAGCCGGCGAGGTGACATCTTTATCGGCACGGCGTTCGTAACTTGCCGCCCTGAATCTGTTGTTTATAGGAATCGGATTAGTCCGGCGTGCTCGGAACGCTAGGTGCGCGGCTTATGTTCTGGGGATGTATAAGCGCAAATTATCACCAAATGCGCAGCTGTTGCGCATTTGGTGTCAGGCCGGTGTGTACTTTCATTTATTGAGCCTTGCTGTGACGGTCGCAATTCGGCCACATTTAAGCTGGGTCCGTCGAATTCTCATCTGTAGAGACATTAAAATCCAGCAGCCCATGTAGTATGGGGCCGCGAGTATCATACAAAATGTGCTGGCAAGAAGCGCCGCCATGCTGTCAGCATGCTATTTAATTTTTGCCCCGAGATGTTCGGTGCTTTGACAGCGCATCAAACCGCTCATTGAAGTGGGACTGCACGCAGGACAATCACGCATATCTGATGAATGAATTGTGTCCTGAATCGGCTCTCGGAAGGGAACAATTAATCTCTGCTCGACGCAATTTCACGAGCCGATTTGCGCGTGCCTCTATTATCCCTTTCTAACGACTGCGATATCGCCGCTGCCAACATTGCGGCGGATCTTGGTTAATTTGTGGACTGTGGATGGGAATCCAATTATCACAATTTAATAATCGCACTCATTAGTGCGTCTTCGGCGTCGACCACGCTTATTTGGTTCTGGGGGTATAAACGTGAAAAGAATGATGTTGGGCGCGGCGTCGGCGCTGGCGCTCTCGCTGTTATCTGGCGGTTGGGATTCGGCGCAGGCTTGCGGTAGCGGCTGCGGCCCGGACAAGCAGCACTGGGCCAAGAAGGACGAACACAAGGACCCGGGCAAGAAGCATTGGGGTGATAAGGACTGGGACAAGAAGGACCAGGACAAGAAGCACTCGGGCGATAAGGACTGGGACAAGAAGGACCAGGACAAGAAGCACTCGGG
>JGI24705J35276_12237915_pt1 | contig 14136 bp, 10 predicted proteins | sample TergutNt197P4_FD_35276 | JGI IMG/M metagenome (IMG submission 35276) | reverse complement strand
GTGCGGTCAACGAACCTGTCAAGAACGCTGAGAAATCCACGGACGAACCATCCCTGCAAAAGATCGCGGCCTTGCCGCCGGTCTCCGTTTCGCAAGCGCCGAAGGAAGACGCTGTCAATGCGCCGATCGCGATGTTCACGCCCCGAAGTCCTGGGTGGGGGGTGAGTTTCTCTTTCGCCGAGCCGACCCTTGGGATTTCCTGGCGTTGGGGCGACACAGGCGATTTCCGTGACACCGGGTTCTATGATGTATACGATCAAAGCACCCGCAAGCCTGCGCCCAGGAGCGAGATTTTGCTTTTGGATGATACTCCGGGCACCATCGAGGTGCGCTATATTGATGCTGCGGGTAAGATGCGGGGGCCTTTTCCGATCAAATTTGATCCGGAAACCGCGCTGGTCCAACACCACCGTAGGAATCTCAATATGGTTATGGACTGGTTGTCGTTCGAGGACTCTAACAAGAAGCTGCTCCATTACTGGCTTCTAGTGAGGAATCGCTGTGCAATCCGCCAAGCGCGCGTCGGTATCGATACGGCGATGCCGGACAAGGTCTTGAAACTGCCGCCTTGCGACATGCGTGATCCCGACTCGATCCCCCGAAATGTACAAACCGATATAGCGATTCCGCCGCAGACACGGTCGGTCTCGGTTGAATTGACCTATACTGACGGCAGCGTGTCGGAGATCAGAACATTCGGGCGATGAACTGTCGAGCTGACCGACGGGCGTAACCCGTCAATTTGACAATGCCCCGATAATCGTAATGCACGATCACCGTAGCCGCGCCTGCACAGCAGGACCGATCGTTGCTTGACATGGGGTTGAGCGAAGCGTGCCCACCATTCGATATCGCCATTACCGGGAGACATGGGCACGGCGCTTCGCGTCTCTCCGCTCAATCTACGAGCTTTGCACACATGATAGAGAAAGAAACCTTGAGCTTGAATCTATCCGTCCAACTCGCGAGTGCCGATCCCACCGACTGGCCTGTTGCGCCGGGCTGGGCCTCACTCACGCAGGACTTCTTCGTGGGCGCTGCCGGTACCCGGCTGCTGGCCTTCCTGCGTCAACGGCTCGCCGCTGGCGGAGCGTTGCCCAGTCACCTCGACGCCGGTCACGGGCACGCCCAATCGATCTGCATGCTGATCAGGTCGATCTGGCCATTGCCGCCGCCGAAGTTTGCCATGCCCATGGTCTGTTCGATCTCGATGTAGAAGGGACTAAGGTTTGGCATTTCCTGGCATGGGTTGGCTGTGCCGCCGAAATGCAGGTCGCCATAGGTGATGTCGATACCAAGAGCGTCCCAGTCCTCGGTGAATTTCGGCACATAGCCGTCTTCACTTTCGATGGCGAGGCTATCGACCGGTTGACGGCCGGTGTTGGGATCGTCTTGGCGTTCTCTTTGTTTGAGGAGGAGCAGATCCCACGGCCCTGACGGCTTACGTCCAGCCAGGCGATGCAGATAGTAGTCCTGATCGAACTCTTGATCTCCGCTCCAGCCGAACATGCGCTGGGCGGCGCTCGCGCTGAGCCAGTGTGGTAACTCGCAATGGTCGTTCGCAGCTGTGACGACCGAGACAGGCGGTTCGCATTCGGCGGCCCCGAATTCCTCCTCCGTCAGCCAGATCATCGCAAATGTCTGGTGGAGGATGTCCTTGCTGCGGAACTCCATTGGATGGTGGTTGTGCAGGTGATCGAGGAACGGCTGGAGCTCGGGCGCGGTGACGTCGGGGAGCGGGCGCCCATCAAAGATGATGTCCATCAGGTTGTGAATGGCCCGCGCCCTTTTGCTGTCATAGCTCGACTCGCTGAAGACAGCGAGAGCGATGTAAGCCGGTCCCTTCACGCGATAGGGCTCCGGCACTCGCACTGTAAAATGGTGTTCGAGCGGAAAGCCGGACTTGTGCGAGAGCGGCCATTGGATCGGATTGATGCCACGTGGCAGGCCGCAGCACCAGCCGTCCGGCGCGGGCGTGCCGCGCGGATGCAGGCCGGGTACGACTTCGACATCGAAGGTGCTCATCGGACGCGGCAGAGGCAATACTCCGATCCCGGAATAGACAGCCTGCGGGTTGGAGATCCAGATGCGTCTTATACGCCCGCTGCCGACCTCGATGCCAAGACGTGCGCCACCTGGCAGATCGAGATGTCCGATCCTGTAGGGGAAGTTCTGGGTCGGTTCAGAGAGCTTCATGTGCGGCACGGCATCGGTGACCTCGGCTTCGGGCATCAGGAGGTGCGCGCCTTCGATGATTGCATGCTCCGGGAAGCTGATACCAAAATTGACTTCCCCGACCCTGTCGTCGCGGTCGAGGCGTGCCGTGAAATGGAAGTTTTCCTGAAGGTAGGTCACCCTGCCGGCCTCTTCCGGCCGCGGATCGCGCCATCGACAACCAACGGCCGCAGCAAGTTTTTCCTTGGGATCGCCCGGTCGGATTGCTGCGAGCGCCATGCAATCCGGCATGTCGTCAGCTATCATCGCAGTCCTCCATGATCGTGGGTCGTTCTATGTGGCTTTACCGTCGTGCTTTCCTTGATCGGAAAGCCAATGTCCGCAAGGTCACAGCGCCAGCCCACCTATTCCGATCTGATCGTGTCCGCCATTTCATTTGAATCCGCCCGGGGCGAAGAGCCAGATCGTCGGTGCATGTCACATAGTATTTTGCTGGCGGTCAAGCGGTTGCGGAGATGTGTGCCACGAATGCAGCGGGAACGTCGCGAGCGGCGGAAAACCGGGGCTTCCGACCCAAACGTAATCACCATCAGTGCGATGTGCCCCAGTCGAGGAACGACGCGCGCAAGCAGATCATCGGAGCAGCGCAGGGCCAACCTCACCTTAGCTGCGCTTGCGCCGTGGGATCGTTGCTTATGCAGTGGCATGTCACATACGGATCGTCACACTTGTGCCATGCTGGCGATGTCACTGGCCGAATCCTGCGGCCTGCTTGATGCTTGAGCAAATTGGCACGCATCGGAGCTGCGATCTTTACCTTAAAATATGTGCCATCCGATAGGCGTAAGCAGATACCCGTGACCTGTCGAAATTTCGCAATTGGACGGCACCACAAGAGAAGAGGACAACTATGACGAGTTGCGCGTCAACCATGTCTCATGGGGGAAGGTCGCGGTGGTTCGCACGTTGGGCAACAGCTATGTTCGGCATCCTGCTCGCAACCGCCGTGTGCGCGGCGCCGGTTGACGACATCGATGCGTTGCGCGACCTCGTGAGCCGGGTCGGACCGGTTATCGGCTCGGCTTCGGCTTGCCAGGGCATTACGCCCCATATTGAGGAAGTCTCCGTAAAATTCCGTGGCGTGATCGAGTTGGTCTCCAACGAGGCCGACCGTAAGAGTTTGACAGAGCTGCTCGATCGCTACGTTGCGTTTGGTCGCAACGCCATCACCACAGGAAAGATCACTTGTAAAACGGCTGAGCAGCAGTTCGCGGAGATGGCACAGGTCGTCTCCACACCAGTGCCCGCTCCATCCAGCGTTCCTTCGGCGCCGTCTGCAGCGGGCACCCCTGTTGCCGCTATCGACGCGCCGGCGCCGCTACCGCAGCCCGTCACCAGCACCGTGCGCGGTGTTACCGATCGCGAAATCCGGTTTGGCATGGTGGCGCCGCTCAGCGGTTACTCACATAATATCGGACGCCAGCTGGAAATCGGCATCACGGCCGCCTTCAACCGTACCAACGATGCCGGCGGGGTGAACGGCAGAATGCTGCGCCTGATCGTCGCCGACGACGGCTACGAGCCGACGCAAACGCTTGCTGCGATGAAGCAGCTTTACGAGAAAGAGCGGGTCTTTGGCTTCATCGGCAATTATGGCACCCCGACTGGAGCCGTTGCCTTGCCTTACGTGCTCGAACGTCGTGTGCTGTTTTTCGGTCCCTTTACTGGTGCAGCTATTTTCCGCAAGAATCCCCCTGAGCGCTATGTCTTCAACTATCGCGCGTCTTACGACGACGAAATGGATGCGGTGGTGCGCTACCTCCTGAAGGTCCGCCATCTACAGCCGAAGCAGATCGCGGTTTTTGCCCAGGACGATTCTTATGGTGACGCGGGGTTTGCGGGGGTCGCCAAGGCGTTCCGCTCGCTTGATTTGAGCGACGAAGCGATCCTGCGTATCAATTACAAGCGGAATACGATCGATGTGGATCAGGCTATCAAGACGTTGCGTGCGCAGAAGCCACCCATCAAGGCCGTGATCATGGTCGCGACCTATCGGGCCGCCGCAAGGTTCATCGAGAAGACTCGCGACCTCTTTCCCGACATGATCTACACCAACACCTCGTTCACAGGCTCGACCCAGCTTGCAAACGAACTGATGTTGCTAGGGCCGCGTTTTGCGTCTGGCGTAATCGTGACCCAGGTGCTTCCAGCGGTCAGTGTCAATTCGAGTGAGGTTCTCGAATACAAGGACGCGCTCGCCAAGTATTTTCCAAACGAGGCAGCGCCCGACTACGTCTCATTTGAAAGCTACGTCGCTGCCAACGTCCTGATTGAGGGATTGAAGCGAGCGGGTCCGCAACTCGACACTGAGAAGCTGATAAGCACGCTCGAGAACATCCGCGATCTCGATCTTGGCCTCGGGGTCCCCTTGAGTTTCGGGCGCGCAGAGCACCAGGCTTCGCATATGGTCTGGGGCACCATGATCGACGGCAATGGCAATCACCAGCCTCTCGATCTCAAGTAGATCGCGCGTTGATAGAGTTGCGCCAACGCGTTAGTGGAGCGGCGTGTTTGACGGCCTTGCAGGCCGACGCCGCTTTCCTTCAGCTGGATGGACCGGAAATATCAGCCGTCACCAAACCTGCTGAACGACCATTGGAAAACGGTGGACAGGCACTTTGTGCCTCTGCTCAATCTACGAGCTTTGCGCACATGATCGCTTTGCACACATGATAGAGAAACCTCAAGCATGAACCCACCCGACCAACTTGCGAGCGCTGATCCCACCGACTGGCCCGTTGCGCCGGGCTGGGCGTCGCTCACAGAGGACTTCTTTGCGGGCGCAGCCGGTACCCGGCTGCTGGCCTTCCTGCGTGAACGGCTCGCCGCCGGCGCCACCATCTTCCCGCCGCAGCCCCTGCGCGCGCTGCAACTCACGCCGCCCGAAGAAGTGCGTGTCGTCATCCTCGGCCAGGACCCGTACCATGGCCGTGGCCAGGCTGAAGGGTTGGCCTTCTCGGTCGCGCCCGGCGTGGCGCTGCCACCCTCGCTGCGCAACATTTTCAAGGAATTGGAACGCGATCTCGGCACGCCCCGGCCGGCCTTCCCAAGCCCCGGCGGCAGCCTTGTCAAATGGGCTACGCACGGCGTGTTGCTGCTCAACACCTGCCTGACGGTGGAAGAGGGCAAGCCTGCCAGCCACGCTGGCAAGGGCTGGGAAGTGCTCACCGACGCTGTGATCCGCCACGTTGCACAGGGCGGGCAGCAGGTGGTGTTCATGCTCTGGGGCTCGCACGCACAAAGCAAACGCGCACTAATTGACGACAGGCGCCACAAAGTGCTGATCGCCAATCACCCTTCGCCCCTGTCCGCCGGACGTCCGCCGCTGCCCTTCATCGGCTGCGGTCATTTCGGACAGGCGCGAGCGTGGAAGGAGGCGCAGGCGAACGGCGGAGGCACGTCGTAAGCCGTGGCACACGGTGCGGACAACACGAGGGAATTGATCGGTTTTGCTTCGCTCAACCCGTCCTGCCGACCGCACAACCGTGAATGCATTCCTTCGAAGCAACTCCCAAGTCGCTATGGCTGTCAACCCGCGATCTATTTGAGATCGAGAGGCTCGTACTTCCCGTCGCCGTTGATCACGGTGCCCCAGACCTCATGCGAAGCCTGGTGCTCAGCGCGCCCGAAATTCAGGGGGCGGCCGAGGCCAAGATCGAGATTGCGCATATCCTCGAGCGTGCTTACCAGCTTCTCGGTGTCGGGATCCGGACCCGCTCGCTTCAATCCCTCAATCAGGACGTTGGCAGTGATGTAGGCTTCAAACGAGATGTAGTCGGCCGCTGATTCGGTTGGAAAATACTTGGCCAGCGCATCCTTGTATTCGAGAACCTCACTCGAGTTGCCACCGACCGCCGGCAGCACCTGGGTCACGATTATGCCAGGGGCAAGGCGTGGACCCAGCAACATCAGTTCGTTTGCAAGCTGGGTCGAGCCTACGAGCGAGGTGTTGGTGTAGATCATGTCGGGAAAGAGGTCGCGAGTCTTCTCGATGAATCTTGCGGCGGCCCGATAGGTTGCGACCATGATCACGGCCTTGATGGGTGGCTTCTGCGCACGCAACGTATTGACAGCCGGGTCCACATCGATCGTATTCCGCTTGTAATTGACACGCAGGATCCCTGCGTCGCTCAGACCAAGCGAGCGGAACGACTTGGCCACCCCTGTGAATCCTGCGTCGCCATAAGCATCGTCCTGGGCAAAAACCGCGATCTGCTTCGGCTGTAGATGGCGGACCTTCAGGAGATAGCGCACCGTCGCATCCATCTCTTCGTCGTAAGATGCGCGATAGTTGAAGACATAGCGGTCAGGGGGATTCTTGCGGAAGATATTGCCACCGCTAAAGGGACCGAAAAACAGCACACGATTTTCGAGCAGGTAAGGCATGGCAACTGCTCCAGTCGCGGTGCCGTAATTGCCGATGAAAGCAAAGACCCGCTCCTTCTCGTAGAGCTGTTTCATCGCGGCAAGCGTTCGCGTCGGATCGTAGCCGTCGTCGGCGGGGATCAGGCGCAACATTCTGCCGTTCACGCCGCCGGCATCGTTGATACGGTTGAAGGCGGCCGTGATACCGATTTCCATCTGGCGTCCGATATCACGTGAGTAGCCGGTGAACGGCGCTACCATGCCAAACCGGATCTCGCGATCGGGGCTGCTGACGGGCTGCGCCACCGGCACTGGCACCGGGGCGATAGCGGCCGGCGCTGGGGGGGCGATAGCGGCCGCAGGGACGGTCATCGCGCGAGATGGCGTCGAAGGAACGTTGGATGGAACGGGCGCAGCTGCGGACACGACTTGTTCCATGTTCTTGAACTGCAGCTCAGCCGTTTCACAAGTGATCTTTCCTGTGGTGACGGCGTTGCGGCCAAAGGCAGCGTAGCGGTCGAACTGCTGTGTCAAATTCTCACGGTCGGCCTCATTGGGGACCACCTTGATCACGGCACGGAACTTTTCGGTGACATTCTGGATCTGAGACAGCCCAATGCCCGGGCAGACCGAAGCCGAGCCGATAACCGGTCCGACCCGGCTTACGAGGTTCTGCACAGCGTCGATGTCGTCGGCCGGCGCTGCGGACACGGCAGTTGTGAGCAGGATGCCGAATGCAGCTGTCGCCCAACGTGCAAACCGCCGGGAGCTTCGCGCATGAAGGGTAATTGACGCGGAACCAGTCATAGTTGTCCTTTATCTCGGAGATAGCCAAGGGTAACGGCCATTTTCCCCGCCTTTACGGCTAATAATTCTGGCTTGTCTACTTATAAGTTTGATCGAATAATTGGCTTGAGCGATGTCAAGCGCCTGGAATAATAATGCTGGTTTTTAGGGGTGATTGCATTAATTCTTAATTTTTCGTCGGCCGTTGGAATTAATTCGGCATTGGAACTAACGGTGTTGGAACTAATGCAGTATCAAGGGCGAGGATTGGTAAGTGAGCGCTGCCGGTTGATTGACACCGGGCTAAGCTAATCCCATGTTGCGCTCGAACTCAGCCGGGCTGAGATGGTCGAGTGTCGGTGGTTGTAAAGTCTTTCGATCCTAGTCGAATATATCGGTCCGCGCCTCGTCTCAGGTCTTGCAGTTCTTTGCTGCTGTTTGTTCGGTCTTGAGTGAAGAGAAGAAGCTCTCCATCGCCGCATTGTCCCATACATTGCCGGACCGGCTCATGCTGCAAACGATACCGTAGTCGGCCATCAGCCGCTGGAATTGCTCACCGGTATACCGACGCCCTGGTCGGAGTGATGGAGCAGCGATGTCCATCAAACCAGTCGCAGCTCAAAGATCATGCGCGGCAAGACCTGCTCGACGGTAGAAGGGTGTTGAGCAGCTTCCAGCTATTAACGATCCGCCTTCTTTGTTCTTCTTAGCGGTGGATCGGATGGTGGCAGCCGACTCGGAAAATACCAGCCACCACGTTTGTTGATGGGCGCGTCCTTGCCAGTGGTCTTGCGCAGGTGCGCATTCCAGATCGGCCACTCACGATCCTCTGTCCCGATGAAGACCGTGTTCTTCGGCAGTAAATCGACGATCGGATGCCCCATGGTGGTGCGAAATTCTGTTCTGTCGACGCCCATCGCAGCAAAGCAATCCTCAAGCGTGCTGCTGTTGTCGACGATGTCGTTCATGGCCGACTCCGATATGCCGGCGCGCATCGCTTGCATCAACAACGACAGAACCTTGTTATCATCCTCTTCGCAGTAGAACTTCAGACGCATCCGGCCGCGGACGAAGTGGCAGGCTCGCATGCCAGGTTCTCTGTCCTCAGCCATCTCGACGGCGGCGTATCTTGGGATGTTTCGGATGTCCGGCGGCAAGCGCCTGCCATCCTCGGACAAGCGAGCAATTGAAGCCGTCTGTACTGCATCCGCGACACGTTCGAAGCCAAATCTCTCGATCCAATCGGTGAACGCATCATCCCAGCCGGGCCTCAAGGGTTCGTCGACCCAGGCCTTACGCTCCCACATTTCGCGCAGTTGGCGGGCTGCGCTTGGTGATTTCGAATTGGAGCCCACCGTTCGTCCCACCCGTGGATAAACAGTTCAAATCCGGTGGAATAATACGTGTCGGCGACTTCAATGATCCAGCTATTTCCTTGTGAAGATGGGTAGAAAAAATAGGCGGCACAACCGAATATTGGGACTCTTCGCTTTTGGGAGAATGATCGGCGCGCGGAGTTCGAGCCGAGCCCACCGTTCCAGAATCAGGTCCAGTCGATAAGCTTATCTTAGGATGCTCGCTGGCGGTGTCGAATTTGTATCATAAGCCATTGATTAAAATCGATTTTTGCTCCAGCGTAGCTGATTTGAATTGGCCAGGGGACGTCCGTCGAGCCTCATCGAGCCTAGCTTACAAAGAGACAAGTCTGGAAACAGCTGGTCTTTGTCGGAGCTTGAAAAGAACGACGCGGTCAACGACGTGGGCGGTTCTGTCCGCGAACGCCGCTTGGCGTGTCGCCGAAGCGGGTGCGGAACAGGCGGTTGAAATGCGAGATGTCGGAGAAGCCGGCGGCAAGCGCAATCTCCAGAATCGTGCGTCCGTCGGGCCCGGCCTCCGTCAGCTCGTTGAATGCCTTTTGCAACCGCAATTCGTTGACGACGTCGACATAGGAGTGGCCCGAGGTCCCCATCAGGTCTCGCAGATAGGGCACTGAGATGCCCTGCGATCTCGCCACCATTTCGAACGAGAGCCGCGGATCGGTGAAGTGCGCCGCGATATAGTCGAGCGCCGCCTGAAGGCGTGCGGCCGCCACCGAGCCGAGATTGCTTTCGCCGACCGCGCAGTTCCAGGAAACAGCGAGCGTGATGAGATCGAGGATATGCCGCTGTACTATCTCGCGCGCCGGTGTCACAACGCCAAATTCAATGGTGCGATCGATGCCTTTCTTTCCCAGCGCTCGCATATAGCGCTGCAATAGGCCGAGTGGCTCGTTTGACGATGGCAGGTGCCGCATCGCGGCGTCATCAGGGTGAATGCCCCTTGCTTCGAAATCCGCCCTTGGTATGGTCATGCCAATGCCTTGGAAGTCGGTGGGCGAACCGTTGCGGCTTGGCGCGTCGCCACGAGTTAGTAGCGCTTCGCCCCGATCGAGCTCGGTGTGACGCCCGATCTGCTCGCAGTGGTATCCGTCTGTTTTCAGGATCATGAAAAAGAACGTGTCCTCGCCGCCCCTGATGATCTCACGGGTACGAACAAACGCGCCTGCGCTGAACCGGCATTCAAAGAAGCCCGGCAGATCGAGGGGCAGATTGAACGATGCTGAGAATGGCGCGTCGTTGAAGGGCTCGAAATCGCCCCCGCCCGTTCCAGCCAATGGGAGATACTGCTCCCGCCATTGCCGAAGCGAAGTGCAACGAAGGATTTCCAAAATTCTTCTTCCTCATCTGATTCCCGCGCCAGTCCCGCATCGTTGCCGGCACATCGGGTTGAACCTCAGATCGCTTCACGACCTGAAAATGAATTAAATCCGAACGGGCTAAATTGAATTAAATCAAAATCATACCAGCGACCCAAAACGCAGTTCCGTCATTCCCCGTTGCGCACTTTGCGCACCGTACCCGACGCCTCATGATTTCGGCTGTCCGACCGCGGGGGGATAAAGAAGAAACCACGATCTTCGTCAAGATGCTGACGGCCAGACGGAGCTGGTCCAACGGGTATCCAAGAGAATTCGCCTATTGGTCGGATCACTCGGGCCCGTCATTCCGGGGCGCCGCACCGGGTCCGCGCAGAGCGCGGCCCGATGGGCGAGCCCGGAATCCATAACCACGACTGTTCGTTGGAGAAACGCGAACGCGCGGTGTGCCGTATTTTATCCGCCTGTGGTTATGGACTCCGGTCTCGTCGCTTTCGTTCGGCCCCGGAGTGACTCCAGGCACACAAGCGCTGGTCCCGTGTATCCACGGGGCCGGCGCGAGCCTTTTCTGAGTACGTTCTGGGACTTGAGATGCGGCTTGCCCCCAGCATGCCTCCGACTCCAACGCCGTCAAAATCCTCGCCCTTTGTGTCCTGGCTGCAACAATCCGAACAGTCATCCTCCATTGGCATTTGCGCAACGTCTCCGACACGCCAAGCGTGTTCGAGGTAAGGTTCGAAGTTCCGGCGGAGGCGGAATTAATACAGAAAATAAATGGGTTAGGAAAACCCGGACGTGGTGCTTTAACGTGCCCAGCCTGCGCGTGGAGCAATTCCTAGTTGTATCATTCCGCGCCCGTACCCTTGGCTTTTTCGAGGGTCGGGATTTTTTTGGGTACATTTAATTCCCCAAGACGTAGCGGCGCAAATTGTTAAATCCGTCTCATGACGTTGCCACATATGTAACCGGCGCGGGCGAGAGAGTTCGATGAGTAATTTCAGTAAGATAAGGATCGGCACCTCGATCGTGCTGTCGAGCGTATTATTTTCTGCGACATCTGCGTTGGCCGACGACACCAGTACAACCAGTACAACCCTTACTATAAAGGGTCCATTCACTAAACCGGGTCTACCGGGAGGGGGGGGGCCACTGCAACAGATGCAACAGCAGGTGCAACCGCTGAAGCAACTCTCTCCTCTGGTGAAGCTCCGACTACCGGCAGGTTTTTCGGCCGCCGGACTTGCGGGGACAATTGGAAGTGTCAACAGCGTCTTCTTGGAGCAGCAAGGGAGCGCTTTTGTTACCGCGCCGGGCAATAAAGAGCCCGATCAAGCAGGTGGCGGAGTATGGGTGCGGGCACTTGGAGGGGAGAATACCATAAAGTCAACCTCAACGTCTGAGCTTAGAGGTAGTACTGGCTCACAACAGCGCACGACTTGGCAAAACGTTCAGCATCAGAGCTTCGCTGGCATGCAAGTTGGAGCAGATCTCGCCCGCCTGAATTGGAATGGCTGGAACGTTCACGTTGGCGGGATGGCCGGTTATCTTGGCTCCAAGATGAGCAATAACTCCGGGTTCGCAGACAACACCGTTGAGGTTCCGTTCTTTGGATCGTATCTGGTTGTGTCAAAGGGACGTTTCTTTGCCGACCTGATGGTTCGTCGGGATTATTTCAACTTAAATTTGGCTAACGCTGAACTTGGCATATACAACCAGCCTATCGGTGCTCAGGCGGTCGCAATGTCAACCGCCGCTGGCTACCATTTCGATGCTGGCAATGGCTGGTTTATCGAACCGTCGGCTGGCTTTGTATATTCCAATACATCAGTCGACAGTTTCATTAATCCGCAAGATGCAACCAGGAGTAAGTTTAGCACGGACAATATTGAAAGCGAGCTTGGTCGCCTGAGCCTGCGGGTTGGGACCACCGTCGAAACGCCGAACGTGATCTGGCAGCCCTTTGCTGCAGCTACCGTGTTCCACGAGTTCGCGGGTGATGTCGTGACCCGCGTCCCTATACCAAATTCCATGCGTACCGGGCCTGGTGATCCCAATCAGATCACAACAACGTCTCGTGTTGGTACGTATGGCCAATATTCGCTCGGTATGGCGGCGCAGTTCGTGAACACTGGCTTGGTCAGTTTTGTCCGAGCCGACTATCGCAACGGCGACAACATTGAAGGTTGGAGCGCCAATGCTGGTTTCCGTTACTCGTTTGTGCCTGAGACGGTCGCCTCGGTCATGCCGGTCAAGGCGGTGCCGTCATATTCTCCCTCGACCAACTGGACTGGCGTTTATGTCGGAGGTTTCGCTGGCGCGGCCGTCGGCCGTAGTAACATCAGCATTGTCGGCGATCGTGTAAACGGTAGCAGCCCGTGGCTCGCGGGCGGTATCGGTGGCGTCGAGCTTGGGTATAATTATCAGTTTGCCGACAAGTGGGTGGTCGGGATTGAGGCGGACATCGGCGCCGGCAATGTTCATGGTGGACGACCCGTTGAGCCGACGCTTAATTACTATACCGCTACCGGCCAGTCCGATTGGACGGGGATAATAGCTGGCCGCCTGGGCTACATGTGGAATCGGACGCTGGTTTATGCGAAAGGCGGTGTTGCGTTTGCCGACAGCAGCACCAGCTTTGACTGCATTTACGGCCCAACCGGTGCTGCCACCTCACCGGCGCGGGCATGCACCAGCCCGGCTGGCCAAGCCAAATTGGCGAGCTTCAGTACACCCCACTCCGTCCGTGTCGGCTACGCCGTGGGTGTCGGTGCGGAATTCGACCTCAGTCACAACTGGTCGGTCAAGTCGGAGTATGACGTGTTGTCCTTCGGGCGCCATAACTCGCCCACCGACGACGGCGCCACCGTTATTGCCGACAAAACGTGGGTCAATCAGGTCAAGGTCGGCTTGAACTACAGGTTCGCACCCGGAGCAAATTACCCATAAGGAGCAAGAACGGTACTCGCTCCATCCCTTCGCCGTGAGTTTACGCCCGTCCGGTTATTACAAGTAGATTAGACCTTATGCGCGTTAGTTGTTGGCATAGCCTTGATATTGTTGTGAGGCATCATGATTACGCTTGGAGCACCCTACATGGTGTTGAACGACCCGCGTTGCTCCGCCAGAATTGAGATGTGGAACACGTGGGATGTGGCCGAAAACGAGTCGGTCGTACATATGCTGGAGTGGATTGCGCATATCGCCAAAAAAACTGACGATGGAAAGTTCAAGAATCTCGTGTTCAACTCTCACGGTAGCCCAGCTTCCGTGAAAATAGGCGGGAGATTGAAAGGATTGGTCGAAAAGATTTGGTTCAATGGCTGCGAAGTCGCTAAGCCGGGAGACGGAGTTGACGACGGGCTAAGCTTTTGTTCGAAAATTGCAAAGGCTGCGGAGTGTTACGTGTTAGCGTCGGATACAATACAGGTCGATCGTGTGAGGCTTTACCAGGAAGTCTTTAAGATAGCCCCGTTGCCCCGCGGTAAGATCGGTACGTTCGAGGGCACTCTCCTGAGTTTCGCTCGCGCGGCGCTTTGGAGAGCTTATCATGTCGAACGTTCTCGCCATTAATTCTGCAGCCCGCCGAGGCATCATTACCGCTCAGACAACTTCGGACACAACGCTGCTCGAAAACATTGCAAAAGGCAACCGGACGGCCATGCACGCGCTTTATTGCCGTCACAACGTACGGGTCTACCGCTTCATCCTGCGCATCGTGCGCAATGCCACCGCCGCGGAAGACCTTGTGAGCCAGGTCTTCCTGGACGTGTGGCAGACTGCCGCGCAATTCCAGGGGCGTTCGCAAGTGTCGACCTGGCTGTTGTCGATCGCTCGCTTCAAGGCGCTGACCACACTACGCCAGCGCCGCCTTGAGGACCTCGACCAGGAGGAGGTGCGCCGGATCCCCGACGAGGCGGAGACGCCCGAGGCTTCGCTCAGTCGGAGCAGCATCAGCGCCATCCTGCACGCCTGCGTGGAGAAGTTGTCGCCGGCACACCGCGAGATCATCGACCTCGTCTACTATCATGAGAAGTCGGTGGAAGAAGTCGCCCGGA
>JGI24705J35276_12237917_pt1 | contig 14147 bp, 14 predicted proteins | sample TergutNt197P4_FD_35276 | JGI IMG/M metagenome (IMG submission 35276) | reverse complement strand
TTTGGCGGATTTTTACTTTAAGGTTTGGCGGATTTTTACTTTAAGGTTTGGCGGATTTTTACTTTAAGGTTTGGCGGATTTTTACTTTATTGAATATCCTTTCTCCACTCTCGAATCCGCTGATGAAATATCTGTCGTAATTCCATTGGGCTTCGCTGATGTCTTCTTTGAAACTGCTCTCGGAGAATGAATCGACGGAACAGTGCGAGAAATACCTCGGAATAAACTTCGATGACATTACATCCGCGATGAACGATTTCGACATCGAGACGACGTGAAAAACATGAAAGGAGGGAAATTTACAATCATGCGTCAAATGGTGAATTATTCAACTCGACGGGACAGTTTGAGTGGGCCCGCCCGGATTTGAACCGGAGTCAATAGCTCCCGAAGCTACAAGGATACCAAGCTACCCCACGGGCCCTTTTTGAAGGATGATTTCCATCCTGCTATTAAATGTATCGATTGCCGCTGGAAATATCAGATTACGCTCAATCGGAGTTTATATCGGCCAAGATGGACTCGCAGGACTCTTTTAGTTCGGGAACTTCAATGGTTATTGCTATCCATAGGTCCTCTGTGTCCACTTCTCCATACTTATGAGCAATTATGTCTCTGAATCCTGCTATTTTTCTCCATTGAACGTTGGGATGGCTGTTTCTCAATCCGTTCGACAGAGCTTTAACGGTTTCCCCTATTTGAAAAACATCAAAGGCACAACATCTTTGAAAGAATTGATTGCTTCGGAACTCTTGTTCATCGTTACCAAAATACTTTCTGCACTCTTCTATATCGATGCAATAATCCACTATTATCTTTAGAAGGCGTTTATCATCCTTCATATATTACTACTCCTTCAGACAGGATAACATTCAGAAGGTCTGTGTTAGAGGACTTGGTGGTCACTAGGTCGATATCGCGACCAACGGCATCACGAAGGTCCTGAAAGAATCCAGAAAGTGCGATCAGGCCGCGGATCTTTCCCTTCTCAATACAGAAATCATAGTCGCTGTCCTCATCGTAGTCTCCCCTTGCAACAGAGCCAAAAAGGTATATTTTAGCGACCCCGTAACTTTCCGCCACGGGTGCCACGATGGCCTTCAGCTCATCTATGGAACATATTTCTTTGGTCGCATGAGACATGTTATGACATCAACTACGCTTTGTATAATACTTTGTGACGACCCGCCGACCCTTTATTTATTGTCTAGGAGCCCCCTCATTGCTCCTAACAGAAGCTCCTGAACACATCCTTTATTGAGACATCATGTCTCTCAGTACATACTGAAGGATCCCGCCGTTTGCGATGTACTCGATCTCTATCGGAACATCCACTCTGCAGATCGTGTCGAACTCCAGTTTCTTTCCTTCCCTGTACGCCGTGACCCTGACCGCCCCTTTCGGCTCCAGATCCTCGAGGTCAATGTCGAACACCTCCGTTCCGTTAAGTCTCAGGGAGTCCGCATTCTGGCCTTCCAGATACTGCAGCGGCACTATCCCCATGCCGACCAGGTTGGACCTGTGTATCCTTTCGAACGATTCCGCAATGACCGCCTTTATCCCGAGGAGGTTCGGGCCCTTCGCGGCCCAGTCCCTTGAGCTTCCTGTCCCGTATTCTTTCCCGGCGAGCACAATGAGTGGTGTCATGTCCTCATGGTATGATCTAGATACCTCGAAGATCGTGTCGTCTCTGTTCTCCGGATAATATCTGGACGAACTTCCTTCCGCTCCCGGCGTCAGTTTGTTCCTCAATCTGATGTTCGCGAACGTCCCTCTCACCATTACCTCGTGGTTCGCCCGCCTCGACCCGTAGGAGTTGAAGTCCACCTCTTCCACGCCAAGGGATATCAGGTATCTACCGGCATCCGAGCCGCTGTCGAACGAACCCGCGGGGGAGATGTGGTCGGTGGTTATCGAATCTCCCAGCATGACGAGGCATCTCGCCCCCTTTATGCTCTCTATCTCCGGCTCATCGTACATTTCATCGAAGAGCGGCGGGTTCCTTATGTATGTGGAATCATCATTCCAGCCGAAGAGCGGGGAATCCCCGCTTTTGATATCCTCCCATCTCTTCGAACCTTTGAATATGTCCTTGTACTGTGCCGAGAAGGTCTCTTTCGTTACGTATCCGTCGGTAAGCGCCAGGATCTCCTCGTCTGTCGGCCAGATGTCGCTGAGGTAGATGTCCTTTCCGCCAGCTGACGCAATCGGCTCCTTCGACATGTCGATATCTATGCGGCCCGCGATGGCGAACGCGACCACCAGCGGAGGTGATGCAAGATAGTTGGCTTTCACCGATGCGTGGATCCTTCCCTCGAAGTTCCTGTTGCTTGAGGCGATCGCCGCGACAACAAGGCCTTTGGACCTTATCTGCCCTTCAACTTCGCTTGACAGCGGACCGCTGTTCCCGATGCACGTCATGCACCCGTATCCGCAGCACTGGAATCCCATTGCGTCCAAATGCTCCTGCAATCCCGATCTCTTAAGATATTCCGTGACCGCTTTTGAACCCGGGGCGAGCGATGTCTTGACGTATGCTTTCGGCCTCAGGCCGAGCTCGTTCGCTTTCTTAGCCACCAGCCCGGCGGCGATCATCACCGAGGGATTGGCGGTGTTCGTGCAGGATGTAATGGAGGCTATCGCCAAAGAACCGTCGCCCATCCTCTCCCCCGAGGGTATCCTTTGCTCCTCGATGCCGAACTCCTTCAGGGCCTCCGAGAACTCTTTCTTCACATCGTACAGGTCTATGCGGTCCTGCGGCCTTTTGTGTCCGGCAAGGCACGGCCTTACTGTGGAGAGGTCGAGTTCCAGAGTGTCGGTATATTCCGGCTCTCCGTCGTACCAAAACGTCTGTTCTTTAGCATATTTCTCCACTGCATCGATGTGTTTCGGATCCCTTCCGGTAAGTCTCAGGTATTCTATGGTCTTGTCATCGATGGGGCAGTATCCCATCGTTGCGCCGTATTCCGGGGCCATATTGGCAATGGTGGACCTGTCCGCAAGGCACAGGTTCCGGTATCCGGGCCCAAAGAACTCAACGAACTTTCCCACGACCTTCTTCTTCCTTAGCATATGTACAACGGTGAGCACAAGGTCTGTCGCATTCACGCCCGGCGGCAGTTCATTTGTCAGCCTGAACCCTACTACCTCCGGTATCTCCATATAGCTGGGCTGCCCCACCATCACCGCCTCGGCCTCTATCCCACCCACTCCCCAGCCGACCACCCCGAGGCCATTGATCTGAGTTGTGTGGGAATCCGTTCCGAAACAGGAGTCAGGATATGCCGTCAGTGTGCCCTTCTCTTCTTTGACATGGATCACGGGAGAAAGGTACTCCAGATTCACTTGGTGGCATATCCCGTTGCCGGGGGGGACCACCCTGAAGTTATCGAACGCTTTCTGAGCCCATTTGAAGAGAGCGTATCTTTCGCTGTTCCTTCCGAATTCGAGTTCCTCGTTCTTATCCTGCGCCTCGGCGCAGCCAGCGAAGTCCGTTTGAATGGAATGGTCTATCACCAGGTCCACAGGCACGAGGGGGTTGATCGATTCCGGGTCCTTTCCCGTCTCGGCCACCGCTTCCCTCATGGAGGCCAGATCGGTCACTGCCGCGCCTCCCGTAAGGTCCTGCAGCAGTACCCTCGCGGGCATCCAAGGTATATCGTGCTCTTTCGTTCCGAGGGGACTCCATGACGCGATGGCCTTCACGTCCTCGTCGGTGATCACTTCGCCGTTCCTGTTCCTGAGCATGGATTCAACTATGACCTTGATGGAATACGGCATCTTTCCGAGGTCCTTTATCACGCCTTGCGTCTCTAACTCTCTGAGACTGAAGATCGTTACTTCGCCCTCATCGGTCTTCAGTTTCTTGGTGCTGCCGCTTATTCCTGTCATTGCGTTCATAACAGCGTTGCTAATAAAAAATAGATATATCAAGTTTGACCAGCCGCCGGGGCGGCCTTTTCTCTGCTGGAAGGGATCGTTACGTTGTCCGTAATGCCCTCCGCCTTTCGGATTCTGTTTAATATCTCATACAGCAATGAGCGTCCCATGCAGGCCCTGATACCTGACCATCTCGAAAGCAAACTGAACCAGCTGCAGCAGAGGATACTCACATCCGGACTTCCGGTCCTGATCGTCTTTGAAGGCAGCTGCGGAAGGGTGATCGGCCGCGTCAACAGCGAGATCATAAGGTGCCTTGAACCCCGAGGCGTGATCTACAACTATTTCGATCCCGCCGACGTTGCCGGCGGGGGAACGATTTTGGATTTTCTTCTGCAGACGCCTGGAAAAGGACAGATCGGCCTCTGCGACAGGTCATGGTACTCCTCGATCATCGAGAGGACAGTGGACAATGAGAAGGAAGAACTCGAAAGTATGCTCGAAAGAAGCAATGATTTTGAAAGATATCTTGTTCAGAACGGCGTCTTTTTGATAAAGATCATCCTCAGAGCTACCGATTCCGCCATAGAGGAATACGGTCCGCAGTACGGCCCGGACGCGCCTTGGAGGTCGTTCCTTTCTATTGACCACATCGACCCCGTGAAGTACAGGGCGGTGATGTTCGACCGCGTGCGTGAGAAAACGGACACAAAATACGCCCCGTGGCATGTGGTGGTGGTAAGGGACATAGGGGAGACCGTGCTGGAAACGGTCGAGACCATAATCGGGGCGATAGAGGACGGACTGAGCGCCAAGCCGCCCGTCAGCCCCCTGTCGAAAATGGACCGCAGATACCCCAACCCACGCAAAGAAAAGAGGATCGATGAGAGTTGTTTCCCGTATGAGGACATCATGAACCGGCTCTCCGAAGAGCTCGGGGAACTGCAGATGGAGCTCTCGGTGAGCGATCGTTCGATGGCCATATGTTTCGAGGGGTGGGATGCTTCGGGGAAGGGCTCGTGCATAAAGCACGTATGCCACGCGCTGAACCCGAGAGGCTACAGGGTGGTACAGACAAAGGCCCCGACGGAAGAGGAGGCGAGACACACCTACCTGTGGAGATTCAGCGGGAACGTGCCCGAGAAGGGACACATCACCATTTACGACAGGACCTGGTACGGACGGATGATGGTCGAGCACATCGAGGGCTTCTGCACCGAAGAAGAATACGCAAGGTCGCCGTCGGAGATCAACGCATTCGAGAAGATCATTGTCGGCGGCGGCACCATCCTATTGAAATTCTGGCTGGATATAACCCCCGACGAACAGTTCTCAAGATTCAAGAAGAGGACCAAGGACCCTCTGAAACGGTGGAAGATCACGGACGAGGATTGGCGCAACCGTGAAAAATGGGACGATTACGAAGCGCATGTCGATGTCATGATGGAATCCACCAACACCCGATGTGCTCCGTGGACCGTCGTCGAGTCGAACAACAAGAAATATGCCAGAGTGAAAGTTCTCAAAACGATCGTAGAGACCTTGAGAAGCGAGTTGGATAAATAATTTCATTCGTCGATTGCCGTTTGCAATATTCGACATCATTAAATAATGTGACTCTATCCTTCAACAATGGCAGATGAGTTCAAGGAGAAGATCGCGGGGGAGATCACCCTGTCATCGGACCCTGGAAAGACCATCCGCAAATGGAGGGAGGAGTTCAAGCTGTCTCAACACCAGCTCGCGGACTCCATGGGCATCTCGCATTCCGTGATAAGCGACTACGAGTCCGGGCGGAGGAAATCGCCGGGGGTCAACGTCATCAGGAAGATGGTGGATGCCTTCATTAAACTGGACGCAGAGAACGGTTCTCCTGTGGCCTCACGTTACTTGCCGAACATGAAACTCGAGTGCATCATTGCGATGGACGAATTCACCGGTGGGGTCGATGAGCAGACGTTCATCGAAGCTCTCGGCGGCAAGAATCTGAACACGGAAAAGATGCCTTCAAAGAGGATCTACGGTTATACGATCGTGGATTCCGTCAAGGCCATCCTGAGCCTGGGTTCGGAAGACTACCTGAAAATATATGGGTGGAGCATTGAGAGGGCTCTTGTTTTCACGAATGTGCACTTCGGACGTTCCCCCATGGTCGCCATAAGGGCGCACCCTCTTACGCCGGCGATGGTCGTGTATCAGAACCCTGAGAAGACCGACCCGCTCGCGATAAAACTGGCGAAGCTGGAGGGCATACCGTTGGTGGTGACCAGGCTCAGCGTGGAAGACATAATAAAAAAAATGGACGCCTTAAAGGAAGGGAAATAAATGGATGTAGGAATTGTAAGCTACGGAGCGTACATTCCCCGCTACAGGATCAAACCTGAAGAGATCGGAAGGATGTGGGGAGTGGACGGAAAAGGAATGGGGAAAGGACTGATGATCTTTCAGAAGTCCGTTCCGGGGATCGATGAGGATGTCATAACAATATCGACGGAGGCCGCCAGGTACATGATGGCTAGGGTCCCGTGGGTCAACCCGAAGGAGATCGGCGCACTATATGTGGGATCGGAATCCCATCCTTATGCGGTCAAACCGACCGCGACCATCGTCTCGGAGGCCATCGAGGCCACGCCGGCCCTGACGGCCGCTGACCTGGAGTTCGCGTGCAAGGCCGGGACCGCAGGCATGCAGGCCTGTATGGGAATGGTCGCATCGAATATGATAAAATACGGAGTGGCCATCGGCGCAGATACCGCGCAGGGGGCGCCGGGGGATGCGCTGGAGTTCTCGGCATCGGCCGGAGGGGCCGCCTTCCTGATAGGAAGCGAGAAGATCATCGCAAAGATCAACAAGACATTGAGTTTCACCACAGATACCCCCGACTTCTGGAGAAGGGAAGGACAGCCCTATCCGCTCCACGGGGGAAGGTTCACGGGAGACCCGGCGTATTTCAAGCACATCACGTCTGCCGGGAAGATGCTCCTTAAAGAAATGGGCACCACCCCCAAGGATTACAAATACGCTATATTCCACCAGCCGAACGGGAAATTCCCCACAAGGGTGGCGGGTATGCTCGGGTTCGAGCAGGAGCAGATTGACACCGGCCTGCTGACACCGAACATCGGGAACACCTACAGCGGCGCCGTCCCGCTGGGACTGGCGGCCGTTCTTGACAAAGCGAGTCCGGGGGACAGGATATTCATCACCTCTTACGGCTCCGGTGCAGGAAGCGACGCTTTCGACATCACCGTAACGGATGAGATAAAGAACTACCAGAAGAACAACGCTCCGACGGTCGAGAAGGTCATGGAGAACCCGGTCTATGTCGATTACGGGTTGTACACGAAATTCAGAGGAATGATCGTAATGCCGGGGGGATAAGATGAGAGAAGTAGCGATAATCGGAGTAGGAGCGACAAAGTTCGGCGAACTTTGGGACAGCTCGTTCAGAAGCATCGGGATAGAAGCGGGAATGAAAGCGATAGAGGACGCGAACCTTTCCGGCAGCGAGATAGACGGCCTTTTCATAGGGAACATGTCCGCCGGGCGTTTCATCAATCAGAAGCACATAGATGCGCTCATAGCGGATTATTCCGGAATGGCCACAAACAGCATACCGGCCACGAGAGTGGAGGCAGGAGGAGCATCGGGCGGCGTGGCGTTCGGCCAGGCGGTAATGGCCGTCGCTTCCGGCATGCACAACACAGTGCTTGTCGGCGGCGCGGAGAAGATGACCGATCAGGATGATGTGTCCATCAACACGGCGATGGACGCGACGGCGGATGCCGAGTGGGAGGCCGGAATGGGCCTGACCCTCGCATCCCTTTATGCCATGATAGCGAGAAGGATGGTGTACGAAGGCACGGCCACCCGCGAGGAGATCGCTTCCGTCGCGGTGAACAGCCACTTCCACGGCGCCCTCAATCCGGGAGCGCAGTTCAGGAAGGAGGTCCCGCTGGAGACCGTCCTGAAATCCGGTCCGGTCGCGGACCCTCTCGGGATGTTCGACTGCGCACCCATCACGGACGGCGCGGCAGCGGTAGTTCTGTGCCCCCTCGAAGAGGCGAAAAAGCACACCGACAACTATGTGAAAGTATCGGCATTCGCACAGGGGAGCGATACACTGGCACTGTTCCAGAGACCGGACATCACCGTCTTCGGGGCAACGGTCGCCGCTTCCAGGAAAGCGTACGAGATGGCGGGCATCAAAGCGTCCGATATCTCGGTGGCGGAGATACATGATGATTTCAGCGTGTCCGGTATCCTTGCGCTGCAGGACCTCGGGTTCTACAAGAAAGGAGAAGCCGGTAAGGCGTTCCTCAACGGAGAGACGAGGGTCGGCGCGGGGAAGATAGCGATCAACACATCCGGCGGCCTTAAGGCGAGAGGTTATCCCATCGGGGCATCCGGTGTGGCGCAGATAGCGGAGATCACGGACCAGCTCAGAGGAAAGGCCGACAAGAGGCAGGTTGCCAACGCGAAGTACGGGCTCGCCCAGAGCGTCGGAGGTACCGGTTCGGCTGTCACCGTCAGCATAATGGAGGCGATCTGATGTCGTCCGTAGCAAGAGCATGGAGAGAATTCCCCGGCAAATACAACCTGGAAGGAACGAAATGCGAGAACTGCGGGACCATCTTCTTCCCGAAGCGCGACTTCTGCCCCAAATGCCGCAGGGAAGGCATCGGAAAAATGCAGAAGTACAAGATCCAGAGAGAAGGGGAGGTATTCTCGTTCTCGGTCATATATGAGGCTCCGGCATGCAACAGCGCTCTTAAGCCGTATGCGGTCGCCATGGTAAGGACCAAGGACGGAGTGCTGGTCTCCGGACAGCTCGTGGACGTGGAACTGGACAAGATCGTCATCGGCATGCCCGTACGTGCGGTCCTCAGAAAACTGGACGAGGACGGAGCTGCGGGCGTCATCCATTACGGGTTCAAATTCACACCCATCAAATAAACCCCTTTCCCGCTTCGGCGGGTATCTTCTCTTTTTTGTTTGAAAGTGCACCTTAATATAGGTATCTCTATCTCGGCCCGCTCAAACTAAACGTTTGGCGGGCGGTAGGAAAATATGCTAAAGGACGCGGAACAGACGATCAGCAACTTGATTGACAAACAAAAGGTCTCATTCATAAGCTCGGTGGACAAGGACGGCTTTCCTAACACAAAGGCCATGCTGCCTCCCAGCAAACGCATCGGGATAAAGACATTCTACTTCCATACGAATACTTCATCCATGAGGGTGTCACAGTACCGGGAGGAACCAAAAGCCTGCCTTTATTTCTGCGACAACAGGTTCTTCCGCGGAGTGATGCTGAAGGGCACCATGGAAGTTCTTGAGGACAGTGCCAGCAAAGAAATGCTTTGGAAAGCCGGGTACAGCATGTACTACTCTCAGGGGGTCACGGACCCTGACTATTGCGTACTGAGATTCACCGCTGTCAGCGGAAGGTATTATTCCAATTTCAGTTCACAGGACTTTGAGATCGAGTAAGCTTTCCGCCGTGACATCAGCCGGTAACGGCGCTTCCCGATGCCGCACCGGGTTCCAGATATCTTTCGAGATCGTCAGGAGACACTACCAAAAGTTCGGACTCAATGAATCCGCTGCCGTCCCTTGTCAGAATAATGTCGATCCCGCTCCTTACGGCGGAAGCATTGATGATGCCGTCCTCATAATCTCTGAAATCAGACATCAGTGCAGCCATGGAATCTTCCGGCAAGACACCTATCGGCTTGAACAGCACCGACAGCGCCTCCACCGCATCGAAGGCGTCCCCCGCCTCATGCACCTTGCTCACGAAATAGAAGATGTCGTTCAGCGACTGCACCGACACGAACCCTGTGATCCTCTCATCCACTGCGAACTCTGCGGCTCGGCGGGCGGCTGCATAGAACGGTTCCCTCTTCTCGATCATATCAAGAAGCACATTCGTATCGAACAGCACATTCATAGCTCATCCAGCCTCATTCTGAATATGTCCTCTCTGTCGCCATCGTAATTCGCAGATCCTGATATCTTTTCTAATAGTCTGCGTTTCTCTTTTGCCGTCCCGGACAATACGGCGACGAACTCGCCGTGCCTGATAACATAGATATCCTGGGTTTGCGCAAGCTCCAAGTACTTGCTGAACTCGTTCCTGAGGTCTGTTGCATTAACGTACATTATATCAGTGGAATAATGTACATTAATGATATAATTTTATGTACATATGAAAAGAAGAACCTAAAAGAAGGTCACGGTTTCAAAAGATCCGTCATTGCGACATGCTCCAGAACGGCATCCTCGCACGCCGTCCCGTCAAACATCTCTGCGCCCAGATTCTTCGCTTTTTCGGCAGATGCTTCCATGATCTCATCGCGTCTTGCCATGCCGATCGACTCAAGCTTCGGATCCTCTATGCCGAACAGTACCGCGACCATCTCCCTTCTCCCCTCCTTGGGTCTCATTCTTTCCATCGCGCGGCCTATCTGTCTCTCGCCCGCTGCGTAAAGGATGGTCTCCGTCATGATGGTTTTGGACCTGTTCGTACCGTTCCTGAATGCTCTTTCGGCGTGCATCACCGCCGAAATGATATGGTCTTTGCCGCAGACAGAGGATGGATCCAAAAGCAAGACATCGCCGCCCAGACCGATGAAATGCCTGACGATGTCGTCGAATCCCGTATCCCCTTCGATGCCGATGACCTGAACGTTCATTGCCCCGTTATCCCCTTATATTCTATTACCCTATCGCGGATGCTCTTGAAAACCTTTATCAAATTGATAAGAGTACAGGCAACGGGGAAAGAAAAGCATGTCAGGGGATTGGGTTAGAGTAGCTGCACCGGCCACCACTTCGAACATCGGCCCGGGGTTCGATACGTTCGGGCTTGCGATGAGCGAACCGTGCGATATCATTGAAGGAAGAAAGATCGATTCCGGTTTTGAGATAACGGAGGTCTCCGGCCCCGGATCGGAGAATATCCCCACCGACCCCAAGATCAATTCCGTCAGCATAGCCGCCGAAAGGGTCCTGAAGAGATGCGATGCCGAATTCGGAATAGAATTGAAGATAAAGAAGGGCATCAGACCCTGCAGCGGAATGGGCTCGTCCGGCGCAAGCGCCGCCGGAGGGGCGTTCCTCGCCAACATCCTCTGCGGAGAGAAGCTTGGCCCCGTCGATATGATACTTTGCGCCGCACATGCGGAAGACGTCATTTCCGGCGGACTGCATGCGGACAATGTCTCGCCGTGCATACTGGGCGGATTCACTTTGATAAGATCGTACGAGCCTTTTGATGTCATCAGGATCGAGCCTCCCGCAAACCTCGGCATGGTCGTAGCTCTTCCAGATATCATGGTCGCAACATCCGACGCACGGAAGGTGCTTCCGAGAGAGGTCTCCGTCAGGGACCTGGTTTTCCACGTAGGGAACGCTTCAACTTTGGTCTACGGCATGATGACCGGCGACCTCAGTACCATAGGCAGGTCGGTAAAGGACGCGATCTTCGAGCCCGCGAGAGAGAAACTCGTTCCTTTCCTAAAAGAAGCGGAGAAAACGGCGATGTCAAACGGCGCGCTGGCCTCCTTCCTCGGAGGGTCGGGGCCGTGCATAATGTCCTTCTATGACACAGATGTCGGCTTCGGGGACGTCATTGCGGAAAAAGTAAAAGAAGTGTACACCCAGAACAACATCGGGTGCGATACCTGGATAACAAAGCCGGGCGTCGGATGCAGGAGGATCTGAGATGACGGTTCACAAGATCGTTTGTTGGGATTGCGGCGCCGATGTGAACGACCCGTATGTGAACACCTGCCCGAAGTGCGGCGGCCTCCTTTCCGTGAAAATAGATCTGGAACCGATAAAGGAGATGAAACCTAAGGACCTCAGGAAAGAGCCGTTGGGAGTGTGGAGATATGCTCCCTTCCTGCCTGTGGACCCGGCAAACAAAGTGTCCATCCAAGAGGGGGGCACCCCCCTGTACAAGACCTGCAGGCTGGCCGAGGAGGTAGGCCTCTCGCGGGCATATGTGAAGTTCGACGGCCTGAACCCGACGGGGTCCTTCAAAGACAGGGGGATGACCGTCGGTGTATCGCGCGCAAAGGAACTCGGGGCGAAGATCGTCGGATGCGCCTCCACGGGGAACACGTCGGCTTCCCTTGCGGCATACGCCGCGAAAGCGGATATGAAATGTGCGGTTTTCCTTCCCTCTGGGAAAGTGGCGGCCGGTAAACTGGCTCAGGCGCTCTTCTACGGAGCGAAGGTCCTTTCCGTCGACGGCAACTTCGACGAAGCGCTGGACCTCGCCAGAAAGATGGCCGACGCAAGAAAACTGTATCTTCTCAATTCAATAAACCCGTACAGGCCGGAAGGACAGAAATCGGTGCTCTTCGAGATAATCGACCAGCTCGAGTATGATGTTCCCGACAGGATCATACTCCCGGTGGGTAACGCGGGCAACATCTCGGCGATCCACAAAGCGATACAGGAACTGAAAGAAGTGGGATGGATCGACAAAGTGCCTATGCTCACCGGGATACAGGCGGCGGGAGCCGCCCCCATCGCGAAGGCGTTCGATGCGGAGAAGATCGACTTCATTCCGGAAGACCACCCCGAGACCATAGCCACAGCCATACGCATAGGCAACCCCGTCAGCGGAAGGAAGGCGCTCCGCGCCATCTATGACACCGGAGGATATTCGACGACGGTCACCGATGAAGAGATCGTAGATTCGCAGCGGCTCCTCGGTAAGACAGAGGGAGTATGCGTGGAACCCGCATCTGCGGCGTCGATAGCCGGCCTCAGGAAACTGATCTCAGCAGGCGTTATAGACAGGGACGAGAAGGTCGTCTGCATCTGCACCGGGAACGGACTGAAGGACCCGGACACGATAATAAAGAGCTCTCCTTCGCCAATACCCTGCAAAAACTCCGTTGAGGAAGTCGAAAGGATACTTTCTCTTTGAAGGCTTTTCAATAATCGGATATCCTGGATTGCTTCTGGATATCCGTCTGGCCTATTTTTTCGCCTGAATATTCTTCCGCCATCTTGTCCATGAAATACTCTTCCTCTTCGCTTATCGGCGGCATCTCTTTTCTTTCCGCGGTGCTGCCGGCCTGCGCCTTTATGCTCTTTGCGAGCGCGGGGCCGATCTTCGGAAGTCTTGATAAGAATTCCATATCCGCAGTTATGGCATCCGACCTCGATCGTATGCCGTTGTCGTGCAGCACCCTGGCCCTCGCCCTCCCAACCCCTCTGAAGGAGACCAATCCCAGAAGTTCCTCCTTCACGCCGTAGCGCACGCGGGTAAGAAGCGGTTTTATCCTCTTTGTCGCCTCCGGTTTGAAGATGTACGCCACTTCATTCATGGAGTAAAGGAGCCAGTCGGTCATTTCCACTCTGGATCTTATGTCCCCCGGGCCGATGCCCATGGTGAGGGTCATCTCCTCTTCGGATATCTCGTTGATCCAATCATCCAGCAGAACGGCGACCTTCAGGTCGCTCATGAAGTTCTCGAACATGAACTCATCGTCCTCATCCGCGGGCTCCACCAAGAGATCGTTCTCGTATTCCGTTTCCAATCTTGAAAGCCTGTCGAAATCCGCCTTTTTGGGATACAGACCGAGAACATCCGGCGTGGATGCGGCGGCGTGCAGGATGGCAAGGTCCGGGGTGTGCTCTTTTATCTTTCTTACGGCGTCCCTCAGCATGACCGCAGATTTCGGATCTATGTAAAGGTCGGATATCCTCTTCCCGAAGGGGAGTATCTGGAGCATCCCGCCTTCTCTTCGGATCATCTCTTCTTTTTCAAGAAACTCGACCACATTCTCCACCACACTCTCGATGCCGTACATCTGGGATGTGTTCCCGAAGAACGTGTCCCTCATGAAATCGATGATGTTCTCCTCACTTTCAGCGTCGCCGGTGGCGATGAGCCCCAGGATATGGCTTCTGAGCACCATCTCATTGTTTAGTTTGGATGTCAGCCTCTCCACATCGTGCATGATATAATCTTCCATCAGGCGGTCGAAGTCGCGGAGGCTCTTGCCTACGAGCACAGCCTCACCGTAGGGGTCGTAACCCGGCCTTCCGGCCCTTCCGCACATCTGTTTCACTTCCATGACCGAAATGGGAACGTTCCCTGCGTTGGACTCGTATCTGTGGGTATCTCTGACGATGACCCTCCTCGCCGGAAGATTTATGCCGGCGGCGAGGGTCGGCGTCGCTACGATACACTTGATGCCGCCATCCTTGAAGTTGTCCTCGACATATTTTCTCTGTTTATA
>JGI24705J35276_12237918_pt1 | contig 14155 bp, 16 predicted proteins | sample TergutNt197P4_FD_35276 | JGI IMG/M metagenome (IMG submission 35276) | reverse complement strand
GTTTTGTTTTCTACGTGATAGCCTGGGTGGGTAATGGTGGTTTTTTCGCCAGTGTATGGATCAACAGTAGTCGTGGTAGTAGACGGTACCATATGGTTGAGATATTTCTTGTATAGTAAATGTTGGTGTTGCAGGTGTAGTTTCAGGTGCTACACAAGGTTCAACTATCAGTACGCTTAAAATAACTAAAACAGTCATCATTAGCATTACTGTAGATTTTTTGCTTAAGTGTACTATTATATTTTATTCCTCATGCGTTTCGGTGCTGTAGGGGGAGTTAATTTTTCTTTTTCCGTGTTGATATGTGAGGATTGATATGGGGATTGTGATGAGGCATACTGCGATAAGGATGATAAGTAGGTTAGATGTCCAAGGGTTTTGTTGTGATGGTGGATTGTAAGGATTTGAAGTTGATGGAGTATCAGATGGTGATGTTGTGTTGGGTATTAATGGTGCACTACTATCGGAACTTGAAGTTGACGGTACAACTGATGAGGGTTGTATGTTAGGTTTTAAAGTACCTGATTCATCTGTTGTTGGCATAGTTATTGTGAATTCAGCATAACTGCTTCCTACACCCGCATAAACTGCTGGAACAGTATACAAAAAAGGCAAAACAGAGCTTAGATCTCTTGTTTCATAGCTTGACCTAAAATATCCCTCTACTGCTTGAACACGAAAATTCACTATCTCTTTGGGCTCGACATATAAGGTTCCGCCGTTTCCATATGTGAGTGTTATAATCGTGTTGGCTGAGTCTGATTGATATATAACAGGCCACGGAGACTTGTCCCATGATCCGACGGATGACAACATCGTAAAAACGCTATAGTATATGTTGATGTTGTTGCCGTCTTTGTCAGTGTATGATGTGAATGGGCGGTTCTTAATTGTTAGGATTATGCTGCCGTTTGATCCCCAGTATCCTGGACGGGTTTGTGTGACTTCTCCTGTGTATGGGTCAGGGACAGAGTATGTTGGTGGATACCAAATAGGATTATTATGTATTTCTACAGAGATGATTTCAGGTGCTGCACTAGGGTTTGCAGGTACAGTTACGGGAGCCGCACAGAATTCAACTAAAAACAAGCTCGACATAACTAAAACAAAAATAAGCAGTAATGCAAACTTTTTACTTAAACTAAACATAGCCTTTACACTTCACATATCATAAGGGAGGAAAAGTATGTTTAATTAATGTTATTCCCTTCTCGATTATGACGTCAAGTTTGGCGTTTTGAGCAACTTCAGATTCTCATCCATCAGTGCCTTAATCAGGTTCTATCAAGTCTTCGTCTGTTTTGGCATTCATGTAAACTTTCGTCTGTTCACAGAATAAGTCGTAACAAAATTTCTTAACTTTATCAAGCCATGTTAACTTCATGGATGACTTCTCCCTGTTAACTTTCGGATGATAAATCAGCCACTTTTTACAGACTTGAATTAGACTGTTAATTTTCAGATGGTAACAAACAATATAGTTGTTCAGAACGGAAAAAATCAATACAAAGCAGGAAATAAATTTGGAAATAACAGAAAATAGAACAGTAAAAAATATTTAAGGTCTAATGTTTTACTCCTCTCTTGAAAAAATTTCGCTAACATCTCTTTACGAAACAACGCTTTTATTTGACTATCAGACAGGAAATTATAGGTGTTAAACTTGAGTACCGTGAATAAAGCTTTAGCGTTAGTTTTCGTGTTTATAGTACTGGCAAGTTTAATGGCTTTAACAATTAAACCAGCTGATGCTCAGACTGTGTCTAAACCGTCTGTTCCACAATTCACTGTACAGCTTGTTGATTATTCATATGATGTACCACCTTCTACCACAACCACCATTGACCAATACACAGGAGAAAAAACCACAACCACCACGCCTGGATATCGTGTAGAAAACAAAACCATAGAGATCACAATAAAAACCCAACCCTTCACATCATACACTGGCACAAACGGCAGTACATATTATCTGTATTATACTGTTCAATCCAAGGGACGTTTTGGTGAAGACTGGCAAAATTGGGGTTCAACAGTTCAAATAAAGAATCCGTATGGTGGGGGTTTTTGGCCATCACCAGAATATTCGCAAGGTAGTATAGTGTCAGGTTCAGCAAACGGTTATACTAATGGTGCTCAAGTGGATTTTAGAGTCGAAGCAATAATTGGACATTATGTTCCTGATAGCCCCGACCACATGTTTCCACAGTATTGGTTTGAAACTGATGCATCAAGTGGTTGGAGTAGTGTTCAAACAGTTACTATAGATCGGGACTCATTTTATCATTCTACACCAAATTCAACAACATCACCGACACCTTTACCTGCATCGTCCCCACAAGCATCAACATACTACAGTAGCACTAAGAAAACAGTAACAACAGTTCCTTATTCTATGATAACTTTTCTTGTTTGTGCTATAGGTCTCCTCATAGGTATCATTGTAGCCTTAGTAGTATTGCTTCTTAGAAAACATCCGAAAGCTGATGATTTACAACCACAGCAATCATAGAAACTCCCCATAAACATGATTACTGAATTATCTTTTTGTATGTGTTTTTTTAGGTAAACTAGTGATAAAATTGCAAAGCAACAGAAGCTCTTGACAACTTTGTATCAACAGCTACCCAAACCGCTTAAGGTGCTTTTAAACAGAGTTTCATAAACAAGTTTTTTTGATAACCTATAAAAATGATGACATTGTACTTTGTAGCGGTCAATATTCGGAGATAATTCAAAAGAATGTCTACATCAGAAAAGGGTGAAGAAAGGCAACTCTCTGATAAAACGAGTAGCGAAGATAAAATGCTTTCAATACTGAAGGGCAACAAGGAAATTATTATCGACCATATTAGTAAGTTGAAAGATGGCCTTGCTCAAATCAACGGTAATATATATGGTAAGTGGGATTGGCCACCTAAATCCGATTCAAATAAGAAACATGATTTAGATATAATGATAAATGATACTTTATTAAAATTTACAAAAGAAATATCATCTATCGTAACGAAAGAAACTTTATGTGACCCCTCACAAAGGGTTGTTAATGAAAACGATTTTGATCATTTCGTGGATGTTTTGTTATCAAACATATACTCGCTCAGTAAAAACGATGTAAGAAGCAAAGAAATTTTAGAAACAGCATTACAAGCCAGCCGTAAAATAAAGTCCAATGCAACAACCTTAGAAAAAGACAAAAGACAAAAAAATGCAGAAGAAGACGAAATAAACAACCCATTTTTTGTTGAAATTTGGAAGGAACCCTCCAAGCCATCAGAACAGAAAATACTGACCCTTCAAACATTATTAGAAGCTGTCAAAAGAGGAACTAAAATTTCCAACGATACACTCGATAAACTGGTGGAAGCAACTCATACAATGCCACCATATTTGCAAATGGGATTTACCACAAACTTGCTTATGTTGGGCGAGATATGTAGTGCTTTAAAAATTTCGCTTAAGTCAAAGAATTTAGATATTTGGATAGCAATTTCAGACTATTGTCATAAAATTTTTGCAAGTGGCAAAATAAACCGCTACACATACGTGATGCCGTCTAATAGCATACCACCAATTACCATAAGTGTTCCCGATTATTTGAAAGATAATAAAAAACTGTTCCGATTATTTGAGGAATTATCGGCTGTCGCGTCATGTTTGTCTGTTTGTGGCAACGAAGAAAAAAACGCCTTAAACAAAGAGAAAAAGAAAATGGAAGAAGATAAAAGAAAACGGTTGCATTATATCCCACACAAACTATACAATAGCGGTCAAAACGATTTGGCGATTGAGTTTTTGAAAAACGGTGAATGCCAATCAAACGATTTAACGATGTTAAAGTTAAAATGTTTAGTGCATTTCGCTGCGGGACACTATAAACAAGTAACAGAAGAATATGAAACGTATATAAAAGATCCCGCCCACCAAACTGATGACCGCTCAAAGTCAGTGTACATGCTGTCAAATGCCTTTTTATATAAATTTGAAAATAAATTTATTCAAGACTGGGATGATCACCCTGAAAAGGGTATAAGCCTTTTCATAGATAACTTGGATAATACGCCGTTACCCGAGGATACTCCCGAGTTCATACGCCAAAAATTGTACAAAGTAGTCGAAACTCTTTGGAAGTCAAAAGACAATAATATGTTGCAAGGTAGCGGTTCCAACGAGTATTTTAACTCAAATAATTTGTTCGTATTTCACTGTTTCAAGATGTACGATAAAATTATTGAAGACATAAGCAAGATAAACTTTACAAAAAAGTCAAATAATAGCGAGAACTTGCATTATTTTGGGGCATTTGCACATTTAGAAAAAATTCATAAAGAAAAGTTCAAAAAAATGAAAGCAGACCGTTTTAGGAAGTTTTTGAAAAACAATTTCAGGAACGAATACGTAAATACAAGGGCTGATTTATATCAGGCGTATGATCACATAACGAAAGCGTTTAGCATAAACCCGAATTTATTTTTGCGAACATCACATTTTCTGAATGTGGCTCCAAAAGTTGATGAAGACACGTTTGAAGGTAATGAAGAGTACTGGTTGAAATGTCTGTATTTTATATTTTTGACATTTAAAATACAGGATAGACTAGCAATTCATTCAGGCAAACTCGAAAATGACACTATAGGTACTTACATGCCACTTGAACGTTATCGACAAAACATTGCCGAGACTAAAGAGCATAAACTACCGCTTTTAAACGCGACAACTATGAACGACCCAATGGAAGGAGAGTTGCTTAAACTTAATAGTCCAAAAGATAAAGAAGACTTTAAAGAGCTATACGACCCGAAAGTGTTTATCCGAGCGTTATCTACTCTTAAAGATAATTTACCAATGTGGGACAGATACGCAGATAACGGAAAGGGTGTCTGCGCCATGATTGATAGGAAAATGCTTTATCGCTCCAATACCGATCTACAGCCAAGAGACAGCAGTAAATACTACAGTAGCAAAATATTACGACTGGAAGATAGTCGCAAAATGTATAGAGTGGCATACTTAAAGCCAGATGATAAAAAACCAAACTTAAAGCCAGATGATAAAAAACCAAACTTAAAGCCAGATGATAAAAAACCAAAACAAGTCAAAGTAGTGCATGTGGGCGGTCTGAAGAAAACAGGAAAAAAAGATAAACAAACAAATGAGATAGATTATGAACACTATTTGAGGGATATTAACAATCTTGTAGAAAAGTATCTGTTATTAGGAGACCATCTGTTAGAAGAGAGGACTGATGGAAAAAGTATGCCCAAGATAATAGCCGAACTGGTGCAATACTATCATAACAAGATAAGATACCTGTTTAAGTCATCTGATTTTGAAAGTGAAGAAGAGATACGTCTACTTTCGTTTAACTATTCAACTAAGGAAAGTATTAAACTGCCCGACAGATACTTCCATTACGTTTACTGGCCGCATCAACTTAAAATAGAGTATATTGTTATTGGTCCAAGGGTGAAAGATTTCAGAAGTTTAGTTCCTTATTTAGAGGATAACGTATTAGAAACGAAAAGGTCTATTTTTATGAGCGAGATAGAAACGAAAAATGTTGAACGTTCCAAAGTCAATATAGAATAATAATGTGAATAAGGCGAGAGTGTCAAATGACAGGAGAACCGTTAACCAACAATCCTGAACAGCAGGATAATTTACAGGAGGAACCCAAAGATTTCCTTGAAAAACAGAACGATTGTGTTAAAGAATTGCTTGAACAATATGATGCTACTATTAAAAATATGACTTTTATCTCTGACAAGCAGAAGAGCGATATATTGCATGACTTTGTAGTGGCATTTTTAGCGAGAACTAAATCACCCGAAAAATCGGATGATAAAGAAAAACCGATTGATAAATACACATATTTTATGCCTGAAACGTTTTTGTGTTGGGCATTGTTTGAGTATTCATATTATAATGAAAAGACCGTGAAATTTGTTATTGAAGCACTTAATAAAAATGAGTCAGATTTAGAAAGTGAAATTAGAAAGTGTAAAAACAGTAAACTAATACAGACGCATTATGATGCGTATAAGCATTCAGCGGGTAACATGTCAAAGGAGATTTGTGAACATTTGAAAAAACTTTTATCTGCGAGATGAAAAACAACGAAAACAAGCATAAGGCTTCAGTAGATATGTTAAATCATCAAAATATTGAGCAAAAATTCAAGGTCGGCGTGCTGAAGGAGCTGTAAAAAGAAAGCTCATAACACGTGAAGAATTGGAGCAAGCCATAAAAGCGATAAAAGGCTATCTAAAGGTTGGACTTTTTGGATATTATATGCTAGAATAAACACAACAAGTATTTGGAGGAGCCAATATGGAAGTAACACCAAACCAAAATGAGGTTTACCAAAACATCAGAGAAATCATCTTAACCGCGCGGTATGGCATTAAAAAAGCGGTTGATTTTGCTATGGTGTAAGCGTATTGGCAAATAGGAAAACACATTATGGATGCCCAAGGCGGCGAGGATAGGGCAGAATACGGCACACAACTTAATTTTTCTCAAAAACTAACGGTGGAATTTGGCGTTTCGTTTTCAACACAAAATCTGCCTAATATGCGGCAATTCTATTTGACGTTTTCAAATTGCTACACACTGTGTAGCGAATTAAGTTGGTCGCATTACAGACGAATTATGAGAATTCCCAACGCAAGTGAACGAGAGTTTTACATAAAAGAATGCTCGGAATGAATTGGAGTGTTCGTTAACTTGAACACAATATAAATACTCTTCTCAAAGCGCCGGAAAAAGACAAAGACGAAGTTCGCAATGACACGTATGTTTAGCATGACAAGGGCTTCTTGAATTTGTGGCTATATGTTGGGTCTAAGTTGTGCTGTTTGGGTTTGTTGTGTTGTTTTTTCCGGAAAGTTTTAGGTGAGGTTTTTGGGTGTTGACTTTAACTGATTTTGCGAGTCGTCTAAAATCTGAGTTGCTCATCCATTCAGTTTTTAGGTATTGGCAGATACGCTCTTCGGTTAGTCCTATGCGTCTTGCTTCTTGTACGGTGTAGCTGTATGCTTCAATTTCTGTTGGTCTGTCAACGTATTCGTATTTTGGGTCAAAGAGTTCTTTGCCTTCCATGAATTGTTTTACATGGCAAAGTTCATGGATTAAGTCTAGGTATATGTCGGTTTTGTTGCCGTTTTGGAGATAATTTTTGCTTATTACTATACACCCCTCAGCGCCGTCAACGTACATGTAGCCATTTATATTGCTGAATTCAACTTTTAGGTTGCTTAAAATTTCGGTTGTTTTTTCTCCGAAAATCCCTTTCACAGCCTCCACTTTATCAAATCCCTTAAAGTATTCTAAAAACCGTCCACTGGTATTCCCTATGTTTAGGGGGTTAATGGGGAGTTTGCGAAATAAGCGTAGGGCTTTAAGCATTAACTGATCTATTGATGGCATAGTTATCTGGCTCCCATTTATTTGTATTCTGAGAGGTATTCAAGCCACATACCTCTGCTGATTAAGTCGTTAATGTTGTTAATTGTGCCAACGCTTGCGTCAATGTTTTGTCGGATTGGGTTTCGCCACATACCGTCAGGTACCAAATTAAACTGCAATGGAATTTTGCAGTGTAAACCGAATTTTTCAAGTAATCCGGGAATTAGTAGGCCCTTGTTGCAGGCTTTATGTGCTGAGAGATAGGTTTGTAGAAGGCGTGAAGCTGCAAAAGCGCCTACGCCATGCCATAGTGCTGAGTCCTCAGGAGAGGCTAAGGCGTATAAGAAGAACTGTGGGGAAGAAGGCGTCTCAGCATAGCTATAGTCTGCAAATTTTTCGCCTTCCACGGTAAAATCGTCATCGCTTTGTGCTGCAGATACATCTTTTGGGTCTATACCATTTGGGTAAAGCGATGTGGTCTTGTATTTTACGGTAACATTTAAGAGGTTACTATCATTAAAATGAAGTTTGCCATGTGCTGCACGTTTTGAGCCGTACCCTTTTTTTGAGTGCGGAACAGTAAGCAACGTAGTGCGTTTAGTCATACTTCTGCCCATACAGTTGTATGCCTGCTCAATAGACTGATAACTTTGATGTACTTCACTTATAATGTAATGAATTATGTCACCTTTTCTCTCGGCCTGAAGAGTAGACAGGGGCATACGTAAGGCGTAAAGTGAAAGGTTTATACCAAAAATTTTAGATAACTCTTCAAGCTGTCTAAATTTGACGGCGTCCACAAAATCCATGTAGCTGTCATTGCGTAAAAGTTCCTCAGCAATTAACTCAACTTCTTCCTTAGAGATTAAGGCACCCTCATATTTTTCTACAAACGCCTTATCAACGCAAAGTTGCTCTGTTTTAATGTTAGCAGCTGGAAACGCACTTTGTCCACTATCAATTAAAGACCGTCGTAAGGGGTTAATTGAGTACCTATCAGCCTCTACGTCATCTGTATTAAGTAAAAACGGCAAAATGTATCCCTGCGGCGGCTTTTTAAGCTCTTCACATATGTGGCGGTAATCATCTTCCTCTGTTAACGAATACCGCTCTGTTTCAAGACAGTAATTTGCGCATGTCTGAAGCAGACGTATACCAATTATTCCCTGAATTTCCTCAGCAGTTAACTGAGGATTTGTATACTCAACCGACCCACGTAAATAGAAATGATCCTCCCCTATGGGCAGGCTAGTTTTTTTTCCGTCTACAAACTGAAAAAGCGTTACTTTTCGACTAACCTTTTCTTTTCTGCGACTATGTGCACTTTCAGCTAAAACTTTAACTGCAGGCATAGACTTAGCTAAAAAATCCTTAACTATGCTGTAACAATAATCAGGCATAAATGGTCTTATCCTCGTTCCAATGATTCAGCAAGGTGTATACTGTTTTGAATCTTGGGCATACCTAAAAACATTCTTGACAAAGAAAAATCTTTTCTAAATCCTGCCCTTAACAAAAACTCTTCAAGACCACGTTGATTCTGAGGCAAATAAAGCAATACACGCCTATTTTCTAACCTTAGGAGCATTGCTTTCAAAAGTTCAAGCGCTACATCGAGCTTGTCTGGGCGGCAAACTAGCGGTCCAACTTCTGCTATGTTTTCAGACGTTTTAGATAAAATATAACCATTGACTTCTTTTTTGCTAACCATTGAAGCGTAGCATATACTGTTTTTTTCTTGCATTATACTTTTTAGTAATCGTGACCTGTCAGCGCCAAAAAATTGATTATCAAAACTGGTTAACACTGAAAAATCAGGTTGAGTTTCAAGTTCAATGGAGGACCAAATGTTTGTATGTACCTGATCGTTACGCATTACTGTTAGATCTATATCTGTTTTGAATCCGGATTTACCATAGAATTCTTTAAGATAGGGGTAAGCGTATATGCCTATAGTTTCTACACCTTTGCTTTGCAGGTAGCTAATAGCGTGTTCTAACAGTAAGCGTCCGGCGCCATGTCTTTGATATTTTTGTTCAATTATTAGATTTCCAAACCAACCTACTTTGCCAAAACTTATACAAGTCGCTACCCCCACAGGAACCGAGTTACTAAACAGCGTTAGACAACCGTTAGGTTCAAGAAATTGGTTAAACCTAAAATCAGCCACAGTCATGTTCCAATTCATGGTATTGGTTAAATCAACTGCAAACCCGTAATCTTTTGCAGACATAACTTTAACTTGAAACATAATACAGGTTAATACACTTTTGAACAATTAAGGTTTTACACGAGGTCGTTTGGAAAAATTGTAATGTTTATGTTTTCTTGTGGAATATGAGGGACCAGTAAATACCAAAACAATGGGTTTACCGGGTGTTGCTATCCATTGATGTATTCCTTTGTTCCATCGGCAAATTCTAAATAGGCTTGATTTTTGTCCTTATCATACTTAGCTATAGGTAAACCTTTTTGTTGATTTACTTTAATATCATCCTGCACAGTTGTATTAAATACGTCAGTTATGGGGTTTACCGAGAACTCGCGGCCAAAATCTGTTCTTTTTGTGCTGACTAGAAACGGAATGGCATCCTCATTGACCACTTGCCGCAGGAACATGTTAAATGCAACACTCATATTCAACCCTAACCGCTCAAATAGGGCATCGGCATTTTCCTTTAAATCCTTATCTACACGCACTGTGACGCATACATCTTTTTGAGCGACCATAAAATGACTCCTACAGTATTTAATATACTATAGTCATCTAACCTTTCACACCTTAATTTAACTTAGCTATTGGTAAACATTCTCAAAAAACGATTATTTTTCAATAGATGGCAACCCCATAGATTTCTTCAAGATTCATAAAAAGGCCTTCACGAATTTACTTTAATAAAGAAGAAAGGTTTGGTTGGCATTTTAATGTGGTGGGGTGTTTCTGAAAGTACCCTGTTTAGGTACACAACTTTGAATGTGGATGTTAGCACATTTTTCTTTTTGACAGGCTGATTTGTATATGATGTTAAATACGATGGTGTTTTGCTTGGTAGTAGAGTTGTTTGTTTCTTGAGAGGTGTTGTTGATATTTTCTGTTAAAGATAGTTCTATTGTGGGGTTTTTTGTGTTATTAGTGTTATTGGTTGGGATGTTTGCCGTTTGTTTTATTTCCCGAAATTATTCCGCCTGACTGGTTAAAAGTGCCTGCGTTGTACACGCCCCCATAATCCAACTCGGCGAAATTGCCTGAAATCTTGCCACCCAGCATCTCAAAAACACCCTCTTCACTACTCCACGCCTCACCAACATGCACACCACCACCCCTGCCAACAGTATTATTAACAATCATACCATTACCAGACAACACAAAAGAACCACCAGAATCAATACACACACCACCACCATGATCAGCAACATTACCAGAAATCACAGCATTATCAGACATCTCAAAAGAACCCCAGTTAGACACACCACCACCCTTAGACACATAACCCTTAGACTCATCATCCTTAGACACATCGCCCATAGAGGCAGTATTGTTAGCAATCAGGCTATTGCCTGTCATTACAAAAGAACCCTGAAACTCGTTATACACACCACCACCCGAAAGAGCATAGTTGTTGGTAATCAGGCTATTGCCTGTCATTACAAAAGAACCCTGGTTAAATACACCACCACCAAACTCAGCAGTGTTGTTAGCAATCACACTATTACCTGACATTACAAAAGAGCCTTCGTTATACACACCACACCCCGTACAATCGGTATAATTGTAGTTGTTAGCAATCACTGCATTACCTGACATATTAAAAAAACCGCCTACCCATACCCCACCACCAAATCGCGAACCTCTATTATTCGCAATCACGCCTCCGGTCATTTCAAAAAACCCGTCCTTATACACTGCTACTCCACTTCCATAACCATAACGATCGCCCCAACCATTATTACCTGAAATCTCGCCACTAATCATGAAAAGTTTGCCGCCCTCAGTAACATTCACCCCCAAACCATTCGTCTCACTCACATGAGTTACAGTAATGCCTGCAAGGTGTAGCACTCCACTATCAACATTTATGGTGGTTTGGTCTGTTGCGCCTATCAGTTTGAAAAAATTTTCAGTGGTGGTGCTTGTTAGGGTAATTTCTTTTTTGTTGGATATGACTATGGGTTTTGTGAGTGTGATGTCGTGGTCGAGTTTGACGGTTGTGGGGTTTTTTGCTTTGTTGATTGCGTTTGTGAGTTCTTTTTCGTTTTTAACGTGTATTGTGTCGTCTGTGGATGGGTCATTAGAATTCACTATAGATACATAAACAGCTGTCAATGAAGAAATTAGTAACACAGCTATCAGAGCAACTATTAGCCTAGTTTTATATGTGTGAAGTTTAAATTTAGACTTAGCATTCATGTGCATGTTAGTCGCCGTGTGCAAATACTTCAAAGTGACGAGAGACTAAATATGTTTCTAAAACCAGTAAAGCCTGTTTTATCGAAGTTCTATGAAAAACCTTGTCAATACTATTTTGTTCTTACTATCCATAAAATGTGAGTCTCATGTATTTTTGTCTGCTTGCATCTGAGGTGGCGCCTGATATAGCCCTTGCGAGTTAGAATGGGGTGTAATTTGGTTGTTTTAGAAAGCTTTCGTCTGCCTTAAGCTCAGTGGGGTCAATTTGTTGTTTTAAATAAGTCTCGTTAACAAAAAATGTAGAGCTTCAGGTGTATTGGGTAAAGTGCCCCTTTCAAGTTTGCCCATCTCTCATCGTTTACCGGCTTTCTTAAATAGATGTAACTATCAACAAATAAAACCGAAAATAGATGATAATCTTAGAAAATTTTATAACTCAACTTTATGATTACACCATGAGGGTATAATAAGAATGAGTAGATTTTCGATTAGCAAAGCAAACACCATAGGTATTATCGGTATTATCATTACAGTGATAGTGCTTATTGCGGTTAGTGCTGTGCTGATTTATGGCGCAAAAGAGCCTATGGTAACGGTTTTTGATAATAGTGTGCAAATCAAAGCTATGTATGGATTAACAATTGATTTCTCAGATATAACGGATATATCTCTTATAGAGAAGAGTATAAGCGATATGGATGTTGGTACAAGAGTTAATGGGGCTGATGTTTTTGGAACTTTGCAGGGACATTTTAAATCAGATACACTTGGAGAAACTCTACTGTTTGTTCGCTTAAACTCCTCACCTACACTTCGAATTGAACGCGACAATGGAAAAGATATCTACCTAAGTTTTAGTAGCGGCGAAAAAACCATAATGCTATTTAATGAATTAAATACTGCAATGAATAGAGGCTAAAATATAGAAGAATAAACAAGTGAGCTGTTTCTATGAATTTTTGGATTTTTATGCTAATTATGGCGTTAGTTATACCTTTAATAATGATTGGTTTTGGTAGCTATTTTGTTAAAAAAGCTCCTGCTAAAATTAATGTTATATTTGGATATAGAACTAACATGTCTATGAAAAACCAAGATACATGGAAATTCGCCCATAACTATTGCGGAAAACTATGGCAAACTATTGGGCTAATTATGCTTCCCCTATCGGTAAGTGCTATGTTTTTTGTAGCAGGAAAAGAAGCATATGACGTAAGTATTTTTGGATGCATACTTGTCATTATTCAACTGATTTTTCTCGCAGGACCTATTATCCCCACTGAAAAAGCACTAAGAAAAAACTTTAACAACAACGGCAATCGTAAAAACATAAATTATTCAGACTAAGGATTATCCAGTGGTTGGATAACGTTGGAATATATTGTTGTAACATTGTTTATTTCCCTTGTATAGAGCCAAATAAATACAAAGTTTATGTATAGTGACTGTTGCTTTTGTATTAGTACACCATTAAACAGGGCGTGGGAACATGAAAGACACCAAAGACATGAAATTTGATAAAATGGCCGCAACTTATGATGAAGGAATTGAAGGTAAAGCCTCAAAAAAATTTTACAACCTGTTGCTGAAACAAATTGGGTCCTGTCAAGATGTAACTATTTTAGATGTAGGCTGTGGCACAGGGACTATTCTTAAAAGTTTAAGTGACCGCACAAACATAAACGGGTATGGAATTGATACAGAAGAGAACATGATTCAAGAAGCAAAGAAAAAGTGTCCCGACATGGATCTTTCTGTTTCAGACTGCGTAAAAACCCCTTTTGCAGATAACCAATTTGATATTGTAACTTCTTGTATGGCTTATCACCATTTTGCAGATAAAAAAGGCTTTGCAAAGGAAGTCTCAAGAATAATAAAACCCGGAGGACACCTATACATTACAGATCCACGTTTCCCATGGATTGTTAGAAAACCGTTGAATCTAGCCATACGCATACATAAGATAACAGGGTACTTTGGAACCCCAAAAGAAATTGAAAAAGTTTTTTTGGAATATGGTTTCGAACTTGTGGATTGTAGCTTTGATTTGTATGCTCAATGTGTTAAACTACGAAAAAACAGCTAAACAAACAAGGCTAACCTCTTCCTATTTTAGTAATTAAAAACTAATCAACATTTCAAATCAGAAAGTCAGATCACTGTATAAATTGAACTGCTTTTCTGTTCAAAATGAAGTTGATTATTAGGATCAAAAAAGGTGAGTTTTTACATATAGAAAGAAGGTTATTATTTTGCTTTTCCTATGGAAAAAGCCTTTTTGCCCTGACCAAAATTAACGACACAAAAACCAACATTTTTTCATAAAAACCCACTCAAACT
>JGI24705J35276_12237919_pt1 | contig 14157 bp, 8 predicted proteins | sample TergutNt197P4_FD_35276 | JGI IMG/M metagenome (IMG submission 35276) | reverse complement strand
GATCCCGTTACTGTAACGTAATGATATTTTGTTACGTTAGAAGCACAAACATTTGAAGCAGTTGCAGAAATTGTCGCAAAACAGCTTGAAGACCACATAACAGAAAATTCAGCAGAATTTCCCCAGGATGTTGAACTACCTACATTACCTGATGCCGTCCATGACACGGATGTTGGGAACTGTGCATTGACAAAAAATAAAGCATCTTGCCCAGCAGTAGCGCTGGAGGAGCCGCTAATAGAACCAGAAATGGGCTCACCAACCCAAATATCAAACGTTTTCAATGTCGTACCGTTACTATTTTTAATGCTTAACGTTACGGAACCATTACTACTACTGCTCGCAACAGATATTGTAGTAGAAGCTAAACCGATATTTGAAATGTTTATCAAATTGTTGCTCTTAACCCAGCTATATCCAGGTTGCCAACCAATTGTCTTAAATACTTGCGGCGTTCCGTAACAAATGGTAGTGGGACCTATGATAACAGCAGGCAAGGGGCATGGCTCTGTATTTGCAAATCCTCCTTTAACCACATTCGCATTCCAAATCGCATTTAGCAATGAACTACTATTAGTAACAGGGTAATCATAACTTAATTCCCAAAACATCACACCGCCATATCCATTGTTATAGCAGTGGTCAAGCTTGGTTGCCACACTCGTGGTGTTGTCGCCGGGGTTGCTGCACGAGGTTCCGCTTTTATATAGTATTTTCGAACCACCAACAACACCTGCACCGTTATTGTAACCGTAAAACGCGCTACCAACGTGTAATTTTACTTTATCTAAAACATTGTTTTGCGCACCCCAGGTTGCCCAATTATTAATATGGTTATTTGAACTGGTGGCATCCGAATGGGTTGTCCACGAGCTTCCTTGTACACCCTCATCATACGTCATCAGTTGAATAGCATCTACTGTGTTCCAAATCTGCTTCGCAATTGGAGGATTCTGGGCAGGGTAAAAGTATAGATTTCCCGGATGTGCTACAGAGAGGGTGGCTGAGATTCTCTTGCACATATTCAATACCAAAAAATTATGCTTGGCTTGTAGCGCCTATAAATTCCGTACCGCCGCTAATACAAATACTTACTTTTACGCCCTTCTGGTGGGCTCTGCTTACAAGATTAATTAACCACTGGTTCTTGTTACCATTCCAACTGTTCGGCAGGTTGATGCCATTCTTCAAAGTGCCATCTGTGTTGCACCCTATATCTACCGTTATCACATGGGTAAGACTTTCTAACTGATCGTCGGACGGATAATTATTCAGCGCGATACCTGTAAGACCTATAGGATTCGCATATCCAACAACAGCGCCTTGTGCAAAAAGTTCTTCGGGCAGAAAGAATACAGCCGATACTGCAAATGTCAATATGGCGGCATACTTTCTGATCATACATACATTTGTAATATTTCGTATCATTTTTTATAAAGTACTATATTATCTGATAAAAAATGTATATATAGTTCTACTGCCGTATTCGGCTTCCATGGACTGTGCCAATCTCCCATCCCTTTTTCTCAGCAATACTGATATCACATTCGCGATCCCCGGGATTACCTCCATAATCTATAACGCTCCATTTCGTTTCAGGAATTGTGGGCAAAGATATAAACAGATCGTTTAATGCAGCATCTGAAAATTGACAAGATTTGCAGCATAAGAGTTGTAGCATAGTATTAGCGCTCACATCTAATTTTGTGATTTGATTATGGCACACATCCAAACCTGTTAGCGCCGCATTCCGGCTTACATCCACAACGGTTAATTGATTATTGTTGCAATACAAATCTGTTAGCGCCGTATTCCGGCTCACATCCAAATCGGTAAACTGATTACTGCCGCAAAACAAACCTGTTAGTGCCAAATTCCCGCTTACATCCAAAGCGGTTAATTGATTTAAGCTGCAATACAAAACTTTTAATTCCGTGTTTTGGCTCACATCCAAAGTGGTCAATTCATTATCTCCGCAATTCAAATAGGATAGCTCCGTATTCCGGCTCACATCCAAGGCGGTTAATTGGCTATTGGCACATTCCAAACGTTCAATATTGTCGCCGGCAATGGTAATGCGACGTTCAAACGCGCCTGAATAACTGCGGGAAATGATATATGTTTTAAACTCAGCGACACTTCTTATCGCATCCGAAATTTGACTTTTTTTTCCATCCCCCCAATCAATAGTGAGATTGTCGTGATTTTTAACGCTCTCTTTAAAAGTAACATAAAATCTCACTTCGGAAGCCCGCGTGGTCATGGTAATAACAGAGGACGCTTCCATAAGCGGCAGTTCTTTGGCACATGATTTAAGCAGCAATAATACTGCTAATGCCACTAACATACACAGCATCTTAGCTGTGCTCTTCTGCCTTGCACCTTGCAAAGCAAAAGGATTTTTTTGTGCATTTTTCATTTTCTTAATTTATTGATTTGAAATTATGATTATAAAAAACACTTTTTCGTCTATCGCATGGTTCGATACAACCTTTTTTTTACGCCTGTTTTCTCAAATATAAGGATTTTTGTTGAATTATATGCTCTTCAGAACGCATTGAACAATGCAAAAAACAAAGCACAAATTTAATGAATTTTATTGAAAAAATATTTTTAAAAATTAAATGATTCAAAATTGTAGAGACGCATTGTAATGCGTCTTCTACATTTTTTTCAATACCCAAACAGCGGATAATCCTTCATTAATTCGTTTACTTTCTCTTTCACCTGATGAATGATCAGATCATTTTCAATATTACTCAACACGGTATCTATTAATTCCACAATTTCGGGCATCAGGTCTTCTTTGACGCCGCGAGTGGTAATGGCGGGCGTCCCCAGTCGTATCCCCGAAGCGAGGAACGGCGAACGCGAATCGAAAGGCACCATGTTTTTATTAATGGTGATATCGGCTTTAACTAATGTGTTTTCTGCCATTTTTCCGGTCAATTCGGGGAAACGCGAACGCAAATCAACCAGCATACTGTGGTTATCCGTTCCACCGGATATTACTTTATAACCTTTGTCCATCAGCGCTTTTGCCATCACCGAAGCATTTTTGACTACCTGACGGACATATTCGAGATAACTGTCGGTGAGCGCTTCGCCAAACGACACGGCTTTTGCAGCGATGACATGTTCGAGCGGACCGCCCTGAATACCGGGGAAAACAGCAGAATCGAGCAGCGCCGACATCATTTTAACTTCGCCTTTCGGGGTGGTCAGTCCCCAGGGATTTTGAAAATCCTTTCCGATCATGATCATGCCGCCGCGCGGACCGCGTAAAGTCTTATGTGTTGTGGTGGTAACGATATGACAGTGCGGAAACGGATGGTTCAATAAACCTTTTGCAATCAAACCGGCAGGATGCGCTATATCCGCCATCAGCAATGCGCCAACCTTGTCGGCAATAGTGCGCATACGTGCGAAATCCCATTCGCGCGAATACGCCGATGCGCCGGCAATGATCAGTTTCGGCTTTTCCTGCAGGGCAATGGCTTCCATCTGATCGTAATCAATCATCCCTGTTTCTTCGCGTACTTTGTAGGCTACGGGACGGTAGAGTATTCCCGACGAATTGACCGGCGACCCGTGCGAGAGATGACCGCCATGCGAGAGGTCGAATCCCAGAAAGGTGTCGCCCGGTTTCAGGCAGGTCAGCATCACTGCCGCATTTGCCTGCGCTCCCGAATGTGGTTGAACATTGACCCAGTCGGCGTTAAAAAGTTGTTTTGCTCGGTCAATAGCCGTTTGCTCTATCTGATCTATCACTTGACAACCGCCGTAATAACGCCTTCCCGGATAACCTTCGGCGTATTTGTTGGTCAGGCACGTGCCCATGGCTTGCATGACCTGTTCACTCACAAAATTCTCTGATGCGATCAATTCAATACCCGACATCTGACGTTCTTGTTCGGCATCAATTAAATTAAAAATATGTGTATCTCTATTCATTTTAATGTTTTATATTTGAACCCACAAATTTACATGAAAAAAACGTAATTTTTCCCAAATATGTCTAATAAAAATCAAGACTGCCGGTTTTTGACGTACATAAAATCATCTTTGATCAACAGATTGATATGGTACTTGATTACCATTTTTTGGAACAAAATTACAAGTTATCGTATGAAAGATTGATTATTTTTGCGACGTATCCAAATATGATTCAATATGAAAAAAGTTTTCATTTATACAATTATTTGTGCTCTATCTGTGTTTTCAGTCAGCGCGCAAGGCGTTTTCAATAAAGGCGACGAGCAGGGTCTCGAAATTGGCAAACTCGATTTGCGGCAGGACAGTATCGCCGTGTACGAAGCTGTGAACGGCTGGTGGAAAGAGTCGCAAAAAACGCTCGAAAAACGCATGGACTGGTACACTGACGCCCGTTTCGGATGCTTTATCCATTGGGGTCCGTATTCACTGCCCGGCGGCGAATGGGAGGGAACTCCAGTGCGCGGATACGCCGAACATCTGATGCGCATCAGGAAGATCCCGCTCAATGATTATCGGGAGAAAGTGGTAAAACCGTTTAACCCCGTGGGTTTTGACGCCGACGAGTGGATGCGTCATGCCCGCGATGCCGGAATGCGCTATTTCATTATTACCGCCAAACATCACGACGGTTTTGCTATGTTTCATTCCGATGCTTACCCCTACGATATGCGGATGACACAATTCAAACGCGATCCGATGAAGGAGTTGCGCGATGCTGCGAAAAAGTACAACATCAAGTTTGGATTTTACTATTCGCACGCTTTTGACTGGGAACATCCCGATGCGCCCGGTAACGATTGGGATTACGATAACCCGGGCGGCGACAAACTTCTGCATGGCGCTAACTGGTGGCTCAATTATCCTCAATTTCTACCGAACGCGACGAAATATGTGAACGAAAAATCCATTCCGCAAATACAGGAATTGATACGCAACTATCAACCAGATATTTTATGGTTTGATACGCCGCACAAATTACCCCTGTATGAAAATGTGCGTATCCTGAAAGCCATTCGTGATCTTTCGCCCGATGCTATTGTGGTTAATGGAAGATTAGCGCGTTTTTCGGGCGGTAATCTCGGCGATTATACCAATACGGGCGATAGAGCCGCTTTTTTCTTTCCCGTTAAGGATAAATACTGGGAGTCTATCCCTACTACCAACGAATCGTATGGATACAGCAAATTTGACCTGTCGCACAAGACCCCGGCGCACTTCATACGACTGTTGGCAAGCGCTACGGCAAAGGGTGGAAATATACTGATGAATGTTGGACCCATGGGAAATGGTAAATGGGATGAAATTGACGTAAAAATATTTCGTGGCGTGGGCGACTGGCTGAAAGTGAACGGCGACGCCATCTATGGCAATGAAAAAACCGGCTTGCCCATTCAGAACTGGGGCGTAACCACGCAAAAGGGTGATATTCTCAATTTGCACATCTACCAATATCCCAAAGATGGAAAATTAGTGGTGGGCGGCTTGTCAGCCGATGTTGCCAAAGCGTATTTTGTTGCCAATAAAAATGCAGTAACCTGCGAAAAATTGGGTGATAAGGATATGTTGATCCGTCTTCCTGCAGCTTGTCCCGATACAGTAAACACAGTGGTTGCATTGCAACTGCGAAACATCAATTATAAAACAGATGACAAACGCTTGCTTGTTCCCAACGAAAAAAATATCCTGTACACTTTCGATGCACAACTGAGCAGAGGGTTGTCCACTGGCGACGGCAAACAGTATCGCAACTATGTGCAGAACTGGACGCACGCCGACCAGTCAATGACTTGGAATGTGCGTCTGTCGCAACCCGCCGCGTATCGCTTCAGCGTTGTGTACAATAAGAATAATATTACCGATTCGGGAACCATTGTTGTTGAAATCAATGGCAAACCTCATAAGGCAAACTATCCACCTATTCAACGTTCCGCCAATTCGGAGAAACTTTTTGTAGCCACAGTTGATCTTGCTCCCGGCGAGCATACCATCGTACTGAAAGGCGAACGATACGCGGGTAGAGAATATATGAGACCGATGGAGTTGGTATTGGAATAGTTTGAATTTTAGGTTTACAATATTCGTGATGCCGGTTTTCTATAAATATGAGAATCCTCCGGATTTATGTAGCGATCATCAAAAAAACAAAAATATGTTCAAACATTATTTAAGGGTTGCCATTCGCAACTTCGCTAAAGACAAGGGATATTCGATCATCAACCTTGCAGGACTGTCGCTGGCTGTGGCTTGCAGTTTCCTGTTTGTGCTGTGGGTGCAGTACGAAAACAATTATGAAAGTATGCAAGTTCATCGCAAGGATATTTACCGCGTACTGACCGTTGAAGACGCCGGCGGCGAATTTGTGAAACGCGCCACCGCACCCGCTCCGTTGGGACAGGAGTTAGTAAAGGAATTTCCTGTGGTTGCCAGCGCCACTTATCTGAATGTGCAGCGTTTCCCCGATGTGATGGTGTACAACGAGCAGCCGTATTCTACAGTCAGAGGTGAAGCCAACCGTCATTTTTTTGATGTTTTCACTTTTGAGTTCCTTCATGGTTCACCCGAAACGGCATTTGAAGGCGAACGTCCCATTGTTATTTCCGAAGAATATGCCAAAAAACTTTTCGGAAAAGGCGATAATATTGTGGGGCAGTTGATGTATGACCGGTACAGACTTTGGGAAAATTTTCGCAGCGAACCTCCTTACATCATTACCGCTGTGGTTCGTATTCCCAAAAACACCCATATACAATTCGATGTTTTGGTGGACGCCGAAAAAACCTCGCAACATGGTAGTGCAAGTCGCACATGGAAAGGACGGGAATACTACACTACTTTCGTGCGAATGACACCAAATGCCGTTTTCAATGATGCAATCCGCGCCCAAATGGCAAATTATCTGATCAAGTATTTGCCCGACGATAAGCGGAAATTAGTATTTCAACCGCTTACCGACATTCACTTGCATCCTGATGTGACAGATACCAATCTTTCGGGCGAGTTCGGCGAGCCGCGCTATATTTTTATTTTCCTCACTATGGCGCTGTTTGTATTGCTGATTGCCGTCATTAATTATGTCAACCTGTCTATTGCCCGCGGCGCCAACCGTTCGCGCGAAGTGGGGGTGCGCAAGGTTCATGGGGCTTTCCGTCGCGAATTGGTATTGCAGTTCCTCAGCGAGTCCTTGCTTTGGTCGTTTGTAGCAATGCTTTTTGCCTTTGTGATTGCCGAAATTATCATTCCGTGGTTTTCGGGCATGGTGGGCGCAACGCTGACGATTGACTATTCCATTCGTACATTCCTCACGGCATTAGCATTATGTATTTTTGTAGGATTACTTACCGGCGGCTACTCGGCTTTCTATCTGACATCGTTTCGTCCGGCGCTCATTCTTAAAGGCGGAACGTCAAGCGGTTCAAGATCAAGGTTGCGAAAAACCTTGCTGGGCGTTCAACTGGCAATATCCATTTTTATCATGCTCTGTACGGGCGTTGTTTACAGACAATTACATTATATTCAAACCAAAGACATCGGTTTCGACCGTTTCAACGTTATTGGCATCAACACCGGATTATGGTACGGTATCGGCGATTTCAAAAAAGAAGCGCTGCGAAATGCTAACGTCGAGGCGGTAAGCATTGCCTGTTATTCGCCCATTGACATGAATTGGGGAAACAAGATGAACTGGGAAGGAAAAACAAGCGAGGTTGACGAAATGTGCAATGTGATTTGGGCTGATTGGGACTATGCCAAAGTGTTTCGCCTGCAAATGACGCAAGGCAGTTTTTTGCCCGAGAACATGGGCTGGTGGCAATATTCAACTGAAGAGTCCTATTCCAAAGTATTGAACGAGACGGCAGCCAAAATAGTTGGCAAACAGGATATTATCGGATCAAAAGTCAATGGCGGAAAGGTGGTAGGCGTAGTGAAAGACTTCAACTTCCGTTCGTTTCACGAAAAAATTACTCCGCTCATCATCGAGTATAATCCCGAAAATTCCGGCAAGGTTTTTATCCGCATCAGTCCGCACAACCAGAAGGCAACGCTGGATTACATCAGGGACGTATTTCAAAAATTCAAGAAGGACAATCCTTTTGAGTATTTCTTTATGGAAGACGAATACATGAACATGTACCGGAAAGAGTTCCGTTTGGGGCGAGTTTTCCTGTACTTTTCGCTGCTGAGTATTTTCATTTCCTGCATGGGCGTATTCAGTTTAGTTGCCTTTATGGTACAACAACGCTCGAAAGAGATTGCCATCCGCAAAATCAACGGCGCCAATGCGATAGACATCATGTTGCTGTTTGCCCGCGAATTTTCGATGATTACGGTCGTTGCGTTTGTGGTTGCATCGCCGTTTGCGTGGCTTTCCATGAACCGCTGGCTGCAAGCGTATCAGTATCGCATCGGTATAGGCGTCTGGGTATTTGCGGCTGTGCTGGCGCTCGTGTGGCTGCTGGCTATGTTATCGCTGCTGGCGCAGGTGTACAGGGCGGCAAGGAAAAATCCGGTGGAGTCGCTAAAATATGAATAATGCGAATCAAGGGTTAAAATAATCTGTTAGGATTTTAATATCAATATTTCAACCCTTGATTCGCATTAATTGCAAAAAAGTATACTTTTGCCATCAACAGATTATCTCATGAAAATATTGACGTCACATCAAATTCGCGCAGTTGACGCCTTTACCATCGAACGCGAACCCATTTCATCAATAGATTTGATGGAACGTGCGGCGTGCGCCTGTGTGGATTGGTTTATCTATCATTTTGACACACGCCGGAAAGTTGCGGTTTTTGCAGGTTACGGCAACAACGGAGGCGATGGACTGGCTATCGCCCGACTTCTGCGGCTGATGAATTACGACGTATCTGTGTATATGCTTGCCGGAAGCGAAAATTTATCGCCCGATGCTTTGACCAACTATCAACGCTTGACTGATGTTTCTTCTCTTATATTGACCGAAAACAAACTGCCCGAACTGCATCCGTCTGCCATTGTGATAGACGCCCTTTTCGGAACTGGTTTATCGCGTCCGCTTGAGGGTTGTTTGGCAGTACAAACAGTGGCGCACATCAACAAAAGCGGCTGCACGGTGGTGTCTGTGGATATACCTTCGGGATTATTTTGCGACGACAACAGTCAAAACAACCCCGAAAACATCATTCGCGCTCACCATACCTTAACTTTTCAGCAACCAAAACTTTCGTTTTTCTTTGCCGAAAATGCTGATTTTGTTGGAAATTGGGAAGTTTTGGATATTGGGCTGTTACCGGAAGCCATTGAAAAACAAAAATCAAAATATTTCGTTTTACAGAAGCAGGATGCCGGAAATATTCCGCTTCGCCACAAATTTGCGCACAAAGGCGATTTTGGTCATGTCTGCCTCATTGCCGGAAGTTACGGAATGATGGGAGCCTGCGTATTGGCTACAAAAGCGTGCCTCAGAACAGGTGCAGGTTTGGTAACGGCGCATATCCCGCAAAAGGGAAACGACATTGTGCAAATATCAGTTCCTGAAGCGTTGGTTTCGTTGGATGAAAATTCCGAAGTTTTTTCCAAAATTCCAGACTTGAGCCGCTTTTCGGCAATAGGCGTTGGATGCGGTATCGGGAAAAAACCGGAAACACAGCAGGCATTATTTGAGTTGTTGCAAGCAATGAAAGGCTGTTCGGGTAAATTGGTTCTTGACGCCGATGCGTTGAATATCCTATCAGAAAATCCTGAATGGCTGAAACTGTTGCCGCCCGATAGCATCCTTACCCCGCATCCCAAGGAATTTGATCGTTTGGCAGGCATTTCCGAAAACAGTTATCAACGTCATCTCAAGCAAATTGAAATGGCGCAAAAATATTCGGTCATCATCGTGCTGAAAGGCGCTCATACCTTGATTGCCGTACCTGACGGACGTTGTTTTTTCAACACCACTGGAAACCCGGGAATGGCAACCGGCGGAAGCGGCGATGTTTTAACCGGAATAATCGTATCTTTGCTGGCTCAGGGATGGCATCCGGTTCGAGCCGCCTGTACCGGTGTTTGGCTGCACGGCGAGGCAGGCGACAAGGCTGTCCTCAAACGGGGACAACAAGCCCTGATTGCAGGCGACATCATTAAAAACATCAGATGAACGAAATATTTAAACCTAAATTATTTTCGGTCTTAAAACAGGGCTATACCTGGAACCAATTTTCGCGCGACCTGTCTGCGGGAATTATTGTCGGTATTGTGGCTTTGCCGTTATCTATTGCCTTTGCCGTTGCATCGGGCGTCTCACCCGAAAAAGGACTGATTACGGCAATTATCGCGGGTTTTATCATTTCGTTGCTTGGCGGAAGCAGGGTTCAAATCGGAGGACCAACAGGCGCTTTCATCATCATTGTCTTTGGAATTGTTTCTCAATATGGAACTGACGGTTTAATCATTTCAACCATCATGGCGGGCATTATGCTCATTGTTTTCGGGTTTTTACGATTAGGCTCCCTGTTGAAGTATATCCCTCATCCGCTGATTGTTGGATTTACCAGCGGAATAGCCTTAGTGATTTTTTCCACACAGATAAAAGATGCGTTTGGATTACAGATTGACGCCCTTCCCAGTGAATTTACCGGAAAATGGAGCATTTATTTTCAAGTCATCGGTTCCATAAATCCGATAGCGGCGGCAATTACTGTCTGTACCATCATCATCAGTCTTTGGGTTAACAAAATGACGAATAAAATACCGGGTACTTTTGTAGCCATTGTTCTGATGACGGCAATCGTTTCGATATTCCAACTTCCTGTAACGACTATCGAAACGTCGTTTGGCGATATTCCCCGTCATTTTTCGATGACCATCCCTTCTATTGATTTTGGTGACCTGCAATATTACCTGAAACCGGCGCTTACCATTGCGTTGCTGGGCGCAATCGAATCGCTGCTTTCGGCTGTTGTTTCCGACGGTATGATTAGCGGCAACCATCGCAGCAACACGGAATTGATTGCTCAGGGATGCGCCAATGTGATTACTCCCCTGTTTGGCGGTATTCCCGCAACAGGAGCCATTGCGCGGACGGCAACAAACGTCAAAAACGGAGGAAGAACTCCAATTGCCGGTATCGTTCATGCGGTTACGCTTTTGCTGATCATGCTGTTTTTTGCTCAGTGGGCAAAACTGATACCTATGTCGTGTCTGGCTGGAATACTGATACTTGTGGCATACAACATGAGCGAATGGAGGTCTTTTCATTCTATTTTGAAAGGCTCTTTGTTTGATATGATTATTTTAGTGAGCACGTTTTTACTGACGGTTCTGGTGGATTTAACCGTTGCCATTGAAATCGGTATCGTTCTGGCTGCCTTGATGTTTATGAAACGTATGGCAGACAATGGACAGGCATTTCTGTACGATAAGGATTCGGATATGATTGAGAATTATAAAGATATTCCTAAAGAAATTGCCATTTACGAAATCAGCGGACCATTCTTTTTCGCTGCCGCCCGACGATACAGCGAACTGTTAAAAGGACTTTCCAACTCCAACCGGATATTGATTATACGAATGCGGCATGTTCCTTTTATTGATGCAACGGGAGCGCACAATTTCATAGGCGCTATCCATTTATTAAAATCCAAAGATAAACGTATCATGCTTTCGGGTGTTCGTCCGGATGTAAGGAAAGAGTTGGATAATAGTGGAATAACCGCCTTACTAAGCGAAGAGAATATTTTTGACAACTTTGATATTGCATTGACTGCCGCAAAAAAATCTGTTTTAGAAATTGAAACATCTTCATCCTAAAAAATCGCTTGGGCAGCATTTCCTGAATGACAAAGGCATTGCGCAAAAAATCGTATCCTCCCTTCGAGCCGACGGCATCTGTAAGGTCATTGAAGTAGGTCCGGGAATGGGTGCGCTTACTCCGTTTCTTTTACAGGAACAGCGGTTCGACGTCCGTTTCGTGGAAATAGACGCCCAAGCCGCCGAATACCTGAAAGCGCAATATCCCGCCATTAAAGACAAATTGGTGGTTGCCGATTTTCTCCGGCATCCGTTTGAAACATATTTTGGAAATGAACCGTTAGCAATCATCGGTAATTTTCCGTACAATATTTCCTCGCAGATTTTTTTCAAGATATTGGATTACCGTTCGCAGGTTCAGGAGGTGGTGGGCATGTTACAGAAAGAAGTAGCCGAACGTATTGCAGCGCCGCCGGGTTCCAAAACTTACGGCATTACCAGCGTGTTGTTGCAGGCGTTTTACGATATCGAATATCTCTTTACGGTTCACGAACACGTTTTTACGCCGCCGCCCAAAGTCAAATCGGGCGTTATCCGTCTTATCCGCAATCGCATAAAAACATTACCTTGCGATGAGGTCTTGTTTTTCCGCGTAGTGAAAACGTCTTTCAACCAGCGGCGAAAGATGCTCGGTAATTCAATAAAAACTTTACTACCGGCGGGTCATGCGGCCAATCCCATACTTTCAAAACGACCGGAACAACTTGGCGTGCAGGAATTTATTGAATTGACAAAGTTTGTGGAAAATGAAAATTTGGGGAAAAAGAATTGAACGGTTAAAATGAATTATCTCAAATTTTGTCGCTATTTTTGTCTTTTCTTTTCAAATTCAAATAAAACATATTTATGTCGAAAAAGCGCCAAACCAACAAACCACAACGGATACCACAATCCGACAAAGTACCCTATCATCGTAAACCCGAAAACCTTGCATTAGAGACATGGCAAAAAGCCCTTCGCAAACAGTTTGTAACCGATAAATATTTCCGTATCACCAAATTGGGCGGACATTCGGTGTTTGCCGATTACAACGTGTTCAACCCCGAAACGAAAAACACGTACAAGGTGGCTTTGCGCGACAACAAAACAGGTGCGGCGGACAGTATGAATTTTTGTTCCTGTATGGATTTTAAAACCAACCGGCTGGGAACATGCAAGCACTTGGAAGCAGTGTTGCGGCAGGTAAACGCCAATTTTCGTTTGGCGGAAATGCTTCAAAAAGGTTATCATCCGTCGTATACCTCCGTATATCTGCAATACGGCGAGCAGCGAAATGTTAAAATCCGTATCGGCATCGAAAACAGTGTTGCATTTCGCAAATTGGCGGATCAGTATTTTGATTGCCAAAATATCCTGAAATCTTCTGCTTTTTCGCAGTTTGAGTGTTTTTTGGCGCAGGCGCGTGTCATCAGTGAAGAATTCAGGTGCTATGACGACGCGCTGGAATTTGTACTGACCGTACGCGAACATCAACGCCGAACAGAAAGCATTTCCGAACATTATCCTACCGACGCGGAATTAAAAGATTTGCTCAAAGCCACCCTTTTCCCTTACCAGCAACACGGCGTTTTGTTTGCCGCCAAAGCAGGACGTTGCCTGATTGCCGACGAAATGGGACTTGGGAAAACCATACAGGCGATTGGCGCTGCCGAATTGCTTAAACGCGAGCGAAACGTTAGGAATGTGCTGATTGTCTGTCCTACTTCGCTCAAATACCAATGGCAATCGGAAATACAGAAATTTACCGACAGCACGGTGAAAGTCATCGAAGGCGCGGCGCATATCCGTGCCGATCAATACGTGGGCGACGAGCAGTACAAAATCGTGTCGTACCACACTGCCAGCCGTGATATAGAATTCATCAACGCCGCCGAATACGATCTGATGATCCTCGACGAGGCGCAGCGCATCAAAAACTGGAAAACCAAATTGGCGCAAGGCACTAAGAAAATCAAATCGGTTTATGCGATTGTGCTTACCGGAACGCCGCTCGAAAACAAATTGGAAGACCTCTATTCGATCATGCAGGTTGTTGATCCGTTCAAACTCGGTCCTTACTACCGTTTTCTCAACCATCATCAAATTACCGACGAATTTGGCAAAGTGGTTGGTTATCAAAATCTAAACGAAATTGGCGAAAAAATGTCGGATGTCATGGTACGTCGGCTCAAACAGGATGTACTTAACCAGTTGCCCGAACGTATGGATAAAATTCTGTACGTGCCGATTACCGAAGGACAGATAGAATTGTATACGGGATTTGCCGATATGGTATCGCGAATTGTAAAAAAATGGCGTGTGTATGGTTTTCTGAGCGAAGCCGACCGTCAGCGTCTCATGATTGGTTTGAACAGCATGCGCATGTTGTGTGACAGCACCTATATC
>JGI24705J35276_12237920_pt1 | contig 14159 bp, 11 predicted proteins | sample TergutNt197P4_FD_35276 | JGI IMG/M metagenome (IMG submission 35276) | reverse complement strand
AAATATTTGTTCGTCGGAAGGATTAAAAATACCGGAAATGATTTTGAAGTAGTAATTCAATTTTTGACGCTCCAATTAATCGGTTCGATGCCGTGCTGCCGGAGATATTCGTTTGCTTTTGAGAAATGCCTGCATCCGAAAAAACCGTTGTATGCCGAAAATGGCGATGGATGAGCCGCTTCGAGGACAAGATGTTTTTGCGTGTCAATCAGGATTTTCTTGGCGCGTGCGTAGTTGCCCCAAAGAATGAATACTAAATGTTCGCGCTCTGCCGAAAGGCTTTTAATGACTTGGTCAGTAAATGTTTCCCATCCTTTGTTCTGATGCGATGCAGCTGTTGACGCGCGAACGGTTAGTGTGGCATTAAGAAGAAATACGCCCTGATCAGCCCAACATTCGAGATTGCCCGATGCAGACGGTACGATGCCTAAATCGGTTTGAATTTCCTTGTACATGTTTATCAACGATGGCGGAGGAGGCACCCCGTCGGGAACCGAAAAACATAGCCCATGCGCCTGACCTTTACCATGATACGGATCCTGACCAAGTATCACTGCCTTTACCTTCTTAAATGGCGTGTGTGCAAAAGCATTGAAAATGAGCGATCCGGGAGGATAAACAACGAATTGCCGTTTTTCTTCCAACAGAAATGCTTTAAGATCTGCGAAATATGGCTGTTCAAATTCGGCAGCCAATACCTTCAACCAACTTTCTTCGATTTGTGGATTCGGTTTTTCTGTCATGATGCTTTTTTGTGATGGTGACATTTGAAATAAGGTTTATCTGTTCATTTAACTAATTCAACATATTTTGTCCACCGGTTACCGGAACCGCCTGCCCTGTTTCGTATTCCTGTGTGATGATATACGCTACCGCTTTCATCACATCGGGTACAGTGCAGCCGCGTTTGGCGGGAACCTGCGCTTCGTAGAACGCTTTCACGTCGGCAATGGTTTTGGCGCCGGGTACTTTTCCGGCATTCAGGTATTGCACAAACAGTCCTTTTTCGGGATCGCTCCAAAGCGGACCGTCGAAAAAATTGCCCGGACATATTGAATTTACTTTAATCCCGTAATGCGCCAGTTCCATGGCAAACGACTGTGTTAGCCCGATACCGCCAAATTTTCCACCGGCGTAGGCAAAATTTTTGTTGCTGCCTTTCAATCCCGATTTCGAGTTGATTTGTATGATATCTGTGAAATACTCCGGTTTGTATTTGGCTTGCAGTTTCAGTATTTCCGAAGCATACTTTGCACAAAGAAAATAACCTGCGTAATTGACTTTGGTCATCAGTTCGAAAGTTTCGGGCGTCATCTCGTCAAGACTTCCTGCACGCAGGATGCCTGCATTGCTGATGAGTACGTCCAACCCGCCAAACTGTTTCACGGTTTCCGTCATCAAGCGTTGCACCGATACAGCGTTCGACACGTCGGCTTTGATGAATACCGCGCGGTTTTTCTTCGCCAAAGTGTTCAATTTTTCTGCCATCTGTGTTCCCACTATTTCGTTGAGGTCGGCAATCACAACATGAGCGTTTTGCGCCATCATCTCTTCGGCAATGCCACCGCCAAAACCCTGTGCTCCACCGGTTACTATCACGATTTTGTTTTCGACCACACTGCCCGAACCGCTTCCTTTGGATACGGAACGGCGGTAATTCTCCACTTCCCAATTGTCAATGAACGATATTTCGCGGTCGTCCATGAAATGCGGTCCGCCAAAATTATTTGAATGAAGACTGATTTTCAATAAATCCTCGAAAACATCTAAAGCAATGGATGCTGAACGGTAATTGTCCTCAACGCCGACCAATCCCAACCCTTTCAGAAGTATCATTTTCGGATCGTAGCCGTAATCCTTGCGGTATTGAGTTAATTTGGTTTGTAACTCAGCAATGGCTTCATCAGCTGTTTCCGTATTTTCGATAAATATAGGACGCGCCTTGCAATACACGATGATATCGGGAGTAAATGGCGCCGACACTCGTGCAAAAGCCTGTGCATCCCTGTAAAAACCGGCAATCAGTGTGTTATTGCGTATAAGCGCTATTTTGGCAGGGTTCCCGGCGGACAGCAACATACGGATGGCAGGTAAAATCCCGGATCGCAGGCAGAATACCGGCAACCTTATCATCCACCGGCAAAGAATCTATTTTCTGTCTCTTGAGAATTTTTGCCTCAATTTTGGACATCACATCTTCGTAAATTTTCCTAATTTCGTCGGTAGTATCCGCCGATACGAAAATCCCGTGGTTTTCAAGCAAAATGATATGCGGGTCGGCGTCGTGTGTTTCGCGGTATTTTTGCAATTCGCTTTCCACTTTTTTGAACAGTACATAACCCGGATCAGTGTAGGAAATGTACAGTGCATCGTTTCCAAACAGGTTTTTCGCCTCTTTTTCTGCATGTTGCGAACAAAGCAGGGCGTTGACCAACGTGGGATGCGTGTGCACCACAAACCGGTAACGAATGATGTCATGTAGAGATGTTTCCACCGACGGGCGCAACATTTTTTCCGGTTCGACGCAGGCACGAAATAAATCGGTTTTGATTTCCTGTTCGCGCCGGTCGGAGTTGTTACTGTACTTTTTGAGGGCAATCTGGGCAAGTTTATCGCGATCAAGCACGGCAAAACCGTTTTCGGCAATTTTCGCTAAAGTAGTCCCGCTGGCTTTGACCCATAAAAATTCTGTGTTTTTGAATGATGTGTTGCCTCCTCCGGCAATGACGAAATCGCTGTTTTTTCCGTAAAACTGCGATAAATCTATCAGCTCCTGAATTTCTTTCATGTTATGATTTTTGGATATTTGGAAAAGGATATTGATTGTCCATGATTAAAAACATGGATGAAACAAATATCGGCAAATATACAAAATCATGGCTATATGCGACGGCTTATTTTGTAAAACAGTTTCTTTTCATTGTGTGCCATATCATCATAACCAGGTAACTATCCATCCCTTTTTCTCTGCAATGGTTATGTCGCAATCTTTTGAGCCGCTGCCATCGTAATCCGGACCATTATGGGAAACATATAGTAACTTGATGGCGTTTGATGAAGGCAGCGATACAAACAAATTATCTAAAGCAGCGGCATCCATGAAATTATACTGGCACGACAAATTATCCAATTTATTAAGCCCGCTAACGTTCAGAGAAGTTAAGCGATTATTACTGCAATACAATTTTTTCAAATTAATCAGTTTACTGACATTCAGACTTGTTAATTGATTATTGCTGCATGAAAGAATTCCCAAATGGGTAAGATGACTAATATCCAAATTGGTTAATTGATTATCGGAGCAAAATAAACTCTCTACTCCTGAATTTTCACTTAAATCTAAAGTTGTTAACTGGTTCTTTTGGCAGTCTAACCCTGCTACTTCTCCGTGAATGGTGATGGTATGAAGTGTTTCAGTTGAATACTTGTAATCAATATCTAACCATTCATCTTCAACAAGCGACTTCGTATCAGTAACGCCGTCCCCGAAGTCTATCATGACCATACCCTCGCCGCCCATAGATAAACTCAACCCGGCATTTGCTGTAGTCATGATTATTATTGGCGGTATTTTTAAAACCTTCCAACCTTTTTTCTCTGCAATGGTTACGTCGCATTCTCTTGTTCCACTACCATCGTTATTCGGTCCGTTGTATTGTACATATATTAGCCCGATATTTTTGGATGATGGGGACAATGAAGTAAACAAGTTATTCAGGGCAGCGGCATCCATATAATTATATTGGCATGACACAGTATCCAATTGAGTAAGACCACTAACGTTCAGAGAGGTTAGGCGATTATTGCGGCAATACAATTTTTTTAAATTAATCAGTTTTCTGACATCCAGACTTGTTAATTGATTATTACTGCATGAAAGATTTCCCAAATTGGTAAGATGACCAATATCCAAATTGGTTAATTGATTGTCGGAGCAAAATAAACTCTCTACTCCTGAATTTTCACTTAAATCTATGCTTGTTAACTTGTTCCATCCGCATTCCAATCCTGCTACTTCTCCATGAATGGTAATGGTATGAAGTGTTCCGGTTGAATACTCGTGATTAATATCTAACCATTCTTGCTCAACGAACGTTCTGATCTCAGTAACACCATCGCCGTAATCAATCATAAATTCATCAACACCGCTCATAGATAAACTTAACACGTTATTTGCCGTAGTCATGGTTATTTTTGACGGTATCCACAGAACCTTCCAACCTTTTTTCTCGGCAATGGTTCTGTCACATTCTCTTGTTCCGCTGCCATCGTTATCCGGACCGTTGTAGGATATATATAATTGCCCTTTGTTATTGGCGGGCAGTGATGAAAAAAAGTCATTCAGTGCAGTGGCGTTCATGTAATTATACTGGCAGGATACAGTATCTAACTGGGTAAGTCCGCTGACGTTCAGAGAGGTTAACTGATTATTGCTGCAATTCAATCTGTTTAATTTTGTTTGCCGGCTGACATCCAGACGTGTCAGGCGATTACTGCTGCATGACAGATTTTCTAAACGTAAAAGATGACCCACATTCAGATCGGTTAATTGATTTTCGGTGCAATACAAACTCATTAACACCGGGTTTTCACTTAAATTTATGGATGTTATCTTATTCCTTTGACAGTCCAATCCTGCTACTTCGCCGGTAATGGTAACGGTATGCAGTGTTTCGGCAGAATAGTTATGACGAACGGTTTTCCATTCATGGTCATTTTTAGCAAATGTTACCACTTCTAAAGCGCCATCGCCAAATTCGATGAAAACAATACCGCCGCCGCCAAAAGTCAATACTAGCTCGGCGCTTGCGGTAGTCATGGTTATTTTTGGCGGTATGATCGGCTCTTCAGCCTTTCTGCACGAAAAAAGAACAACCGATAATACCAGAAATATTCTGATGGTTGTTTTCATTGAGCTCAATATTCAACCAGTTCGATCGGAACGCTGACTATTTCGGAGTATTCTTTCCCGGCTTCTTCCATATCCTCGTCATCCGAAGGATAGTTCCAATTGATAGTGATATCTTTTCCATCATCGTGCATCGCTTCAAGTTTCATCAGGATGTCCAAAATGACTTTGGATGATGCTGTGTTGAAATACGACAGTTTGAAGTTAAACACAGTTTTGGGGTTAGGTGATTGACCGTATTCTTCCAACCAATCGAGGATGGGCTTGTAAAATTTTGTTACGTCTTCGGGCAACGAACGTCCTGTGATTTCAAAAATCTCATTTGCTGCATCTAATCTTATTCCCGGAGTATCGTCCGTGGAACTAATAATAATAGGGCTCATAACTTGTTTTTATTTTTTATTGATCTATTCTTGATACGCTTGATGATAAAATAAAGAATGAAAATTCATCGTCTAAGGGCATAAATTCATACGTGAATTTGTTTCCTATTTTCCGCCGGATGTCAATGAAACCAAGACCTGCGCCGCCTTTATCATGCAGCTGACCTTCCTTGATTTGTTTTTTATACGCTTCGTTCAAGGCTTCTTTATCCATGTTGTTGATGTTTTCCAACAACGCTTTCAGATCGCCTATTTTAGCCGTTTCCATCGGGTTGCCCGTTGTAATGCGATATTCTTTCGCATTACGGGTAACAATGAATACGCCCATTCCGGCATACAAATAATTCTGTTCGATGGAGGAATCGCTGTATCTGCTTACATTTTGCAAACATTCTACCATCACGTGGAATACTTTGCGCTGTACGGCGCCGGGTTCTTCCTGCTGCATCATTTTGGTTTCGGTCAGCGATAAAAACGCCTTGATGATCGGCTGAGTGATTTCGCCCTCGTATACCAACGATATTTCATATTCTCGCATGTATTTGTAAAAATCGAGAATAAATTCGACAAAGGACTTCTTTTCCATTGGTTTAATTGATTTGATGATTAAAATTCTATACCGATGAGCAATACGTCGTCGGTTTGTTTGATACCTGTTTTCCATTCGAGGAAATCGTCCTCGAACATTTTATTGAACTCGTCCATCGTATAATGCTGATGTTCCATAATCAATGCACGGATACGTTTGGGCGAATATTTCTTGCGTTCGGGACCACCCACCTGGTCGGGCAAACCATCCGAAAAGAAGAAAATTTTATCGCCTTTCTCAGGTTTGATATTGTGAGTGGTAAACGGTTGTTCGGGTTTTTTGCCCAAGGGTATGCCCCCGATGGGTTTACGATCGCCTGAATACTCGATGATTTCGCCATTTCGCAAAAGATACAGCGGACGATGTGCGCCTGCAAATTCTAACTCGTTGGTCAACACATTGATTTTACAAAGGGCAATATCCATACCATCTCGGGCGCTGAAACTCTCTTCCGTATCCTGTTTCAAAGTGGTGCGAACTCCTTGATGGAGCATGTCGCATATTTGACCGGCAGTATATGCTTTACGATGATCTACAATATTGTTGAGTGTGAAATAACCTACAAACGAAAGCAATGCACCCGGAACACCGTGTCCTGTACAGTCCACAGCCGCAATGTATATGTTATTGTTACGGTCGGCATACCATGGGAAATCGCCGCTAACCACATCGCGCGGCTTGTAAAATACGAATGATTTGGGCAACTGAGACCTGATCTGGCTAATACTCGGCACAATAGATTGTTGGATACGTTGAGCGTAATTGATACTGTCTTCAATCTTCTTGTTCTTTTCCTGAATTTCCAGTTCAATGCGCTTTGCCTCAGTAATATCATGTCCTACAAAAAGAATGGTTTCCAATTCGTCTTCGTTCATTTCTGGAATGGCGACAAAGTGCATAACACGTGTCGTGTTTTTTTCAGCCATCTGTACCGAAATTTCTATCTCTTTATTGACTTTTCTTGGATTTTCTTTGATAATGGCTATGGTTTCAAGGAAATATTCTTTCAAACTGTCTTGAATAGACACGTCAGCCACATTATTTTTTTGAACATCCGCTGCAGGAATACCCAGATAATCCTCAAGAACGGGATTTGCATAGAAGAAAACGCCATCAGTACTCAAACGCAGGATCACATCCAATGAGTTTTCGGACAGCGACTGCATTTTGCTGCGAAGCCGTTCTTCCTTTTCGGCGCGTTTACGTTCGGTGCGGTCTACCGTATTGAGAATGATACCTTGTATGGCGTCATCTTTGAGCATGTTGTGCCCTGTGATTTCAACAATCATCGGGGTTCCGTCTTTTCGGATACACTGACATTCTATGGTTATCGGTTCTTCTTGTTTAACTAACAATTGCAGCAACATGTTCCGAAACGCACTCCTGCTTTCCTTGGCTAATTTTTCGGCTGACCCGTCAATGACCTCTTCGGGCGTGTAGCCGAAAATTGCTTTTACAGAAGGGCTTTCATACGTCTGTATCAGATTTTTGTCGAAAATGGAAATGATTTCGGAAGCGTTTTCGAGCAACGAATTAAGACGACGTTGCGAGTTCTGTACTTCCTGTATTTTAACTTCGAGTTTTTCGTTGGTTTCGTACAATTCTTCCTGAGTGGCGCGCATTTCCTCGGCGCTTTGGCGGAGGCGCTCCTCGTTTTCGCGTAATTCTTCGGTCATTTTTTGCGCTTCTTCCAACAGTTTTTCTGTTTTCTTGTTCAAACGCAGGTTGAAGAACGTACGTGCAATGATTTCCGATAATTCGCGCAGAAATTTAATGGTCAGCGCCGGTATTTCCTTATCTAATGACGCAAACTCAATAACGCCCTGTAATTTTTCGTTGGCAATGAGCGGAACAATCAACAAACTTGCCGGTTTCCTGTCGCCCAGAATACCCGATGTGATGGTTGCAAAGTTATCAGGTACTTCGGTACGGTAGATATATTCCATTTCGTAGGCGCACTGCCCGATCAATCCCTGACCTATGGAAAATTCCTGATTGACGTATTTGCGGCGGTTATAGGCGTAGGTTGCTAAATTGCGCAATTTTTTGGTATCCTCGTCGTAAAAATAAACAGCGCCCTGCAACAGGTTCACATATTTGATGATGTTGATGAGGGCGTCTAAGGACAAATCTTCCACATTGTTGTGCAGGCGCAGGATTTCCGAAACCATATCCTTTCCTTTGCTGATCCATGATTGTTCAGCTTCCTTTTTGCTGTTTTCGAGCAGGTTGTCGCGCATCAGCAGCAACGATTTTCCAAGAACGTCGTCGTCGGCAGCCGTAAATTCGATGTTATAGTTTCCAGAACCGATCTCCTGCGCAAAATGCGCACTGGTATCCGTTCGGTTTCGTCGGACTTCCAGTTTGGACGACAAATCTTCTATTTCGCCGGCAAACGATTTGATGATGAATTGAATGGTACGGACTACCGCTACCGGAAGCAAGTACAGAAGCCACAAAACAGGGAAAGTACAATGCAGTTCCCACCATCCGGCAGGGCTAGCCTTAATCCCTGAGGTTGCAAAACCAATCATCCACGCAACGACGATAAAAACAACCGACGTCCATAAAGCAATGGTGGTGATATTATTTTTGGGTTTATTGCTCATAAGTTAATTGCTTAATTCGTTCAACAATTCCGACATTGTTTCGCAGATCCGCTGTACAAGTAATTCCTCGTTTTTCCCGAAAGGCTTGAATGAAGCCAGTTCCATGACCCCGATACACTCGTTGCCGCGTAACACGGGCGCAATGATGAGATGACGCGGATTACTTTTGCCTAATCCCGAAAGGATGGTAATGTAACCTTCCGGCAGATCGTTAATATTCAGTAATTTTTGGTTTTTGGCAACTTGTCCTGAAAGGGTTTCGCCAAGCGGAAAACTTTTCGGCTTTTCTTCCGAGAAATAAGCATATTCGCCTGTAACATGGAATAATTGGTCGTCTTTATTCAGCATAAAAACCAAACCCTGTACGATATCCATTTCTCTACCGACGCTTTTGAGTATCTGATCAATACAGGAAGAAACATTGTCAAATTTTTTCCCGACAGGCTGCATGATTCGTGCAAGCGCCTCGTCGGCATTGAATACTTCCTGATTTTGAAGGTCATGATCTGTTTTTTGTTCCGTTTTCATCAGTCCGTTCAAGCGTTGTCTGACACGGACTAATTCCTGCTGGTTTATTTCGAACGCTTTGTTTACCTGCATCAGTATCAGCAACAATCCCAACGCCAAAATGGAACAGCAGATGATGCAAATAAACATTAATATTGTATTTTCTGACTGTATGGCATACGTCAGTACAAGCATACCGGCAATCATAAAGGCGAAAATCCATAAACCCCTGGTAAAAAAAAGATTGGCTTTATACATGATTGGATATTTTACTTGTTGATACTTTTTAAAAATTGAATGATTTGTTCGGTTTTCAAAATATGGTCTACTTTGGTAATGGCGAGTGTTCCTTCGGTCATGGTGCGCACTTCGCACTCCTGAGGGTCCTGAACGATGGTCGTTCCACCGAGTTCGGCAATTTTCTTCATACCCAAAGCGCCGTCTCTGTTAGCGCCCGAAAGTATGATGCCTACTAATTTTTGCCTATACGTTTGCGCCGCCGACATCAATGTCAGGTCAATACCCGGACGCGAGTGATTGACAGGCTCTTCCGTAGATAATGATATTTGGTAGGCAAGTTCGATATACATGTGGTAATTGGACGGAGCCAAATAGCCTATTCCCGGTTTTATATTTGTTTTATCATACGGTTCTACAATTGGAATATTGCTCTTGATGGATAATGCTTCTACAAATCCTGAACGAATATGCTTCAAACGGTGCAAACAAAGAAAAACAGGGTAAGAGAAATTCTTGGGCAATGAATGTAAAATACTGACCACCACTTGAAAACTTCCGGCTGAACCGCCTATCACTACCGCTTTATAATCCTGCATCATTTATAGATTATAATTGTTCGATTAGTCTTCCCAACATCAGCACTTTATGGACATTTCCATGGACGTCTTTAATCGGGCTGTACGAATACCATACTTGTCGTTCGCCGGCTTTCGTATTACGTATTCCCACTTCTTCAAATGATCCGCCGTTAAGCACTTTAGCCCATCTTTCCTTGAAATCGGGTATGTCTTTTTGGCGCATTCTGTCCGTCAATTTAACGCCGAGCATTTGGTCGAGTGTAAATCCAAAGAAATCAAGCGTGAAATTATTCACTTCGAGCGTTGTCATGTCGGCGCCGTAGGTGATGCGGAGCAGTACATGATCCACGGCGCTCATTACCGATTGTATTTCAAGTTTTTCGTTTTTCAATACCTCCTGCATTTCTTCCATCTTCGACATGGTTATCACAAGTTCGTCGTGGGCGCGTTCCGATTCCTCCTGTTTTTTGAACATTTCCTCCTGAGTAGCCTGCATTTCCTCCATATTCTGGCGAAGTTCCTCTTCCTGATTTGCCATTTCTTCGCCTTGCATTTTTGATACTTCTAAAAGTTTGTTGGTGCGAATATTCACTTTCACCGAGCCAATTGTAGAAGCGATGCTTTCAGCCACTTTTTCGACAAATTCCCGTACATGAGGCTCAAATTCCTTGAAAGCGGCTATCTCGAGAACTCCATAAATTCCTTCGTTTACCTTCAGCGGAGTAATCAGCAGCGCTCGCGCCGTATCGTTCCCAAGCCCCGAAGTAATGTGGATGTAATCTTTCGGGATTTGCGTCATATAGATGCTTTCACGTTCGAGGTAGCATGTGCCTACAACTCCTTCGCCAATGTTGATCGTTTTTTCGAGGTATTTGCGACGTTCGTAAGCATAGCACGCTTTTAATTCGAGAACGGGTTTTTCAGCGTCATCGTCGTTCAGAATGAAAATACCGGCTTGGTTCGCACCAATATATTTTACTAAATTACTGACAATCAAATGACAAAGTTCTTCAATGTTATCGTTGTTGGTACGCAACAAATCGGCAAACCTGGCTATGCCCTCTGTCGCCCAATTGCGGCGTTCGTCTTCCTTTCGACGTTCTTCTTTTTCTTTTTCGGCTGTTTGCAGATTGCCGCGCATGTCAAGCATCGCTTGCCCTAAGCTGTCATTTTCGCTTGCCAGCGTGTATTCCACATTCAGTTCGCCCTTGCCCACATGACCGGCAAAAGTTGCAATATTTTTCAACGACTCATTAAGGGTGGATGTACTGCGCATCAGGTTGGCTAATTCGTGTTCGCCTTTCAGTGATTTCTCATCAAACGAGAGATTTAAATCACCTTTCGACAGCGAATCAATTTTGTTGAATAAATCCTTTAACGGATTTCGAAACATCCTTGCAATCAGTTCATTTCCGGCAAGAAAGAATAATATCACTAACGGAGCGCACCAAATAAAGTGATTCAAACCGACGTATCCCACAAAAAATCCCAAAAATACTGCAATCAATATGGGAAAAGTCAGCATGGCGATGATGTGAAAAACAATGCTTTTTTTATACAAAAATCTGTTAATCACAATGTTAATAATACCGGTAAACAAAATCAAAATACTCGTTATAAATATAATATTTGAAGCCATCGTTTGATATGTTTGATGATTGAAAAAAGACATAATAAAAACATGTACGTATACGAATACCAATAAAAAAAGTTTCAGAAATATAAAAAAAAAAATCTCAAAAAAAAACCTGTTATTTTTGAAAAAAAAACTTTTATATTTGCCACCTCAATTTTACGCCACTTTAGCTCAGCGGTAGAGCAGCTCACTCGTAATGAGCAGGTCGAGGGTTCAAATCCCTTGAGTGGCTCTTTATAATGAATTGATATGAAGTTTTATACGTATATAATATATAGTCCAAGCTGGTATGAGTATTACATTGATCAAGGTCATGAACATCCTGAAAATACTCTGCATCGGCATAATTCTGGGAAAAGTATATGCACAAAAAAAGGAGCGCCATGGCAGTTAGTTTTTTCGCAACAGTTCGAAACCAGTTGCGAAGCCTATATTTTGAAGCAAAAATTACAAAACATGAAAAGCCGTAAATTATTGAAATATTTTATAGATCACCTACCTCATTAAGAAAATTAACCACATGAAAACCATCATTCAATTGTTTGAAGAATGTGTTGCCAAATACAGCAACAATCCTTTTTTGTGGGAGAAAAAAACCGATCGTTTTGAACCCACTACTTACGTACAAACCAAAGATCAGGTATATCGTTTTGCCGCCGGATTGCTGCAACTTGGCGTGAAACGCTACGATCAGGTCGCCTTGCTTTCCGAAGGTCGCAACGACTGGATCATTGGCGAATTGGCAATTTTGCATACTGGGGCTGTCAACGTTCCGTTATCCATCAAATTGGAGGAACGCAACGACTTGATATTCCGTCTGCAACATTCCGAATCGAAATACGTCATCGTATCGGGAACACAGTTGCCGAAAATACGCGCTATTGTCAACGATTTGCCTTTGTTGAAAAAGATTATCGTGTTCGATGAACAGGGGGTATACCGCGACAACGAAATCTCACTGACTGAAATTTGCAGGATGGGCGATCAAAAATTAGTCGCCGAGCCGGAATGCGTCAAAGCCATCAGTTCGCAGATACAAGGCAGCGATTTTGCCAACATCAGTTATACGTCGGGCACTACAGCTGATCCTAAAGGGATTATCCTCACGCATCGCAACTACACAGCCAACGTGGAACAGGCAATGTCGGTCATCAAAATTCCGTCGCATTACATTACTTTGATTATTCTTCCGCTGGATCACTGTTTTGCGCATGTGGCTGGATTTTATAGTTTTATGGCGTATGGAGCAAGCGTCGCCACAGTGAAAGTGGGTCGCACGGCAATGGAAACGTTAAAAAATATACCCATCAACATTCAGGAAATCAAGCCCAATGTCCTGTTGAGCGTTCCCTCGCTTGCTAAAAATTTCCGGAAAAATATTGAATCAGGAGTTAAAGCAAAAGGCAAATTCACTTGGAAACTGTTCAACCACGCTTTGAATATGGCATATTCGTACAACAAGGAAGGATTTAACAAAGGCGGTATCACACAATTCTGGAAACGTCCGATATTGGCGCTATACGACAAGATTTTATTCTCGAAAGTGCGTCAGGTGCTTGGCGGCGGACTCGATTTCTTTGTTGGCGGCGGCGCTTTGCTTGACATTCAGATGCAACGCTTCTATTACGCGCTCGGTATTCCCATGTTTCAGGGTTACGGTCTTTCGGAAGCCACGCCGGTGATCTCAGCCAACGGAAAAGGGAAACACAAATTAGGTTCGTCGGGAGCATTGGTTGAACAGATGGATTTGAAGATTTGCGATGCCGATGGTAAAGAACTTCCGGTGGGCGTAAAAGGCGAGATCGTCATTCGTGGCGAAAATGTGATGGCGGGTTACTGGAAAAATCCCAAAGCCACTGCCGAATCCATTCGCGACGGCTGGCTCTACACGGGCGACATGGGGTATATGGATAAAGATGATTTTCTGTACGTTACCGGACGTTTCAAAAGCCTGTTGATCAGCAGCGACGGCGAAAAGTACAGCCCGGAAGGCATTGAGGAAGAAATTGCCACCAATTCTCGATACATTGACCAGTTGATGCTTTACAACAATCAGGATCCGTATACGGTAGCGCTGATCGTTCCCAACAAGGAAGCGTTGAAGACTTACGTCAAATCGTTCAATCTGGAATTGAATACGCCGGAAGGCAAGAAAAAAGCGCTGAATTTGTTGCAGGAGGAAGTGAACCAATATAAAAAAGGCGGAATTTATGCCGATAAGTTCCCAGAACGCTGGCTGCCGGCTGCTATTGCCGTATTAAACGACGGATTTACCGAACAGAACGGACTGATGAACAGTACGATGAAAATTGTGCGCGGTAAAATTACCGAACGATATACAAAAAGTATTAAATATCTCTACTCTCCGGAAGGGAAAAATATAATGAATGAAGAGAATTTGAAGGTGTTCTAATTTCAAAACTCCTTACATATCCGGATAAATAGAAATGTTATCATCATCCATGAAAATCATTTTTTTTATCCTGATGTTTGCAGGTTGTAAGACATCACCCACAGCGCAAACAGCCGGACAAACCAATACTGACAGCATTACCGTCGCCGTTCCGGTTACAGATACTCTTCGTATGGTTTTTGCCGGCGATGTAATGGGGCATGGTATGCAAATTACAGGCGCATGGCGCGACGGCGGCGATACTTGCTATAACTATCATCCCGCGTTTCAATGGGTAAAGGATTATATTTCGGCT
>JGI24705J35276_12237921_pt1 | contig 14163 bp, 12 predicted proteins | sample TergutNt197P4_FD_35276 | JGI IMG/M metagenome (IMG submission 35276) | reverse complement strand
TTGAACCCGAGTCAAGGGATCCACAGTCCCCTAGGATAACCAAGCTACCCCATCCCGGCCATGTGTGCCCGCTCCATCGTTTCGCTATACATAAAAGTTTGCGTTAAAAAAGGGTCAAAGAACGGGGACGCGCACATAATACACATAAAAAGAACATGCACAGTTGTACAAATACCGCAGACCTTTGTACGTCTCGGAGCGAAACGATTAATATATCCTATCGATGTGCATAAAAACATGACGAAGACCGACCTGATATCCGTCCTCGATATGAAGGACACAATGCCGGAACTGATAGACCTGGCTATCAAGCTCAAGGCCGAGAGGGGAAAGCACGGGGAGCCGCTCAAGGGTAAGACATTGGCGATGATATTCGAAAAACCGAGCACCCGTACCCGTATATCATTCGGTGTGGCGATAAGCGAGCTCGGCGGGAATCCCATGTACATAGCATCATCGGAGATGCAGCTGGGGCGCGGCGAGACGGTCGAAGACACGGCGAAAGTGCTCAGCCGTTTCGTTCACGGGATCATGTACCGCGCATACGACTACAAGATAACGGACGAACTGGCATTGCACGCGACGATCCCGGTGATCAGCGGTCTCGACAATCTGGAACATCCGTGCCAGGCGCTGGCGGACATGGTCACGATAAAAGAGAAGAAAGGTAAACTGAAGGGACTGAAGTTCGTTTACCTCGGTGACGGTAACAACGTCTGTAATTCGTTAATGTACGCGTGCGCCATTTCCGGTATAGATATGGTGGTCGCCTGCCCGGCGGTGCGCATGCCGAACGCCGAGATAATGCTGAAAGCGTCGCGGATAGCGGATAAGAACGGATGTTCGATCACCGCCAACGTGGAACCGGCGGAAGCCTGCGCGGATGCCGATGTTCTTTACACAGACACATGGATATCCATGGGCGATACGATATCGCAGGAAGAGGCGTTCCGTATATTCAAAAAATATCAGGTACGTTCCGAGCTGCTGGCGGTAGCGAAAAAGGACTGTATCGTGATGCATTGTCTTCCGGCGCACCGCGGCGAGGAGATAACGGCGGAAGTGATCGACGGACCTCAGAGCGTGGTGTTCGACCAGGCGGAGAACCGTCTGCACGCGCAGAAAGCGGTGCTGTACAAACTGCTCAGGTGATCTGCTCTCCGATAATTTTTTCTACGAGACCCAGAAAATCGTATTCCTTACCTTCGGGTATCGTGGCGCCGGCGGCGATGTTGTGGCCGCCGCCGTAACCCCCCACGGCCTCCGCGGCCGTCTTTACGGCGACGGAAAGGTCCAATCCTTTCGTTATCAGTCCTTTATCCGCCCTGGCGGATACTTTTATACCGTCATCGGTATTCGCGAACGCTATCATCGGCAGATCGTTCCTGACACCGTCGGAACCGAGGATCATGCCGGCCGCGATGCCCACGATGGTATCTCTGATCTCATTGCGGGCGTGGAAATATTGTACGTGTTTACGTATGCGTACCATATTGCCTTGTTTTATTAAGCCGATCGCTATCGACAGCTGTTTCTTGTGTTCGGCCCGGTTCTTCGCAGCGTCGTTCAGTGCATCTTTGTGTCCGAGACAGATACGAAGGCCGGTGGCCGCGTCGTCGTAGCGGCCGCACGAATTGAGCAGGGTGGCGAATTCTTTCGCGTCCCTCAGTTCGGAGCCCCTTTCGAATTTAGGAAGTGTATAAACTTCGCCCATCAGTCTCTCCGCCGGCGATCCGGAACGTTCGAGTCTCTCGATCAGCGCGATCTTGATCTCATCCTTTTCATTATCGTCAAGATTGTTCCACGCTCTCCAGGAGCCGTTCTTCTTCAACTCTATCCTCAGATCGGAGAAGAACTTAGAGCATTCCGCATTATTTGATGTCAGACCGGGCAGGACGGGATCGTTGCAGTACTGCAGGAATTGTATCAGCGGTCTCGTCTCGCGGCCGAACAGACGCAGATCGCCGACGATCTCCACATCTCCGTTATCGACAGCGTCCGACAATATCTTTCTGTTGTATCCGACAAATCTCGATCCGGCCTGATCCTGTATATCGCCGACCGCACCGACGACGGCGAGGTACGCAAGGTCGGTGTTCTTCGGATCGATCTCCTTCGATATGATATACGTCACACCGGCGCCGCTGATCTCTCCGGAACCGTCCATGCCGTGACAGTGAGGGTTCACATGGACAAGACCGGAAAAATCGAACAGCGACGTCTGACCTATCATCCAGTCCGGATCGGGGACATGATGATCGGAGACAACAACATTGTTCCTTGTTATAAGGGAAAGATAACCGCTCCCGAGGTCGACGATCCAAACGAGCGACGCGGAACTTGCGTTTATCGAGGCTATCGAGGCCTCATCGAGTTTCTTCAGAAAAAGTGTATCATAAGGGATCCCGAGACGTTCCAGCGTCTTCGACGCGATCGCCGCCGCGCTTATGCCGTCCGCGTCTATGTGGCCCACGACCAGGACATCCTTCCCCTTCTTTATCACGGACGCCGCCTTCGCGGCATCCCGTTCCAGGCCGGAATATCTGTCGTCGGCGGTACCCATGATACCGGTATACAGGACGTTATCAAAATAATATTCGATTAAAGGTCACCGTATATAGGGTCGCGATGCGGGAATTAGTATAACTGTAATCGATAGTTTCTTTAATATACCATACATTCGGACATATGAGGAATGAAATGACCGGATCGACGATCGAGGACGGGAACGGAACAAAGAATGCGGAGATGAACGAAACGGCGGAGAACGAAATGAGTACGTTCATAGACTTCAGCATCTCGGCGGAGCCGGTGCCTCCGGGACCGGTGGACGAACGCAGACCGAGAATGCGGAGAGCGGCGGATATCGCCGTAAAGGGAGCGAGGGCGGCGATGACCGTCGGTATATTCGCATCCCTGATGAGGGGAAAGGGAAGCGGCTGATCCGCCGGCGCAGGCGTTAGATTATATTATCCGGTCCGATATACGCGGTGTGGATTCCGTCAGTATAACGAAGGGCGTCAGGGCGTCGAACGAGAGATGTCTCATCCTCGACGAAGGACCAACGGTGATCATCGGGGACCTTCATTTAGGATATGAAAGAGCACTGGAGGGAGAGGGGATCTATCTGCCGAGGCTGAACACGGGCTCGATACGCGACTCGCTGAACCGCATCATTTTCAGATACGAGCCGAAGAGGATCGTTCTGCTCGGCGACATAAAACACGATTTCGCAAGGGCGCCGTTCGAATGCCGTCTGGAAGTTACGAAAGTGATACGTATGCTGTCGGACGCCGCCGAGGTCGTCGTGATAAAAGGGAATCATGATAACTTCTTGCAGAACATTCTTTCCGATATCGGTATCGACGTCCTCGATCATACGGACATCGCCGGTTTCAGACTCGAGCACGGACATTCGGATTCCGGTGTGAGGCCGGTGATAATCGGTCACGAGCATCCTTCCGTCAGGATATCCGGAGCGATGAGCGGTTCCGTGAAACTCCAGTGTTTTCTGTATTCCGAGGATGACGGTGTTCTGGTGATACCTCCGTTCAGTCCCTTCTCCGCGGGAACGGATGTCGCCGGACCGGACGGGTTCATGTCCGGCGCCTGCAGGAACGCAGACATGGATAAAGCGAAGGTATACGGGGTCTCAGACATAGGTATCATCGCCCTGGGTCTTTTAGGCGATCTCAAGGACACGGAATTGTAAAATTCTAAGGAAATTAGTATATAACAGTTTCTATTATATATCATATTCATTTTTTATGAAAATACCGTGAAAAATCATCGTCATCAGCTGTTTTAAACAACATAGCCGGCATCTTTTCTATTGTTAACAAGTTCAAAATTTAACCGCGCGTAATACTTTAATGGATATTACATCCATCCATAAAAGCCTTTATTTACAGTCTATTGTTACGAATGAGCAACATCTAAATAGAGATGGAGGATATTAAAATGAGCGCAGAATTGGACGCACTTATAGATATTGTTGTAACAGGAAAGATCAAGGAAGCAGCGCCCGCGACACAGAAATGTCTCGACGCGGGCAACGACGCGAAGACGATCATCTTTGAGGGTCTCTCGAAAGCGATGGCCATCGTCGGTGATTACTACGCGTCGAAGAAGTACTTCCTGCCCCAGGTCCTTCTGTCGGCGAACACGCTGTATCAGGGCCTCAACCTCGTTCTCCCCCTCCTTAAAGGAAAAGGTGCGGGAACGCAGAAAGGAACCGTTGTGATAACAGTGGTGGAAGGAGATGTGCACGATATCGGAAAGAACATCGTCAAAGCGATGCTGACCGGTCTCGGACTCAACGTCATAGACCTCGGAAAGGACACTCCGATAAAGGACATAATCGCATCCGCCAAAGAGAACAAGGCGGAGATCATCGCGGAATCGACACTCATGACCCCGACGCTTGAGGGCATGAAAGAGACGGTCAAGATCCTCAAGGAAGAGGGAATGACCGGCAAGACGAAACTGATGATCGGCGGCGGTGCGACCTCCCAGGAATTCGCGTCGCAGATCGGTGCGGACGGATGGTCATACGACGCTGTCGAAGCGTCGAAAGTGGCACAGAAGTTCCTCGGTATCTGATCTTTCTAACGGTCAGCGGGACCGAAAAACCCTTTTCTTTTCCAATTTTTCTATCATCACGGAGCGGAGATAATGTACTTGAGGTCATACGGCAGGTATCCGAAAGTTATACGGTATGCGTTTTAAATAGTTATACGGTATTAAGCGGCGTATGGTACAGAGATCGGAATTCGATGATTGGGTGAAAGAATGGATAGCATCCGAGAAAGCGAAAGGGAGGAAATGCTTCGATGTGAAAAGGTCCGGGAATTCGTATTATGTTTACTATCAGACCACAAGATATAATTCCGAACTGAAGAAAAGGGAGAAGGTCTCCGGTTATCTGGGAAAATTGGTGCACGGGCTGGGGTTAATAGAACCGGACAAGCATGACGGAACTTTAGGCGATGAGATATCTGTTGCAAGGTACGGTCTCGGTGTCGACACTGGAGGTACGTTCACCGACGCGGTCATCGTGGACATGGACGACAACACCGTGATCGCAAAAAGGAAATCGCCGACGACGCATCACGATCTTTCGATAGGTCTTCACGCGTCCGTGGACGCGGTGTTCGAAGCGTGCGAGATAAGACCGGAGGATATCTCGCTTGTCGGGATATCGACAACGCTGGCGACCAACTCCATTTTAGAAGGTATGGGCGGGAACGTGGGACTTATCATAATCGGATGGGACCCGATGGGGCCGGTGCATTTCGGCGAGAAACATCAGGCGTTCGTCAGAGGCGGATACGATTCGAGAGGGAAAGCCATAGCGCAGCTGGACGAGAAAGAGGTGCGCAGCGCGATAAAGAAGGTAAGCAAAGGAGTTGACGCCATTGCGATATCAGGTCTGTTCTCGACGATGAACACCTCGCAGGAAAGAAAGGTCAGAGAGATCGCCGCGGAAATGACCGGCCTTCCGACGGTGTCGGGTCACGAGCTGTCGGCGACGCTCGGTATCGATATACGCACGGAAACGACGGTGCTCAACGCGAAACTGATACCGGCGGTCAGCAAATTCTTCGACGATGTGAAACGGACGTTCGTCTCCAAAGGGATAACCGCGCCTATAATGGCGTACAAGGGCGACGGTTCCGTGATGGACCTCGAGCAAGCTAAGATATACCCGGTGGAGACGATACTTTCGGGACCGGCGGCGAGTTCCGTAGGGGGAACGGCGTTATCGGGGATAGAGAACTGCATGATCGTCGACATAGGAGGAACGTCCACGGACATCGCGGTGGTTGACCAAGGTTTCCCGATGATCCAGGAGGAAGGCGCCAGCGTCGGAAAATGGAGGACGCGCGTGAAAGCGGTGGATATGTACACCGTAGCGTTGGGAGGCGACTCCAGGATAACGCTGAAGGATTCCAGGTTCACGATCGGTCCCGATAGAGTGACACCGCTGGCGGTGCTCACATCCGCGTATCCCGAAATAACGGATAAGATAATGTTCGACGATCTGATAGATTATTATATCGCCGTTGACGGCGCGGACGTCTCAAAAATGACGGACAAGGAAAAGAGAGTTTACAGCGGAATGAAGGGAAAGGGGCCGATGACCTCGCTGGACATACGCGAAGCGACGAACGGTCTGTGGATGATATCCGGCGAGTTGGCATCACTTACGAAGAAAGAGATGATCGAGGCGTCGTCGCTTACCCCCACGGACGTTCTGATCTTTCTGAAGAAGTTCAGCTACGGCAGCGAGAAAGGGGCGGAGGCCGGCGTTCACGCGATCGCGGAAAGAACGGGAATGACAAATAAGCAGGCAGCTATGACAATGTTCGAAGAGATAAAGATGAAGATATCGGAAGCGCTGATGACGAAGCTGCTCGACGACGAGATGAGCGAATGGCTGAACGACGGGTCCCTGAAGATGATAAGAAAGATGACATCCCTGAAAAGAGGGAAGCTGCTTGATATCCTTCCCAAACTGAAGTATCCGATGATCGGCGTCGGAGCCCCCGCGGAAGCGCTGATGAGCGACATGGGGGAGAGGTTCGGCACCTCCGTCATATTCCCGGAGAATTTCGACGTCTGCAACGCGGTCGGCGCCGTCACAAGCAAGATATCGGAATCGCTGACCGCAACGGTGGCGCCGACGCTGGATTACAGGTTCTCGGCGTCGATACCGTTCATGGGGATGGTGTATTACGACCGTTTCGAGACGGCCGTACAGGCCGCAGGCCGCAGTCTCACCACATATTTGACGGAAAAAGTGAAGAAAGCGGGTGCCGTGAACATAAAAGCGGTGAGCAGGCAGAAGATACACCTGTCCACGGAAGGGGCGTACGGTCATTGGGACGACGAGCCTTTGGCAAGGAGCATAAACTTCGCAGAGGTCACGGTACGTGTTACCGGCGACCCGAGGATGTCATGACGTCGGTGGGGGTGTTAACTCGCGCGCACGGTGGCGAAATCAAAACAGCTATACTTATAGTTAAATAAGTTGATTTCATTGCCCTTTCCAAGGAGATATTATTATGGCAATGACTCCAAGAGAAAGAGTTCTCGCAGCAATGAGAAAAGAACAGTTGGACAGACCCCCCGTAGCAGTTTTCACACAGAGCGCGACCATTGGTCAGATGGAGGCGCTGAACGTTTTCTGGCCGGAGGCACACTCCAACCCCCAGATGATGGCGAAGCTGGGATCAGGTCAGGCGGACGTCCTCGGATTCGAGGCGGTCAGAGCGTCATTCTGCCTTACCGCGGAAGCGGAAAGGCTCGGATGTGTTGTAGACCCCGGAAAGAAGGACAGGACGCCGATGATCAAGAAGCACCCGTTCAAATTCGACCCGATGGTGGGCGAATATGACGAACCGGCCCTCATGGACCCCGAGGAGTTCCTTAAGGGCGGAAGGCCCGCGACCGTTATCGAAGCGGTAAAACTGATGAAAGAACAGCGCGGAAAGGATTACGCAGTTATAGCCGGTAACACCGGACCGTTCACCCTCGCCGGTCACATGGTCAGCACCGAGAATCTTGTTTTCGGTATCATGATGGCACCGGAAGAGGTCACGAAGTGGCTCAAAGCGGTCGCTCCGATATGCAAGGGATACACACAGGCACTCGCCGATGCGGGCGCGGACATAATCCAGATGTCGGAACCGTCGGCGTCCACGGACCTTTTGTCGCCGGACATGTTCGACGAGTTCGCAGGAGGATACTGCAAGGACAGCCTCGCAACGGTAAAAGGAGCGTACTCGGTCCTGCACATCTGCGGTAACACCACGCCGATCCTTAACAACATGGTCGCGACCGGTGTGACAGGTCTCTCCATCGAAGAAAAGGTGGATCCGAAAGAAGGTGTCAGGATAGTCAAGAAGAGGGCGGCCCTCATAGGTAACATCGGTGTCGTCAACCCGCTGCTCCAGGGAACCCCGGAGGACTGTTACAAGCACGGAAAGATCGTCAAGGAAGCAGGGTTCGACGTCGTCGCGCCGGGCTGCGGTCTTTCGGCGCTCATTTCGAACGAGAACCTCCTGGCGCTGGTCAAAGCGGTCAAAGAGTGATCCCGTTCATCAAACATTTTACCGCAAACTTTTTTTCATTCATTTCTGTAAAATTATAATATCACATTCGCATGTGCGTCCATGGCATCTTACGGAATAGCGTTGGACCTCGGAACGAGCGGTTTCAGATCTCATCTTGTCGATCTGGACAAAGGAGGGAAGATATTGTCGACCGCCGTGACGGTAAGGCATCCCTTACCGGGCGCGAACATAATGGACCATCTTCATTTCTGGATGACGTCCGGTTCGGAGACCGGTCACAGGATCATCATGAAGACCGTGGACGATGTGATACGGCTGCACGGACCCGACAACATCAAAGAGATAAAGAAAGTGGCGATCTGCGGAAATCCGATCCAATTATCGCTTTTCGAGAACATCGAGGTCCGCGATCTCGCATTCGCCGGCGAGAACCGGCTGAAGACGCTGGGAGTTGTGAGACCTAGCAGGAAAGCGCACACCCGTAACGCCGGCGATATCGGAATGCTTTCCGTGGATCCGGGAACGGAAGTGATAATACCGCCGGCTATAAGGCACGAGATCGGCGCCGATGCGTTAGCGATGATAATGCGTTCCGGGATGCTTGAGAAGAAAGAGATATGCATGGTCACCGACTACGGGACGAACGCGGAGATGGGATTGTATCACGAAGGAGAATTATATTCGGGAAGCGCCGCGGCGGGACCCGCGATGGAAGGTCAGTCGATAAAATACGGCGTGCTTGCAGCCCCGGGAGCAATTTCGGATGTGAACATCGCCCCGGAGAAAGATATGTGGGAGAATCTCGTCCTTAACGACGACCTGATACCGTTATGCGCGTCGAAAGTGGACCCGGTCACCGGAAAAGAAATAAAGATCTTGAAATACCGTGCGAAAGGGATAACCGGAACGGGAGTGGTGTCGGCGATGGCCATGGGACTTGAGTCCGGTGTCATAAAACTTCCGGAGATCGCCACGCCGGACAAACGCATCCATTTTATGGACGGGGTATGGTTCTCCGAGCATGATGTTCAGGAGGCCGGAAAAGCGATGGGCGCGATAAGGGCCGGTCACAGAACATTGGTCCAGGAGGTCGGTATCAATGACGAGGACATCAAAGTGATGTACATGGCCGGCGCGTCCGGAACGTACGTCGATCCGATCAAAGCGCAGATATGCGGCATGATCCCGCGGCGTCTGGACGAAGTATACCAATTAGGCAACACATCGCTGATGATGGCGCACGATCTGATAAAGGACGACAGGATGCTGGACAGGATGCAGGACGTTGCCAACTCGATATCCGCGAATCATATCATGTTCGCCGGCAATAAAACATTCGAGGACATGTACGTTCTGGAACTGGCATACTGGACCGAGGGCATGTCGATGGAGATGTATAACGATCTGATACAGATGAGCGGCATCGCCGTGTTACCGGAGATCAAGGTCCCGTCGAAAGTGGTCAGAGTGGTCAAAAGCGATATACCGGAGATCGGAAGAGGATTCTATTCGCTGGAAGAGGTCGGAATGAAGATGTTCGGAAGATTCAAAGGATGCACCGGATGCAAAAAGTGTGAAAAGGAGTGTCCCGAAAAGGCGCTGACGGTGATGAAAGGACCGGAGATATGCGTCCGTTCCGATCTTTGTTTGGGGACCGCATGCAAAGCGTGCGAGATGAACTGTCCCGAAAGGGTGTACAGATTCACGGAACTCGAAGTTTCGTTATGAAACATCTTCTTCAAACACCTTTCTTCGAACCGATCTGACGTTCTTCCGATACGGATCAAATGAAGATCGCCATTTGATTGAGGTCTTTCTCTTCGTTCTTCGCAATGAGTTGAAATTTGTTAGATCTGTAGTAATCTACCAATTCATCTCTGCAATCAAGGCGGATCATGCGACACCCGAACATATCCTTGCCTTTGGAGAAGATTCTTAATGCATGATCCAGCATAATTTTTCCAGATCCCGGCGCTGCATCATCCGCCTTTGCCAATTGCCCGACCAAGTACGCTTGAGCAATGCCCTCGTTCAGGTTCATGAGCTCTATCAGATCAGGCTCGACATTGGGATCCTTCACATCGAGGCATTTGAAAGCCAACGTGGCGTAACCCATTATTCTGCTCTTATCGATATCCAGCATCAGATAGGTTCGCGAGATGCTTTTAGTTTCATGTTTCAAAGCCGTTCTCCTGAGAAAACGTTCACTGTCCTTGCTTCGGGAACATTCGAAGTCCGCCAACAAAAATAAAAGTTCTTCTTTGTCCATTCCGTTCATCAATTCGCTTAATCGACAGATCTTTGATCTCATTCGGTTCACGTCCCGGTCCGCACTCATGGTTGAGCTATCGAAAACTATTTCATGCCTCGAAAAATTTCAGTCTTCCGTCAGCTCAGAGAGATCAAATCCCCTTTCCTTCAGCCGTTCCTTTGCAGCCGCAGCGGCTTCATTCAACCAATTCGGATTGTCTCTTAAGAATTGTCTCCCTTCCTCAAGCAGCTCATCGAACGTCGGACCTTCAAACGTCAGCGGCCCTCTTTCCTCCGCATCATGATATGCTGCGTTCAGGGCCGCAGCCTTTTCCGGAGTGTCGATCCTCATCATCTCATAAAATGAGCTTGTTGCCATTTTTCTTCACTATACAACAGATATTCCCCGTTCTATATAAGAATGGGCATTACAGTTATACTTCGGCTTCCGGAAGGGACGCTAGGTGAGGGTAGTAGGCCCCCTTCTGTTTCAGGCGACATTCAACTGCGCGCCCTACCCGCCGGTCCACGGGCGGTCACATCTTCTTTCACCAATGTGTTCTGTAACTTCCTCTATTTTCTGAAAGGAACCTTTATATGAATATATTTATATACTATATTTAGATTTTTATGTGGAAAATTCGTAAACATATTTATGGGGGATGAAAAAATGCTTATAAGATTTAGAATCGGGAACTTTCTGTCATTCAATGAGACGCAAGAACTGTCAATGATCAGCGGAGAGACAAGAGATCATACGGATCACATCCATAAGTTCGAGGAGATCGGTCTTCTGAGAACGTCCGCAGTGTACGGCGCGAACGCATCGGGAAAATCCAATCTGATCAAGGCATTCGAACAGTCTAAAAAAATGATCGTATTCGGCATACCTATACGCTCAAACAGATATTTCAGATCGAACGCGGCGAACAAAGACAAACTGTCTTATTTCGAATACGAGTTCGAGAACAACGGAAAATATTACTCTTACGGATTCGAATTCTTTATTTTCAAACAAAAGGTAGAGTCGGAATGGTTATATGAGCTGAAGATCGAGGGTGAGAACAAAATACTTTTTCAAAGGAACGGGAACGAGATACATCATGATTTTAAAGGAGAGGACGGAGAAAGAATGAGAATATACATCGCCGACATGAAAAACTCCGACAGCAGAAAACTCTCTGAGACCACACTGTTCCTCACAATGATGAGCGGAAAACTGAGGACGGACGAAAAAGGATTTTCTGTTTTCTCAGATGTGTTCAATTGGTTCTCCAATAAAATGAAAGTATTCGGTGCCAAGACATCCCTGCTCGACACGATGAATATCAGCGATCATGAAAGAGAGACAGTGGTCAGATTATTAGGAGCCATGGGTACCGGGATAACAGGCATACGTTACGAACCCATCGAAAACGCAGAACGCAGATTCGGTGCGGAATATTTGGACCACATACGAAGAAATCTTGTCAGCAGCAAGGGTTCCATGTTCAGATCCAAAGATCCGTTAGGCGGAACGATCTTCGCATCATTATCGGAAAATAACGAACTGATGCTGAAAAGGCTGCTATTTACACATGAAGGTCCCGACGCATTATTCGAAATGGAAGAGGAGTCGGAAGGTACCCAAAGACTGTATGATCTGCTCGCTATGATAGTATCTAAAGACAAAGATAATGTGTATCTTTTAGACGAGTTGGATCTCAAATTGCATCCAAAACTCACCTGCCAGTTCGTCAGAACGTTCCTTGGCGAAAAAGCCGGAACGAAGAACCAATTGATATTCACGACCCACGGAACATATCTTATGGAATACGGATTGCTGAGAAGGGACGAGATATGGTTCATTGAAAAGAAGGGTGATGAATCGTCATTGTATTCTTTAGAAGAGTACAAAGAAAGAAGCGACAGAAGGATCGACAAAGCATATATGGACGGACGTTACGGCGGAGTGCCTGAATTTTTGCCGATATCTCCGATATTCAGAGGAAGATCAGATGAGGCCGGTAAATAATAATCTAGAAATAGGCCGTAAGAGCAGAGAGAAAAAGATCAAACGCAGATTCATCCTGGCGTTCGAAGGGTACAGGACAGAGGTGCAGTATTTCCAGGGGGTCAGTGATAACCGTCCGAAACTCAGGATATCCTCCTTGATAGATGTATGTCCGCTCAACAGAGACCCTCAGCACTCGGGGCTGAGCGACCCGGAAAGAGTACTGGAGCTTTTGGAAGAGTATATCAATTTCCTGAAACGCGGAAAATACTCTGCGGACCTGTTCATCAACACGTTCATAAGCGAGATCATCAAAGAGAAGGATATCCAAGATCTCGGAAAAAAGATAGACATTCTGATCGAAAAAGCAAAAGAGAAATTACGACCGATATGTGACGGTGACGGATACATAGAAGATCCGGAGAAGGCATCGGAGGTCTGTTCCGATGCATACACGGAAATATTTTCTCCGGAGAAAGAAGTTGATTTCAAAGCACCCGAACCTATGGACTACAGAGAGGAACGCGACATCGTCTGCGTGATCGTGGACAGAGATGCCGAACTCAGGGGCGAGGATAAATGCAGAAGATTTTTCGGCCGTTGCGAAGAGAACAAATTCAGACCGATCATGACGAACCCATGTTTCGAATTATGGTTGTTACTTCATTTCGATGAGGCCCTCGACGGTGTTGATGATAAAATACTGCTGAGGAATGAGAAAACGGACGGGGTCCGATACACGGAAAGAAAACTCGATGAGATATTGAGAACGATCCCGGCGAAGGAAGGAAAAGGATATTCCAAGGACGATCTGGATTTCTATGATTTTATGGACAGGACCGACAATGCGATAAAGAACGAGAAGAAATTCTGTAAAGGAAAAAAATGCACCATAACCAAGGTGGGATCCGAGATCGGATCGCTGATAGAAGATATGTGGCGAAGCGATTGACGGATCCTTTTCCGATAGCATTAAAATGCGTTCGGAAGAAAATGCTAGGTGAGGGTAGTAGGCCCCCTTCTGTTTCAGGCGACATTCAACTGCGCGCCCTACCCGCCGGTCCACGGGCGGTCATACCGGCCGTTCGGGCTTGCTCCGATGGGGAGTCACCGTTTCACCGGATCCCCGGGAATGTCACCGCCTGGCGGATCATCCTGTTTACCGGGTCCGTGTCGTTTCTGGGTCCTTGCCATGGTTCTCACCATGCTGAATTTCTCAGCCCACCTTGCCCGTCGGAGGAGGGACCTTCCTCAGCCGGACCTAAGTCCTACCGTCGGTCGCCCTCCCTCTCCTAGCGGGTTGCTTTAAAGTGTTCGGATATTTCATTTTGTTGTACGCATACATCATTTTTTGATGATGCACACCTTTCCGTCCTCTTCCTTTATCTGTTTTGTTCTAAGCATGTGGTTGTACGTCTTTTCCATATGCGCGTTCGTGATATTGCCGCGTTTGGTCCATCCGTACGATCTCATCGTCGCGTCGAACAGTTCCTCTTTCGTCATACCGCCGAACGTCGGCTTTATCCATCTTATCATTATACCGGCGGTATCCAGTATCGTAACTTCCGGCGGTTTTTTTCCGTAGAACGCGGAACGCGGAGAATCGTCCTCTCTGTCCGATACCGCAAGATAACCGTCCGGTTCCTCGGGGACATCGGGCGGCGCCTGCGCCGCCATCTCGTCTATGCTCACGATCAGCGGGTCCGACGGAACGGTCCTTTTTTCTTCGACGGGTGCCGGCTTCGGTTTTTCTTTAGGTTTCGCAGCCTTCTTTTTAGGTCCCTCGTATTCGTTTATCGCTTTTTCGACGGCCTCGATAAGCTGCTCGCTCTCGGTCCTCGG
>JGI24705J35276_12237922_pt1 | contig 14180 bp, 11 predicted proteins | sample TergutNt197P4_FD_35276 | JGI IMG/M metagenome (IMG submission 35276) | reverse complement strand
GGCTTCAGCTCGGCTTCGATCGCCGCGAGCGACATCTGGTTCTCGAACTCGTCGTCGTCCATGTCGGCTTCGGCGGCCGCTTCCGCGGGATCCTTGTCCCCGCCATTGGCGTCCGCGGGTTGCGGTCGGAACGGCGTCGGCGACGGGGGAGCTGCAGGCGGCGCAACATGGGCTGTTGCCACGGCCACCTCGCCGTCGGCGGGCGAATCGCCCTCGCCTGCGGCCGGGGCGCCGATCATCGCGGGGTTCATGCCCCCCTTGGCGTCAGGGCCGGCATAGGTCGCTTCGAGGTCGATGATGTCGCGGAGGAAGATCTTTCCCTCGTTGAGCTCGTCGCGCCAGATGATGATGGCCTGGAACGTCAGCGGGCTCTCGCAGAGACCTGCGATCATCGCTTCGCGGCCGGCCTCGATGCGCTTGGCGATAGCAATTTCGCCCTCGCGGGAAAGCAATTCGACCGTTCCCATCTCGCGCAGATACATGCGCACGGGATCGTCGGTGCGCTCACCGGGCTCGGATTTCTTGACCTCGGTGACGGCTTTCTGCGTGACCTCGACAAGCTCGTTGTCGGTCTCGTCTTCGCCCTCGTCCTTCTCCTCCTCGCCCTCGGCGTCCTCAGCCTCAGTAACGTTAATGCCCATGTCCGACAGCATCGACATGATATCTTCGATCTGCTCCGGCGACGTGGTGTCGGAGGGAAGCACTTCGTTGAGCTGCTCGAAGGTCACAAAGCCGCGCTTCTTGGCCTGCTTGATCATCTTCTTGACGGCGGCGTCAGAAAGGTCGAGCAACGGGGACGGCGCGTCCTGAGCATCCTTCTCCGGAGCGTCCGCTGCCTTCTCGTCCTTTTCCTTGTCCTTCGCCTGCAGCGTCTTTACCTTGCTGGCCATTCAATGCTCCTCAACGCACTTCACGCAGGTTGCGTCGCGCGCCTGCCTGATCACTCAAATTTACTGTCAACACGGAAAGGGTGGCGCAAACGCTCGCCACCCCAATAATTCTTCGCCGGATATTCGCTCCACGCTCATGAGCTGCTTCTCGGATAACGGGTGCCTACCGAACAGCAAACGATGGGATTCTCCTTGAGTGCTCGCTTCCGGTGAACCGACAGCCGTTTGGCCGTAGAGTGCTACAAAAGCGGTTAAGCTTCGATTAACCCATTAACCCTGTTTCTGCCGCCAAACCAAAGATTTAGCGAGTCCTTTTGCGGCCGGCCAGTGTCGTCCGCACCAAATTCGATCAGACGCTCCGTTGGAACCGGCCCGACAGCTCACCAAAACCCTCGATGAGGGCCTCGGTCCCATCCGCTTCCGCCATCCGAGCCTTGACGTCCCGCAGCCAAGCCAAATTGGCCTCACTGGGTTGCTCGCCCAGCGCCAACTCGGCGTCCTTCAATTCTCTAAGTAGGGAATGCCATTGCCGATGCAAGGCAACGAGCTGGTGCCAAGTCGCAAGAACGTCATCCCGCGCTGCGCCGGCACGCGCACCCCACACTGCCGCAGTCGTGATCGCACGCTCAACCCTTTGGAGAACCTCGGTAAATCCACCCTGCTCAAGGTCGGCCCGCATTTTGTCAGCCTGCTCGGAGGGATCGGGGCTGTGGTGATGATCGTTGGCGAAGGCCGCGATGATGGCAGCCCGCAGCTTGTGCGCCTCGGGGTGGGCCATTTCCAGCGCCGCCACCTCCTCCAAATGGTCGTGGAGGAGCCAGGGGTGGTTGATCAGGGATTGCAGGATCAGCGCCTCACGGCGAGAGATTGCGCTACGCTGGCCGCGCAGAAGCGGGCTCGCCGCGAGCTGAGGGCTCGCCGCCTGATACGGTCCGGCCGAGAGCGCGGCGGAGCCCGCAGCTCCACGCCGGCCAGCGGCGGCAAATCGGGGGGCCCCGCCGGAAGGACGGGGCGCAAAGCGGCGCCCTGATTCGCCGCGGTAGCCGCCGCGACCGGCAAAGCCGCGGCCGACCTCTGGGGCGAAGGCGCGCTGCAGGCGCTCGGCGAGATCCTGCTGATAGTAACGACGCACGACCTCATCGCCGATGTTGTTGGCTAGCCCCCGGATGCGTGCCTCGAGCGCCGCCCGCCGTTCAGGGGTTGCCAGGCTCGCGCCTTGCAGCTCACGTGACCAGATCATGTCCGCCAGCGGCCGTGCCGCGCCGATCACGTCCTCCACCGCCCCGCGGCCACCAGAGCGGACGAGATCATCAGGGTCCTGCCCCTCCGGCAACAGTGCGAAACGCAGGCTTTTTCCCGGCTTCAGATGCGGCAACGCCATGTCAGCGGCGCGATAGGCCGCCTTCTGCCCGGCTTTGTCGCCGTCAAAGCAGAGGATCGGCTCGTCCGCGAGCTTCCAGAGCAGCGCGAGCTGGCTTTCCGTAAGCGCGGTGCCGAGCGGCGCGACGGTGCCGGCGAAACCCGCAGTGACCATCGCGATGACGTCGACGTAGCCCTCGACCACAACCAGCGGCGCGCCATTATGTGCGGCCATCCGCGCGGCCGCATGATTGTAGAGATTGTCGCCCTTGTGGAAGAGCGGCGTCTCCGGTGAGTTCAGGTATTTTGCCGCGACGTCCTTCTCCAGCGCCCGGCCACCGAAGGCGACGACGCGACCACGCAAATCCGTGATTGGAAACATGACGCGGTCACGGAAGCGATCGTACGGCACCGGAATATCGTCTCCGGCAACCAGCAGGCCGGTGTCCACCATGTCGTCGACAGGAATGCCATGCGCGCCGAGATATTCCTTCAGAGCAAAGCGCTCCGGCGACGCATAGCCCAGGCGAAATTGCAGTTGGATGGCCGGCGAGAGCGAACGGTCGGCGAGATAGCCACGCGCCTTTGCGCCTACGCGCGAGGCCAACGTTTCCGTAAAGAATTTTGCGGCCAGCTCCATCACGTCATGCAGCGTCTTGCGGCGCTGCTCGTGACGCGCGGCGTCAGGCGTCGGTGCCGGCAACGCCAGGCCCGCCATCGCCGCCAGTCGTTCCACAGCTTCGGTGAACGAGACGCCTTCGGTCTCCATCAGGAAGGTGATGATGTCGCCGTGCTTGCCCGAGGAGAAGTCGTGATAGAAGCCCTTCTGGTCGTTGACGAAAAAGGACGGCGTCTTCTCCTGTTGGAACGGCGACAGCCCCCGCCACTCCCTGCCCGTCTTCTTGAGCTTGACACGCCGGCCCACGACTTCCGAGACCAGAAGCCGGGCACGCAGCTCGTCGAGAAATTGGGGGGTAAAGCGCATGCGGCCGATTGTAGCGCGGATCGTTTGAGTCAGGGCAAAATGCTCGCTCGTGTTACCCGGCTTTTCGCCCACTGTTGACAAACGGTGGATTTCAGCTAAATCTACACCGAACGTCAGGTTTAGATAGGTGCCGTTTGTCGTCCCTCATGCAGATCGGAGAGTTGTCGGAACGTACTGGCGTCAGCCACCGCACGATTCACTATTATGAGGGGCGCGGACTGCTGAAGCCAGCCGAGCGCGAGGGGACAGGCTATCGCTACTACGACGAGATTGCGGTCAAGCGGCTGGAGAAGATCGCGACACTGAAGCGCCTCGGGCTCAGCCTCGACGAAATCGCCGGCGTCATCGACCTCTATTTCGAGGATGCGAGCGGCATCAGGGGCAAGGAGAAGGTGCTGGAAATCCTGCAGGCCCAACTCGTCGGGGCGAATGCCCAGCTTCATGAACTCACGGTGTTCAAACGCGATCTGGAAAACAACATTGCCCGCATGCACAAGCTGATCGCGGAAGCGAAGCAGAAGTAAAGGCAACGAGAATAAGGACAACAGGATAAACGTATCCATGATCTACAGTTGACGTCAGGTTGAATATTTAGCCGGTAAAAAGTAAAGACAAGGACAACAAGACAAATGCACGCACAATCTCTAGTTGACGTCAAGTTACATATTGAAACCGGTAATGTGAGCGGCCGTCATATCGCGCTGCTCGCCCTTCTCATGGCCTGTGGCTTCCTCGTTGTCGGCCAGCTCTACGTTACGATCCCGTTGATCGCCGGGATCGCGGCCCGCTTCGGCGTCGAGCCGGCGCAAGCTGCCTCAGTCGGCACGGCCTTTGGCATCGCCTATGCGGCTGGTTTTCTGCTTTTCGGCCAACTGTCAGATCGCTTTGGCCGCAAGCGGACGATCCTGATTGGCCTCGCGGCCACTGCGTTGGCAACAGCGCTTGTCGGGATCGCCGGCAGCTTCGGCTGTCTGCTCGCTGCGCGGACAGCGCAAGGACTGGCCGCCTCGATCTTTCCCCCGATCGCACTCTCATTGGTGACTGAGGAGTTGCCGCCGCAGCACCGGCCCCTTGGCGTTTCGCTCATGAGCTTTGCCTTTCTCAGTGCCGCTCCGCTGGCGCAACTGTTCGCCGTGCAGGCCGGCAGTCTGTCTGCCATCATGCTGGATCTCGCACCGCTCTATTTGCTCGGCGCGCTCGGGCTTCTTTTCGCCGTGACCAAGACGGGCGCAATATCTGAGGCAAGTGGCGCGCAGGATTCGCGTTCTGTCTCTCTCCTACGTGATCCCGTAATTGTTGCGGCATGGGCGCGGCCGTCACCGTGCTGTTCGGTTTTGTCTCTTTCTACAGCGGGGCACAGGCTCTTAGAGGGCAAGTTGACGTCGACCTACAGACATTGCGCCTGACCGGCCTTCCACCGTTGCTTCTCACTTTCGCCGCCGCCGCCGTGACGCGCCGATATGGCGCTTTGGTGACAGCCCGCGTGGGCCTGATGCTCGCGGCACTGGCGCTCGCCATCGCGACCTTTGCCTCGCCATTCGCGATCATCACGGCGAGCGTGGTTATCTCAGGCGGCGTGGCGTTTGCCGTGCCGGGGCTGATCGCGACCATCGCCGCTCGCGCGACCAACGCCAATCGCGGTTTTGCGCTCGCCATCTACACCTTCACGCTTTTTCTCGGCGCTAGCTTAGCTCCCCCCATAGCTCAAGCACTGGCGGCGATTGGAACCGTGCTGCTCTGGCCGTTGCCAACCGCGCTGCTGCTAGCAGCCACCGTCGGCCTCTCCATCGGAGTACGCCGCCCACAATCCTCCAAACCAAACTGAATGAGGTTTTGACGTGACTCGCACACGCCCCCTCTCCGCTCTCGGCCTCATCGCCGGGACGGCAACCACCAACATCTCCCTCGCAGACACCACACAGAAAGGAAAGGTCATGAGCTCCGCGACTGTTGCCGCCCAACCCGTAGCGACCACCATCAAGACGTTCATACCGGCCGGTTACCATGAGGTGGCCCGGCGCGCCGTGACCGTGGATGGTGAAGATGCTGAACTTGTTCGGCATGAACGAACAGACGGCCGCAACGCCGCGCTGGGTGGCGAACATTTCAGCACGGTTATCGCCGCTGACGGCCGCCTCAAGGGTTTTGCCCGAATGGACCTCGATTTGGTCGGAGGCCATCTACCGACGCGCGAGGAGGCGCAGGCGATCGCCATGGATTTCCTGGGCGATGCAGCGCCGGACCTTCTGCCGGTCCTGGAAATCAGCTGGATCGAGCCACATGACGAACCCCTGCGCGTGACGCGCAACGGGCGCATGGAAAAGCTGACACTCACCGGTATGAAGGTGAAAATGCGAAATACCGCCGACGGCCGCTGGATGTGGGTCATCGTCGGCGCGGATCGCAGGGTCATGGTGTTCGAGCGCGATATCGTGTGGATCAGGTTCCCCGGCCATCGCGGTACGGAAAAGTGGTTGCACGATTCCTGGATTACCGAAAAGGGGCATGGCCACCGCCGGTCCTGACGCGACTTACCTCCAGAATCAATAGCTGGCCGTGCCGCAATGTCAGGACTTCCATCGCGCCGCCAGGGCGGTGCGCTCACTCGATAGCGGGGGCGCCTGTCTGGTTTCATCACTTCAAAGCAAACAAGGAGAAAACAAATGCAACACAGGATGCTCGGTACCAGCCTCTCGGTTTCCACTGTCGGCCTCGGGTGCATGGGGATGAGCGAATTTTACGGGCCGCGGGATGACGCGGAATCGCTGAAGGTTCTTGGCCGGGCGGTCGATTTGGGAATCGATTTCCTCGACACCGCCGATACGTATGGTGCGCACCACAATGAGGATCTGCTCGGCCGTTTTCTTGCCGAAAGCGGTGCAAAGGTAAAGATCGCCACCAAGTTCGGTGCCGTGCGCAAGCCCGGCGAATATGCCCGGAGCATCGACAACAGCGTCGATTACATGCGCCGCGCCTGCGAAGGCTCGCTCAAGCGCCTCGGAGTAGAGCGGATCGACCTCTATTACGTTCATCGCGTCGACCCCGAGCGTCCCATCGAAGAGACGATGGAGGGATTGGCCGCGCTGAAGCAGGAAGGCAAGATTGGCCATATCGGGCTTTGCGAAGTCAGGGCCGAGACGTTACGTCGTGCCCACGCTGTTCATCCGGTGACCGCGGTGCAAACGGAATATTCGCTTTGGAGTCGTGACGTTGAAGCCGAAATCCTTCCTGCCTGCCGCGAATTGGGCATCGGTTTCGTCGCCTATTCGCCGCTGGGGCGAGGTTTCCTGACTGGACGATTTCAGGCGGGGTCGCAATTTGAAGCAGGAGATTTGCGCGCCATCCTGCCGCGGTTCACAGAGGAAAATGCCGCAGCTAATGGCGCCCTGGTCGATGTGGTGCGCACCATCGCAGCCGGAAAGGGCTGCACCTTGGCTCAGGTCGCGCTCGCGTGGCTGCTCGGCAAGGGCAACAACATTGTGCCGATCCCTGGCACCAAGCGGCTGAAGTATCTCGAAGAAAATTGCGCCGCAGCCTCGATCAACCTCAGCGCCGACGAGAGCGCCTCACTTGAACGGGCCATCTCCGCGCTTCCTATCGCCGGTGATCGCTATACGGCCGAAGGCATGAAAGGGATTGACGCATGACCATGTCAGAGAACCCGGAACATACGTTAGCGTGCCGTGGACGAAAAGGCGGTCATAGATCATGCCAGGTTCTATGGCGGTCACGGCATTCGAAGCGAAGCGTCTCGCACGGACTTGCGCTCTTCGCCTGACCAAGCCATGAGTCGAGCGAAAGACGCGGAGGTCGCACGTAATCGCACGTGCCGCCTCCAGCAACGGGAGAGACAATGGCTTCTAATGTCGCCGGGACACCACGGCTTCTGCTCGACAGCGGTGATGCCGCGCCGGTCCATGAGGTCAATGTGGAGGGGCATTCGCCCTTCCTGTTCACTTGCGACCATTACGGACGACTGATGCCGACGAGGCTCGGCAACCTCGGCCTGCCTGAGGAAGACCTTGCTCGTCATATCGCCTGGGATATCGGTATTGCCGGCGTCGCCGAACGGCTTGCGCAGCTTCTCGACGCGCATCTGATTGCGCAGCGCTATTCGCGTCTCGTGATCGACTGCAACCGCCCGCCCGACGTTGCGAACTCCGTTCCCGTCATCAGCGACACCACCGCGATTCCCGGTAATGAGAGGCTGTCGCTCGATGCCGCCGAACAGCGGCTGCGCGAGATATTCGCCCCCTATCACCACCGCATCAAAGCCGCGATCGACCGGCGTCTGCAGGCGAAGCGCCCAACTGTACTCGTGGCGCTGCACAGCTTCACACCCGTCTACGCCGGCATGGCCCGACCATGGCACATCGGCGCGCTCTATCACCGCGACCGCACGCTGCCGCCACTGCTGTTGCAGCATCTGCGTGACGAAGGCGATCTCATCGTCGGCGACAACAAGCCCTACTCGGTCAGCGATACCACCGACTACACGATCCCCGTGCACGGCGAAGCGCGTGGCCTGATCAACACGGGGATCGAGATTCGCCAGGACCTGATCGAGGACCAGTCCGGCCAGCAGCAATGGGCGGAGCGACTAGCTCGGATTTTCCGCAAGATCGAAGCGGCGCTGCGCTCGGATGGCGCGATCTAAGCAAAGATGCGTTGGTAAACCAACGCGTCTTTGCTTGGTTTCTTTTGTTTTCGCATCATTTTTGTCCGAAAACCGGGGCCCACTTTTCGGAAATGATGCTTAGCGCACCCGCGCCAACGCGAGCCAGATACCGCCGCCGATCATGAAGCCGCCGGAAATGCGCGACACCAGGCGGGTGCGGCGCGCCGAAAAGAGCAATCGCGCCCGGCCCGCGAGCAGCGCGTAGATCGCATCCGTCACCGCCACCGTCGCCATGAAGGTTGCGCCCAACAGCGCCACCTGCGGGAAATGATCACGCTTCATGTCCATGAACTGCGGGATGAAGGCGCCGAAGAACACCATCACCTTCGGGTTCGACAGCAGCACCAGCAGTCCCTGCAGAAAGAAGCCGCCGCGCGGCGGCGGTGGCGGCTCCCCCACCTCGACGCCTTCGACAGGGAAGCGGATCAGCTTGATACCGAGCCAGACCAGATAGGCGGCGCCGGCGAACCGCACCCAGTCGAACCAGTAGCCCATCGTCGCCATCAGCGAGGTCAGCCCGACCGCGACGATACAGATCACGATCATGAGCCCGGCTTGCGCGCCCGCAATGTTGATCAGCGCCGCGCGGGTGCCATGCCGCAATCCGTTAGCGATAACGAGGGTGACGACCGGACCGGGCAACAACGCCAGCGCAATGCAGGCGGCCACAAAGGCGAGATAGACTTCCAACGACATGGAGAAACTCGGCGGGAGACGGAGAGGTCTCCCATTATGCATGTTGGGACAGCGAGCGAAAGCCGCTCGAACTGCGCGCACATTTCTTGCGGGGTTGTTTCATCAAGTCAGCCCAAGAAGGCGGGATTCCAGAAGATCGACCTCCCGAACCAGTTGGCGGGCGAGTTCGTCAGAAATGCCGCGGCTCCGCGCAATGCGATAGAGTTCCGCCCGTTCGGCGCGAAGGCCGACAAGATAGAGCCGTCGTTCGATGTCGTTAATCTTCTTGGCTAGTTCGGCTTCTTTGCCGACCTTCGAGCGCCCTTCGATCCGCTGACGATATATGCCCATGATGCGAACACCGACGTCTGTATAGAGATCGGCATCGCCTTGTCCCTCGCCCATGTCATGCCGAGCTTGCGTCACAGCCTGGATAGCGGCCTCCGCCGCGGCAACGCGGGCACGATCCTCTTCTTCCTGACGTGACGGCTCGGGAGGAAGCTCCAGATCTTTGAGAAGAAACGGCAACGTCACACTCGCGGCAATCAGCGAGACGATGATGACGCCGCCGGCAAGGAAGATTGCGAGCTCGCGCGCCGGAAAGGCTGAACCATCGCTCAGCGTCCAAGGCAGGGTCAGCACGCCGGCAAGGGTGACAGCACCCCGCACACCGGCCAACGAGGTTGCCGCAATCAGGCGCCAGCTAGGGACAAACGGTTTCCTGCCTTTAAGGTGCGCTCGAACCAACGTGAACCGCAGCGACGTCCAGCCCCAGGCGAATCGCAACACCGCGAGGGCAAGGTTGATGATAACGACATAGACCAACAGCCAGATGGGCTCATGGTGTCCAGTTTCACCGACGACTTTCGCCGCGCCCGTAACAAGGTTCGGAAGCTGCTCGCCCAACAGAATGAAGATCACGCCATTGGCTGTGAATTGCACCAGATCCCAGACGGCGTTGCGGCGGATGCGGGTAACAGGGGATACCCGACCGCTCTGCTCGGCGTAGCTCATGGTGATACCGGCCGCGACGGCAGCAAGAATACCGGAGCAATGCAAAAGCTCAGCCAGAAGATAGGCGCCAAATGGAATCAGCAGGCTGATCAGGATCTGCGCACCCGTCTCTTCGCCATAGCGCCGCGAAACCCAGTTCTTCGCGACAACCACCGTCCAGGTAACAACGACCCCGATCGTGATGCCACCGGTCGCAAGCCAAAGGAACGTTCCGAACGCGGCCGTGGCCGAGAATGATCCGGTCAGGACGGCTGCAACGGCAAACCGCATGCAGACCAGGCCGGACGCATCATTGAGCAAGGATTCTCCCTCGAGGATATGCATCAGCCGACGGGGAATCGGCACGCGTGCGGCGACCGCGGACACGGCAACGGGATCGGTGGGAGAGATGATGGCGGCGAGCGCAAATGCGACCGCGAGAGGCATCGCCGGAATCAGCCAATTGACGAAGTACCCCACACCAATGACCGTAAAGACGACAAGGCCGAGCGCCAGCTCCAGGATGGTCCACTTGTCGCGAAACAGCCCTTCCTTCGGAATGCGCCAGCCGTCCAGAAACAGCAGCGGCGGCAGAAACAGCAAGAAGAAGATATCCGGCTTCAATTGCACGCCTAGGTCGGCCACAGCGTCGATAAGCACGCCAATGGCGATCTGAACGAGCGGCAGAGGAAGGGATATTGGCGACATGCGCGCGACTGCGCCGCTGACTACAACCGCCAGGAGCAGAATCAAAACAACAGTAACGGTCTCCACGCCCTCTCTCGCATGCCTGGAAATGCCTGGGGATTTATTGTGCGGGCACGTTAGCAACGCGGCGGGATTAATTCCACCACCGATCGCGCAGACACCTGCCGGACGCCAGTCGCTTCTGGCTCTCATATGCTGCTTGACGCTCCGATTCAGGCGATCGATGGCCTCCGACGACTTAATCTCTATTGCGACCGCGGCAGCCCTGCGATCGCGCGGGCGGAACCGGTCAGCTCCAGGATATGCATACCGGTATTGGCACGGTCGACGACGTAGATGTAGCCACGCTCGTCGGTCTCGACATTGTTGGTCTGGATCGCGACCTTGCAGCGCTCGCCGCTTTCGATCGGAATGCAGCGCTTGTCCGTTGCCGCCGTGATCGCCGGAATGAAATAGCCGACTTCCTTGGGGTGATAGGGGTCGCGGATGTCGAGCGCGCGCACGCCTGCATTGAAGAAAGCGATGAAGGCCATCTTCTTGTAGTAGACTGGCGCCATGCTTTCGTTGGAGGAATGCGAGCCGAAGCGGCCACCGCGCTGGCAGAAATGTCCGCTGGCCTCCGGCACCGTGTAGCTGGAGATCATCATCGGCCGCGCTTCGGTGGTGACGTCGGCAAACCAGACCATCTGCCGCGGCTCGCCGCATTCGTTGAGGATCGCCTCGTCAACGATCATGACGATGTCGCGGGTCTTGCCATCCCTGTCGGCGGAAAATTCGGCAATCGGCATGTCCGGCATCGGGAACGTCGTGTGCGCACCGTTGAAGGCGGCCATCGGCAAACGCGAGATTTCCGGGAAGCGCAGGTTCTCCGGCGTCGGCTCCTTAGGCCCGTTCAACAGCTTCTCGCGATCGACGATCTGCAGGATGCCGCCCTTATCGGTGCCGTAGCCGAAATAGACGCGGTTGCCGACGGGACCGGTCGAGATCGGCCCGTGCAGTTCGGTCGGCACCGCACCGATTGAACCCGGCTCCTGACCGGGCAGACCAAAATCCCTGATCTTCTGCGGATGCGCGGGATCACTGAGATCGTAGACCTGGGTCATGCGGCGCGTACGCCAGTCCGGGGCGCCGGAGACGAGATAGGCAATACCCGTGTTGCATTCCCACCAGCTCTTGTGCGTATCCTTCAATCCACCGATCCGGGTGACGAGAACAGGATTTGCGGGGTCGGCGACATTCCAGATCTCATGCGCCTCGCCGCCGAATGTTCTGAGCATGTAGACCGCATTCGGATCGCCCTTCGGCAATGAGCTGCCATCACACACGCGCACCATCTGTGCGCCGCCGGATTCGTATTTGCCGGGCTGTCCGGGGATATGCCGAAGATATTTGGGATGCGCGGGATCGGTCACATCAATAATGGACGTGCCGTTCGGCTCTGCCTGACCGGTGACCGGATTGACGGGAGCAGGAATGTCGTCGGTGCCACCATGGTGGCCGATATAGGCAATCCAGCGGTCGCCCTGATGATGGATCGTCGGCTGGTACGCGCTGCGGGCCTGCAGATCATTGTAGCCGACGAGCTTCACGTTCGAGGCTTCAGGCGGCGCACCGATCACTTGCTGCTGCGCGTGGGCGCTTAAGGCGAAGAAAGCGAAGCAAAGAGCAAGTTGAATCCGACCGATCACTGTTTCCTCCCCAAATCAATCTCCGTTGTCACATCGTGTAGCAAAAATGAACTACATCGTCATATGCGGAAAGCGCGTCGCGTTCTTTATCGAGACGGCACCGCAAAGATTGTGGGAGGCACTGACCAACTGAGTACCCGAAATGGAACTGAGTATCCGAAATAGAAGCTGCGCGGCGGCTAATTCTTGGATTAGTCTTGGAATGCCTTGGTACGGAAGGGCCCTGCGCGGAACCGGAATGCCGGGACTCCTTTCGCGATGCTGTCACCGATCTGTCATATCGCCAAAATAATTTGGGCTATGACGTGAAAGGGCGTCAATGCAGACGACGCACGACTACATCATCGTGGGCGGCGGGTCAGCCGGCTGCGTCCTTGCGAACAGATTGTCGGCCTCGAGCGCTAACCGAGTGCTCCTCTGTGAAGCTGGAGAAGACACGCCGGACGGCCGCGTCCCAGAGGCCATCCTGGACAGCCGCACGAGCTTCGCGTCACGCAATCCACGCTTTCTCTGGAGTGAGCTCTGGGTAACCACCGAGGCGCCACCGCACAACGACCCGGATGCTCCCAAGCCGCGCAAATTGCGATACGAGCAGGCGCGGGTTCTGGGCGGCGGATCGTCGATCAACGCACAGTTGGCAAATCGCGGGTCCCCGCGCGATTATGATGAGTGGGAGCAACGCGGGGCGCGGGGATGGCGATGGGAGACCGTGCTGCCATATTTCAGGAAACTGGAGCGGGACATCGACTTCGATGGCCCGCAGCACCGGGCTGATGGCCGCATCCCGGTCAGACGGGTATTCCCGGAGAACTGGTCGGACTACGCCAAAGCGGTTGCGGAAGCCTTTGAGCTGGCGGGCTACCGGTACGTGCCGGACCAGAACAGCGAATTCCAGGACGGCTATTTCCCGCTTGCGATGTCAAACCTTTACGACGCGCGGGTTTCCGCCGCCATCGCCTATCTCGGACCCACGGTACGACAGCGGAAGAATTTGACGATCCTGACAGAGACCCAGGTTTCCGAATTGCTGTTCGAGGATACGCGTTGTGTTGGCGTCAGGGCCATGTTGCATAATCAGCAGATGGAGTTCTTCGCCAACGAGGTGATCCTGTGTTGCGGGGCGATTCACTCGCCAGCGATGTTGCTGCGTGCCGGTATCGGTCCCATCGGTCATTTGCGCGAACTCGGAATTCCGATCCGTGACGCCCGACCCGGCGTCGGTCAAGGATTGATGGATCACCCATCCATTTCTGTCGCCTCGTATCTGAAGCCGTGGGCGCGCAAGAACCCCTACAGCAAGCTCCCACTCCAGATGGGGATGCGCTTCTCATCGGGTATCGACGGGACTCCACCCACCGATATGGCGCTGGGAGTTGCGAATAGAGCAGGCTGGCATGCGATCGGCGATCGGATCGCCGTGATCACGCTGTGGGTTAACAAGACATTCTCGGAGACGGGCCGAGTGCGTCTGTCCTCCGCTGATTGGCGCCAGGAACCGGATGTGGCCTTCAACTTGCTATCGGACCGTCGCGACTTGATGCGGCTGGCCAAGGGCTTCCGCGAGATCGTTGCGTTGCATGCGCTGCCTCCTTTGAAAGCGGTCAGCTGTGATATGTTCTTGGCCAGCTTTACCGATCGGGCCCGACGGCTAGGCACCTACAACACAAAGAACAAGATCATCACCCGGATCGGTGCAGCCATGCTGGACGGACCAGACTTGCTGCGGAGGCTCCTCATCCGAGGGGTCGTCATGGATTCGGCTGGACTGATCAAGGCGCTGGAGGATGACCAGGCCCTGGAGGCTTATATCAGGCGCACCGCCATTGGCGTATGGCACTGCTCGTGCTCTTGCCGGATGGGGGAGGAGAGCGATCCGGCGGTGGTGACCGACCCGGTGGGACGGGTCTATGGCGTACATGGATTGCGGGTGGTCGATGCGTCGATCTTCCCGCTGATACCCTGCGCGAACACGAACTTTCCAACCATGATGGTCGCCGAGAAGATTGCTGACGAGATTTTGCATTCAGGCCACTGAGTGAGGCGGCCAGAGGCAATTCAGTGCACTGTCACCATGGAATGATGGGTTAGGCGCCACCCGCGATTTCCGAAAGCTCTTCAGTCGTCCGTGAAGAATGTTGATTTCAGGCAGGAACGAGCAGAGGGCAGGCGCTCAAGAGTGCGAGGATTTTGCGCAGTAAAAACCT
>JGI24705J35276_12237923_pt1 | contig 14181 bp, 7 predicted proteins | sample TergutNt197P4_FD_35276 | JGI IMG/M metagenome (IMG submission 35276) | reverse complement strand
TAGCCGGTAACAGTTTTGCTGCTGCTGTCATTGTAAGTGGCACTTACAACCATACCTGCAGTGTTCAGGGTCTCGCCCACAAAATAGCTTGTTTTAGTGGGCAATGTGCTAACCTTAATGCTTTGCAGCGTTATCGCATTAACAGTAACAGTGAAGTTTGCGGTTTTAGTTATGCCTTCTTCAGTATAGCTGACCATCACATTTTGGGCTCCGGCATTGTTCAGTATGGCGCCGTTAGCTGGAGCTGTGGTGAATCCTGTTATAGCTTTTGAGCTGCCGTCACTGTATTTGGCGGTAACTATCATACCTGCCGTATTGAAGGCTTCACCAACAAAATAATCTTTTTTAGTTGGCAGCGTGGTCACTTCAATACTATTAAGCAGTGCTTTGTCTGGTTCCACGGTGATTTCACCCTGTGTAATATTATAATACAAAAATTTACGGTCACTGGTAAACCCGTCCATCATATCCAAATAGTCAAGAAGCAGATCAGTTCCTTTAATAATGCCACTTGATGTCCCTTCTTTTATCTTAAAGGTTACAGTAAACAAAGTCGATCCGGTTAATGAGTCAACCCCATTTGCTACAGAAGCGCTAAAAGTTAAACTATGGTTATTATAGAAATCTTCCAGAACAAGCCAGTTGTCTTTGATGATGTCTCCTAAACTCGATCGAATATATGTCAGTTTATTCTTATCATACTGCAGGGTTAAGCCAAAGAAGGCAATGCCTGGATTATTTTCAAATGATATGGCAAGTGTTACCTCTTCTCCTGCTTTGCCAGATACATTGGATACCCTAACCATTGGGTCTGCTGCTGCAACAGCAGCTTTTGCTGTAATAGTTTTTAAGGTAAGTGGTGGGGCTGACGATATTTCCAGTATTATTGGCGGCCCCAGGGGACTGCGATCCACTCCAGATATATACAATTGAAAACGGGTTAAATCTCCTGGGTTAACTACTCCATCACCATTTACGTCTGCATTTGCTACGTTAAATTCATTAGTAGATCTATCAACGCCAGAAATATATTGCTGAAGACGGGTAAGGTCGGCTGGATTAATTCTTTCATCTCCATTAACATCGCCATAAAGTATAGGCTTAGGAAGTTCAATTAATGGCGCTTCCAAATTATCATTGCCGCTATACACACTCTTGTATTGTTCGCCAAATATATATGATTTATTAGGAAAATCAGCAGTATTTATCAGTAAGTTGCAGCTTTGATTGATATTATTTAGCTCGGTTAATGTTAAAATGCGAATAGAATTAGCGTTCAGGTTAGCTGCACTTTTACCTGCGCGGAAGGCAAAACGTATTTTTCCTAAGGAGAAATATGAACCTACGGGGCAGGTAAAGTCTTTTATATCATCACCCACCTCAAGAGCTATAAAGCAAGTTTTTCCGTCGCTAGTTTTGCCACAGGAAATCTTTCCACCAAAATTATATAGCCCGGCATTATTATTGGTAGTTTCCCAAGTTGGGCGTGTCAATTCCGAAAGTTTCCACGAGGCGTCGCTAATCGCCGCAGAAGCGTTCCATGTTACCAGTTGCAAAACTTCATTATCGTAAGCAAAATTTATACCTTGGGCGCTGCGTAATTTCAAAGCAGTTTTATTGGCCATGATCTGCCAATCTAAGGTCAGGGTATTTCTATCTTCAAACTTTGTTGCAGTATCTAAAGCTCCCAGTAGTTTAACGCTAAAATCCGGTGTTTCCGCTGAAGCGGGAATGGTTGTAAGAATTATTAACACTCCTAGTATCAGCAATAATGGCAAAAACTTTTTCATATGAATCTTCCTTTCTAATTAGTGTAAATATATTCTAATTTATTAATACTTTCTCGCTAATATTTGAGCTATTTCCGCTCTGGTCATTTCTTTCTCTGGAGCAAGGCTGGTAGGGCTGCGTCCGACTATTATTCCTTCTGCTACCGACCATTGCATGGCTTCTTTAGCCCAAACGGAAATAATTTCCGCATCTTTGTATTTGCTCAAAATGGCCTTAGCAGTTGTATCAATACCGGATAATTCTTCATAGTGGCTAAGGATTACTGCCACATGTTCTCTCGTAATACTATCGTTTAAACCGAAAACATCACCTTCATTGCCAGTTAACAGGTCTTTTTCATTGGCCCAACTTATCGCTTGACTATACCATTGTCCTGCAGGAACATCGGTAAAAACTTTATTAGCCATAGTTTCCGGTGATTCTGCCAAGCGGTATAAAATTGTGGCAAGCATTGCCTTGGTCAGTGGTAAATTCGGAGAAAATATCTCGTATGTCATGCCATTCATTAACCCTTTATCCGTGACATACTTAATTGCTTGAAAAAACCAGGCTTGCGTAGGTATATCTGTAAATATTAAAGTCGGTGCGGCGGTGGGAACTTTTATTAAATCAGTTGCTCGCTTATCAATATCATAAGACTCATCATTTTTTTCAGATACTGTATCTTTATTGGCCGCTTCTGTAGTTACTGCTGTTATTTTATTTTGCGTAGCAGCTGTATCTGTAGTTGGCCTCAATTTATCACTATTAGAATAAATGATTTCCGGCGCTTCTAAATTATCTTCTCCTATAGCGGTAAGATATGTATAAGGAGTACCTTCGTTTTCTGTTGTATAAAGTAGAAGCGCATGGCTTTGTTCGGTAGCTCGTAACTCGAACGCTGTCATTATGCGAATAGAATCCGCATATAAATCTGCTTCGTTTTTGCCAGAACGAAAAGCAAACCGTATTTGCTCAATGGATATATATTTTCCTTTAGCGCAATAGCAGGTTTCATAACTATCGCCCACACTAAGCAAGATATAACCAATATTGTCACTGTTGTTCAATGCTGCGTAAACCTTAACACCAAAATCATAATCAACGCCTTTCCCCGCCTGCGCTATACCTATAAATTTATCGCTAAGCTCGCTGTCCTCAATAAGAAGGAAAGGTTCGCTACATTGCATAAGTTGTAGAACTGTATTATCATAAGCCAAACAGAGCCCTTGGGTATTAATTAATGTTAGGTCTTGATGGTTTGCTTTAATTTGCCATTCCAAAACGAGCTCATTTTCCTCTTTCTCCAGTGTTCCAAGGATTCGTATAGCAATTTTCGGTTCATCAAGAGCAAGTGCGGGAATACTACAACATAATAACAAAAGCATCGTAAATAATGCCAAACGTCTCTGCATAGGCAACATCCTTTCCCAACACTAACAAAAATATAATAATGTTATTCAATAATGATTTCGCCTCTATTATAATTATCGGGCAACCATAGAATGGCCAAATCTAGATTATTGATCAAGCCGTCGCCATTTAAGTCGCAATACTTATTGGCGGCGGTTGCAGCGTTTTTGTTGTAATTTGCCATATTCCACAGCGTCATCAAATCGTCGTTATTGATCATGCCATCTCCGTTAATATCCCCACAGCGCAGGTTTATAAGCTTAATCTCGGGGTTATTGTCTTCAGCCAGGTCAATATCGGTATCTCCTACCACTATTTTTTGTATGGTAAATTTAGTATGGGCAGCTTTAGAGATAATCAGTTTGTAAACGCCGGGGTTAATGCCGGTAAATGTAAAATCTTGTTCGAATTGCCCATAGCCAGCGGAGGTTTTTGTTGTTAAGGTAATAGGAGCTTCGCCGTCTTTTAGCAGCTGAATGAATGTGGGGTTTTGAGGGTTATAGCTTTTGATCCTGCCTTTAACAGCAACGCCTGAATAATGCTCAGATATGATATTAAACCCGCCCCAGCCGGCAGATTCATAGGCTGTTTTAGTGCCTATGGGGACTAATAATTCGATTTTTTCACGGTCAACTCCCGCAAAAGTAGTATTATTGATAATTTGCGGAATAGTCGCCATATCGGTTATGCTGGTTAGTTGCTCGCAGCGCATAAAAACATAATTGCCAATAGCAGTAACCGAGCTGGGTATGGTAATATTTGTTAACTTCTCGCAGCCGTAGTACGAGAAATCTCCAATACTGGTTGTTCCTTCCGGTATTATGGCGTTGCTTATTTCTGTGCGCCCAAAGAAAGGTTTTTGGGCAATCAGCGACATTTTCTTGGTAAGTTCTGTAGCGCAAACCATACAAAATTGATTATTTAAAAAACGCATTTCGCATTTTTGATGAGGGCGAAACCAAGAGTAGTCTTCCTCAAAGGGATACATCCCTATATTCTCTAAGCCTAACCAATGCCGCCATTTATTAGTTGCTGGATTATTGTTTTGAGTTTTATTGGGCGATTCTTGTACATCCCACCAGTATTCATCGGCCAGGCCGCCAACTGCATGCCCCATTTCATGCACCAATATTTCCGGCGCGCTGGCTTCAATGGAAGTTACGGCGAGATTAATATAATCATTTTCTCCTAAGCCATAGAACATTTTGCCTGCTCCGCCACCATAAACAATAGAATTGACCATAATAAAAGCCATATCGTATTCTGGCTTATGTGTGTTCAGTGTTTCGAAAACACGAAGTGGTTTGGTAACAAATAGCAACCGGGGTGTCCAACTATCATAATAAAAGGTACTGCCAAAGTAGTTATCTATAAGGGAATGCGGGTTATCGGCTGCACCCGATTGATTGGAAATAACCTTAATTGCGTATACATTAAATATATCTTTAAAAGAACTAAAGGGGTAGAAGTCGAGGAGATAATTACTGACCATTTGTGCCGCTCGAATAAAATTATCTTGCTCCGACTCGGTAAAGCCATCGCCCATAACTGCTATTACAATATTTTCATTATCCGGGCCGTTATCTATAATTTTAACCACCTCAAAATGTGGCAGGGGCGCTATGCCGGTTTTGGGTAACACAGAAAAAGAAGGTGCCGGCGCAGTTATTGTTTTTATAAGGCCGTCTTGCGAGAAAACTTCCAGGGGAAGTATATTGTCCTTAGAATTTGGCGGCGATAAAGAAAGCGCACTTACAGGTACAACAGCTAATATGATAAGCGTAAGCAATAGAAAAGAGGCTGTTATAAGTAGTTTAATTCTCATTTTTCCCTCCTTGCATCTTACAAATCAGCATACATTTCTGTATCTATTATACCACATATTCCAGAAGTTTTATAGTAATATTTTAAAAAAACTTCATAATTCAGTTCAAATCCAGTTCTAGGTTTTGCTGTTGGTCTTTCTCAATGCCGGTAGTGTTTTTTTAGCGAACCTGCGTTACTGATAGATGAAAATAAATAATTGCAGCCGTTTAAATAATTACCAAGAGGAGATAAGGAACAAAAGTTCGATTCTGCTATTGATTTATTAACGGCTTTGCTTTATACTTAAAATATAACACGCTTGTAAGAGGGGCACCATTCATGAGTGCAATTAAACAATATTTTGCCGAATCTATTCCCCTGCAAAAGAATAGGGCAGGTGAATATGCAGCTGCATTGGATGTTCTGAGCGGCAATAATGCCGGAGGCTTTTCTGATCCCTCTTTTGGCGCAATTGAATATGCTACAGTTGCTTTTAACGCCACAGATGAAGCTCCTACCTGGCAGCAGCCAGCATTGCTTCCCCGTCCATTACCACAAAGACCGGCCGACCCTCTTCGGCAAAGGTTTTTAAAAATGCGTCAGTTGGCCGAAAAAGACATATATAACCGGAATACTGCCAAGCTTTTTTACCAACAAGCCAAGTTTATGGAAGATTTTACAGATAATTTTGAAGGAAAAGAATCTTTTACCATGTATTTACCCCAATATCAATTGATGGGGTATAGACAACTACGCCAATATTTTACTTGGCGCACAAAAGTTCGCAACGGCGATATATCGCCTATAGATCATTCATATGTGTTTTTATATATCAATGAACTATTATTAAATATAGGTGTATCAAGCCCTTCAGATGGCTTGAATAAATTGATGATTCTCTGGAAAACTTTAAAAGATACAGAATTAGCTCCGGATCTTAATAAATATTTACCGCTATGGCTGAAAGATTATCATGTTTACTATGAATTGCCCAATAGTTTCAGTAGTTTTGTTAACGAAAACGACCTTGTTTTTTACTATCCGCTGATGTTTTTATTAGAGAGTACTGCTGAAAAAAGCCTGGAGCTTTGGAGTAAAATTTCAAAGTATAATATTTCAAAATCTAAATTCTATATATCTGGCAACGAAAAACTAATGCAAGATTGTTTTTTTGCTGTTTTGGGCAATGTACGGGAATTGCTGGCAGTAAAATGCATAAGTTTAAAATATCTTCTTTTTTATTGTAATGGCAATGGAAATAGATGGCTGCCTTTTCATAATTCCCTCTTTTTTAATTGGCTAAAGCAACCTAATCATCAGGTTCAAATGCCCGGCGGCGATAAATATATTTGTAAAAATAATTATTGGACTTGTTTTACAGGAATACCTGTTTCCGGCGGCTTATCGTTTGCCGGTTATCTGATAAAAAAGACAGAGGCATGCTTAAGACAAGCAATAAAGTATAGATATAAATTGAGTGTAGCAAGAGATTCGCTGCTTATTTTTGAACCGACCCTTAATGAAGTGGGTTTATCAATAGATGCATTAGATAAATCTATTGAAAAGGCGGTAGCTGATTTTTATGCTATTTCTACCAGAAAAGTTGTAGAAGTTAACCATAATGATTTAGCTCGTATACGCAAAGAAGCATTTGCCACTCAGGAAAAATTATCAATAGATGAAAATTTACTAAAAGAAGTTAATATAAATAGCGTAAAGCTACCGCCATCACCCGAACAAAAAACGGAGTTGCCAACCGTACATGTATGTAATCCTTGGGATAATTTTAAACATGCCTTAAACGAGGTTGAAACTCAAGCCCTTACTATAGCCCTTACCGGGCAAAGAGATCTCAAACAGTTTGCCGACAAAAATGGAATTATGTTGGAAGTTCTAGTAGAAGGGATAAATGAAAAAGCAATTGATCATATTGGTGATAGTGTTATTGATATAGCGGAAAGATTAAGAGTATATGAAGAATATACAGAAAACATTAAATATATGGTGGGTGTATGAGAGAGAATGCTGTGCCGGTAAGAATTGGGAATGTTTTAATCAATGCCTTAAAAGGTGGAGTAGTGCCTCGGGTGGGGTTGGAATATATTACTGTGGGGCGAACCCATGAAATAGATGCTATTCTACATGATATTAGATTGATCGAGGACGGTGGCGCCTCCTTTCGTTTTGTTGTTGGCAAATATGGCAGCGGGAAGAGTTTCTTGCTGCAAACTATGCGAAATTATGCAACTGCTAAAGGTTTTGCCGTTGTAGATGCCGATCTTTCGCCAGAAAGACGCTTTGCCGGAACTAAGGGGCAAGGGCTGGCGACATATAAAGAGCTGATGCAGAACCTTTCTACTAAAGCCAAAATGGACGGCGGCGCTTTACCTTTGATTCTGGAAAAGTGGATTTCTAATATCCAATCAAAAGTCAAAGCCACCTCAAACCTTAGTGGGGCGGCTTTCGATAGTGAGGTAGAAAAGAATATATTCATGGTAGCCGGGTCGCTGGAGGGAATGATCAATGGCTTTGAGTTTGCAAAAGCTATTGTCATTTATTGGCATGCCTATATTGCGGATGACGATATTAAGAAATCTCAGGTACTAAAATGGTTTAGGGGTGAATATACTTCCCGCCGGGAAGCTAAGGCAGAATTAGGCATTAATTTTGTTATAAACGACGAGACTTGGTACGATTTTCTTAAAATCTTTGCTGCTTTTTTGGTGTACGCGGGTTATAATGGCCTACTGATAATTATTGACGAATTGGTTAATATTTATAAAATTCCTAATTCCATCACCCGCCTCAATAATTATGAAAAGCTCCTGACCATGTATAATGATGTTTTACAGGGTAAAGCGAAGCATATTGGCTTTTTAATGGGCGGAACGCCCCAATGTATTGAAGATAAATATAAAGGCCTATTCAGCTATGAAGCATTAAAATCCCGGCTGGCTACAGGTCATTTTGCAAATTTGGAACTGAAAGATCTGTCTGCACCCATAATATATTTGCCCATGCTTACCCAAGAAGAGATGTATGTATTGATAGAGAAATTACAAGATATCCATGCGCAGTTATATCATTATGAACCAGCCTTAAAGCATGAAGATTTCTTATATTTCCTCACGGTAGAATATAACCGGGTAGGCGCACAAACCCATATAACTCCCAGAGAGATCATTCGGGATTTTATTGAGCTTATGAATATCTTGTACCAAAACCCCGCTGCAAAAGTAGGCGATATTCTGGGCAGTAATAGTTTTGAGATGGCTAAGGGCGGATTAAATGATGAAGAAATACATGCAGAATTCCAAGAATTTGAAATATAATAAGCGGTTTCATACTTTAACCCGTGCTCCCATTCCCAACCGGCGCGGGTTATCCATTCCTTACCGAGATATAATATAGCGGGTTATCCATTCCTTACCGAGATATAATATAGAGGAGAGAAGCATGAGCATTTTTGACCGTTTGGCCCCTTTTATACAGGATTTTATTTATCAAAACAATTGGGAAGAGTTGCGTGGCATACAAGTGGCCGCCTGTGATATTATTTTTGATAGCGACGACGATCTTTTGCTTTCTTCAGGTACGGCTTCCGGCAAAACCGAAGCCGCTTTTTTACCGGTCTTAACTGAGTTATATTTTAAACCAACAGCTTCCGTGGGAGTGATGTATGTATCTCCACTCAAAGCCTTGATCAACGACCAATTCAAACGGCTTGAACTATTGCTTATAGAATCGCATATACCGGTTTGCAAGTGGCATGGGGATGCCTCAGAGATCAAAAAAAATGAACTGTTAAAGAACCCCCAAGGTATATTACAAATTACCCCAGAATCTCTAGAAAGCCTGTTGACCAATAAGCGCGGCGCCTGCCTCAAATTATTTAGCGACCTGCGCTTTATAATTATTGATGAGGTTCATTATTTTATGCGCGATGCCCGAGGTATACAGCTACTGTGTTTGCTAGAGCGGCTACAAGAGCTCTGTGGGGTGATTCCGCGGCGTATCGGTCTTTCCGCAACTTTGGGAGATGTATCTTTAGCAAAAGCCTGGCTCAATACCGGAACCAACCATAGGGTCAGCGCTCCCCAAACAAATGAGGGTAAAAAGCGTGTACGCCTATATGTAGAGCGTTTTGTCGACTATAGTGATAAGCGTGATTTAGAGGAGCGCGATGGCAGCGGCAATGTAGTCAATGCTGTAAGCGGTTCTATAGGGAAGCGTGAACATTATGAATACCTTTTTAATGCAACTTTAGATAAAAAAACCATCCTTTTTACTAATAGTCGAGAAGAAACTGAACTGGTAATTGCGAATTTGAAGGAAATAGCTTTGAGCAAGAAAGCGCCGGATGTCTACCGGGTACATCATGGCAATGTTTCGGCCTTGCTGCGTGAATCTGCTGAAGACGAAATGAAATCTGAGTATGAAAAAATTGTTACCGGCGCCACGGTTACTTTAGAATTGGGTATCGATATTGGCTCACTGGATCAAGTAGTACAAATCGGCGCACCTCTCAATGTTTCCAGTTTTGCTCAAAGATTGGGCCGCTCGGGCAGAAGAGAGCAAATACCGCAATTATTATTTACATTTGTAGAGAGCCTGCCTATAAATTCCGACGATATACTGGGCCCTATTAACTGGGAATTCCTGCGCACTATTGCCATAATTGAATTATATACCAAAGATCATTGGCTGGAACCGATACCACCCTATAAACATGCCTATAACTTGCTTTATCATCAGACCATGAGCTACTTAAAAAGTAATGGCGAGCTTTCCGCGGCAGCTTTGGCCCAAGCTATACTGGGTCTTGGCTGTTTTAAAGACATCCCTCAGGAGGATTATAAAGAGCTGTTGTTTCATCTCTTGCATATAGGGCAATTGGAGAAAAGCGAACGCGGGGGGCTCTTGATTGGCAGAGAAGGCGAAAAAATTGTCAACTCTCATAAGTTTCTTTCTGTATTTCTTACGCCAGAATATTTGCTGGTTAAGGATGAAAATCGTACTATTGGTACGGTAGATAAAGTGTATCCGGTAGGCGTCCGCTTTGCCTTAGCTGGAATGACTTGGGAAACGGTTGAAGTAAATGTGAAAAGCAAGGTGATTTTTGTCAAAAAGACGCCGGGTATATCTGTTGTAGATTGGGATGTCGATTTTGAAGTGGAGCTTCACACCATTTTAGTGCAAAAAATAAGAAGTATCCTGCAAAAAACAGAGAAGTATCCCTATTTGAGTGGACGCTGCCAAGAGCGGTTGCAGCAGATGCGCTATATAGCTGTTAATAGTTGTTTTTTATCCAACTTGGTTACCCCCCTTTCTGATAGTAAATATGCTGTTTTCCCGTGGGTGGGCACCAGGCAGTTATTGACCCTTCATTATGCTTTATTACAGAGAGGCATTAAAAACAAACTAACTTGGATAACTTGTGTATTCCTTACCGTAAAATTCGCTGGTACTACAAAGCAACTTGAGCAGATTATATTAGAGATATTGAACTCAAATCCAGACCTTGATTCCTTGCCACTGCCCGAAAAGGTGCAAGTAAAAGGTAAATATAATGAATTCATCCCCTTAGATCTTTTACGAAAACAGTTTGTGGAGGATTATCTGGATTTTGAGGGATTGAAAGAAGGCTGTAAAGCAGCTCAAAGTATAATTTGAACTATAAAAGCTAGTGTTATTCTATCACAATCTCGCCCCGGTTAAAGTAACTTAAAGCACTGAAACTACGAAAAAAACAAGAAGTTTGGGGCGTTTATAATAATATGGCAATTTATGGCGTTTCATTTTCAACTACATTATTAACAAAACAGATCATCAATTGTTATAGAGGATTGAACAGAAGCAGCATATCCTTTTTCTGTTATCCCATAGGTTGTCACCATGGTTATATGTATTGCTTTGCGTGTGCCGGTTTCCGCCAAAAAAGCAGTGCGTTTTTGCTGTAAAGCCCGGTCGTCTTGTGCGGACAAAGTTATTGGGTGCAGAGAATATTTCATCTCACATAAGTTGATAACGCCATCCTTGCGAGAGATTAGCAAATCTATTTGAGCACCTGGCGAGCTTTTTTTGCTTCGCCAGGTAAACACTTCTGTTGATATGCCAGATATGCCAAGTTTTTGCTTGATTTGAGTCAAATGGCGTAAGCAAAGCAGTTCAAACGCGTTACCACTCCAAGCGCGGCGTCCGCCGTCGTCTATACGGTTAGTCCAATAATAATCATCTTTTGTGTGGTTGTCCTTCACATATTTTAGCCAATAGAGTGTAAATGGATCTATTAACCTATAATAGGCATTGTTTTTTTGTTTTGTGAAATCTGCATATTTTTCTATAAAACCGCATTGTTCAAGCTCATGCAAAGTTTTGGTAAGATTTCCGCCACCAGGTATATTTGTGGCTGCTATTATTTCATCCCTAGTCAAACCGGCCTTCTTCTTTGACAATGCGTCTACGATGAGCATATGACGGTTTGATCCACTAAATAGAGAGCGGTATACTTCGTTAAATTCATTTTTCAGAGGCGCGTTTTCCGCAAACAAGAGCCTGTCTATGTTTTGAGTTGGGCCAAGGCCTTTTTCGAACATGTTTAGGTAATACGGAACACCACCGAATACCATTAGGCTTTCTGCGATTTGATATCTGTTCATAACTACGCCTATTTCATTAAAAAGAACTTCGCTTTCAGCAAGTGAAAATGGCATAAGCCAAATACGTCCGGTAACGCGGTTGTGCAGCCCGCCTTTGTTTTCAAATAAGTTTTTTACTATCCACGACGCTGACGAACCACAAACGATCAACATAATATCTGCTCTTACTGAAGCAAATGTGTTCCAAAAAAAATCCAAGGCTGGCAAAAAATCGGATTTTGGGGCATCTAACCATGGCAGTTCGTCAATGAAAATGACCTGCCTGCTGTTACGCACGGTTTTAAGCATCCGCCGTAGTTTACTAAATGCTTCCGCCCAATTTTTTGAGGCAGGTTTTGCTTCTCCTCCGAATTCTGCGATAGTATTGTCAAATTGTTTGAGTTGATAAGTATTGGTAATGTTTTTACCTATCAAACCGGAAAAATAAAAAGTAATATTCTCCGCAAACAACTCCTTGATCAGGAAAGTTTTTCCAATACGTCTTCTCCCTGTAACTGCAATAAATTCTGGCTTGCCAGATTTAAAATATCGGTTCAACTCCGTTTGTTCCCTCAAACGTCCAATAATTTTCATATAACACCTCCGTCCAAATATGGCTAATTATAACATATTTGGACGAATGATCATAGGATATTTTCATTCATTTTTTTTAAAGCGTCCAAAATACCTATAGCAAAGCACGTTTTGGACTAAAATTGTCCCTTGTCCATTGTCAATTGACTATGATTTCCCCCCGGTTATAATTATAAGGCAGCCATAGTATGGTCAGATCGAGATTATTGATCATACCGTCGCCATTGAGATCGCACATACCGTTTAGCGCCTCGTCGGCGCTTTTGTTATAGTTAGCCATATTCCATAGTATCATCAAATCGCTGTTATTGATCATGCCATCTCCATTGATATCGCCGCAGCGCAGGGTCATCAGCTGTACTTCAGGACGAGGGTCTTGGGTCAGATCTAGGTCGGCGCTTGTTTCCACGACAATGTTCTTCACGGTATATTTGGTATGGGCTTCTTTGGTAATGACCAAATCATATGTGCCGGAGGCTACGTTTGTGAAAACAAAGGGTTGTTCAGTTTGGCCGTAGCTGTTTTCGGTGATGGAGGTGTAGGTGGTGTAGGCCGTTTCTCCGTTTTTTATTAGCTGGAGGGTAGCGGGTTTTGTAGGGTAGTACGATTTAATAAGGCCACTAACGCGAACGCCACTGCTGGCGGTTACAGTGACCATCGCGCGACTGCTCTGTATCATTGCTGTTTTCACCCCGGTTGCCTCACTATCTGTATTGGTTATCTGGCAGGCATATATGAGCATACCTACCTTGGTGGTTGGCGGATCATAAACAGAACTGGTCGCGCCAGGAATTGGCACGGGTACAAGTAACCCATTAGAAGAAAACCACTGATAAGTTAGTTCTCCTAGTGAAACTTCCGCCTCTACAGACAGGGTTGCCGTCTCGTTTACGCTAATCGTGATGCTTTCGGGCTGTTTGGTTATGACAGGAACCGCCGCATTGGTCTGTCCGTTCTGAGGGTAGAATTTAAAGGAGATGTCTAAACGCAGCAGGGTTTGTTCCCAGCCGCTTACATCAGTGGGAGAAGTCATGTCATTGTAGGTGCAGTTAAGAGAATTTAGCACAGAGCAGTTTGTCACGTTGAGTTTTGTAAGATGATTATAACCGCACCCTATCTGCCTCAGTAAGGTACAATTCGAAATATCCAGCACTGTTAGCAGATTATTGCTACAGTTAAGGGTTTGAAGTTCAATATTTTTTGATAGATCCAGTTCGGTTAATAAATTATTTTGACAAGATAGCGTGGAGATGTTTTCAAAATACTCAATACCCGCAAGGTCTGCAATATTTTTCGAAGATACATTCAAGGTCTCGAGGGTATATACATCGTAATTAAAAATAGGACCCTCGGCTACACCGGTGATTTCACGCACAGCCGCTAAAAAATTGGCGTCTATGAACTTATCAGTTATTTCAATATCTGGGGAGATTGGTATATGACCCTTACGTTGAGGGAAAAATCCAAAGTTTTGGCTGTTATTAAAAACAAGATTTGGGATCAGCTCCCAGCCTATAACATCATCTCTGGTACTCATATAGTTATTCTGACAGTTAAAATATTTAAGATTTATGTTTTTTGTAATATCAACACCAGTTAAAAAGTTATTCGTGCATCCAACATAATATAACAAAGGTTTATTTGAGATATCCAGTTTACTAAGCCGGTTTTTATTGCACCAAACATATTTTAAACGGCTCTGTTTAGATAGATCAAGCTCCTTTAGCCGGTTTTGTTGAAGTGTTAGTGATATTAGATTGTTTTTTGAAAGATCAAGCTCTGTCAGCTGATTAATATCACAGTTCAATCTGTATAAATACAGACCATTATCCGGCAGCGCTATTTCCGTTAGCCGATTATTACTACAATCAAGTATAGGGCGCCTCTAAAAACTAGCTTTACAACTCTGCCAAATTAGCGCAACTATCATTTTCTCGTCATTGCGGCCTTCGCGCCGCAA
>JGI24705J35276_12237924_pt1 | contig 14188 bp, 12 predicted proteins | sample TergutNt197P4_FD_35276 | JGI IMG/M metagenome (IMG submission 35276) | reverse complement strand
GATTGATGGCGAATCCCTTACCAAATCTTAGACTGAAATCTTCGAACTCGGCATGATTCGAGCCAGAAGAGGGTCCGACAATTCCGCGATCGCTTAGCCGATATCCTGTGTAGTCGACGTGACCGGCCGAGTAGGAGCTCTCTGCCGAGAAGTAGCCATTCTCAAACAACCAGTTATTCATGATCGACAGTTTGAGGCCGACGCCCGGCGTCCAACCCTTCTCACCATCGAAAAACCCGCCTTTCGGCAAGAAATTGCCTGGCGAAAACAAAAAAGGAATGTCCGACGGCGATTGCTCCGCATAATCGAGATTTGTTCCGACGGCCTGAAGAATGATCTGATTATTGGAGGCGACGATGTAATTGGTCACTACGTAGGGTACCGGCGCAACTCTAGGCGCCTTTACCGGCATGTCCGCAGCAAATGCTGGCGCGCTGGCTGCGGCAGCAGCGACAAGAGAGAGAGCTAATCTAGCCTTCATTAAAATCCTCCAGGATTGTCGTGAGAAGTATGAACGTGGACTTGATGCTGTCCTCGACGAGGAGTTCGCACCATGATCGCAACTGGGAAACGGACACGGATTGAATACCAACAGGGTCAGACGCAACTAAGCGTGAACAATTTGTTACATTTTCGGGCCGTACGTCTTGGCGAAATCGATACACGAGCAATTCTCATGAGGATCGATTAATCCAAGAATGGCTCCTGAAGGATCTGTCGCGATAGGGATTTGGAGGACTTTAAATGCTCGCTTCAGGTCTGAATTCTGTAATGAATTAATTCAGTAATCCGCGGGCCACCATCATGCCGCCGGCTTCCACCACCGAGACGAGGCGGCGCAGGACCTCAAGGCCGCGCATGGCTGCCTCCATTCAAAAATCAACTGGATGGCAAAAAATCATTTAATTTCCAAATAGTAGCGCGGGTTTGTAGATTGAGGACGAAACAGATCGCCGCTCCTCGTGGATAGCTTCAATTCGTTATCGAACGAAGACGACAAGGATGTCGCCGTGCACACGGTACTTGCTCCACCTGCCAGCCTAAGCCAACGCCTGTTGACCCAAGCCACGGCCAATACGTTCACCAGCGTCATGGGTACGGCGGGGCTCGGCCTGCTATGGCGCAGTGCCGCGCAGGTTCTGAACCTGCCCACAGCGCCCGGAGAGTGGATACTCGCCTTCTCGGCGCTCGTTTTCACTGTTCTGCTCGGTGCGCAGCTGCTGCGTGCGCTGCTGCTGCCGGCGCAATGGCGCAATGAGTGGACCGACAACCTTGGCTCCAGTTTTGTGGGTGCGATCACGATCAGCGGCTCCTTGATGGCTGCCGCTGCTTTGCCCTATAGCCGCCAGTTGGCCGAGCTGATCTGGGCGCCGTCTGCGGCGGCCCAGCTGATCCTGTTGCTGTGGGTACTCGGGCGCTGGATCAAGAACAGCACCGAGTCAGTTCACGTGGGACCGATCTGGCTGATCCCGATGGTCGGCAATGCCGCAGTGTCCTTCGCTGGCGTTCCGCTAGGCCATGTGGAGGTTTGCTGGTTGATGTGGACTGCCGCACTGATCTGTTGGCTGGGGTTTCTGCCGCTGTTTCTGTAGCGCCTGATCATCACCCAACCCAAGCTGCCTCCCCCGGCTGCGCCCTCACTGGCGATCCTGGTGTCCGCACCGGGTGTGTTAGCCGTTGCCTGGAGCATACTCGGCGGTGCCGCTGACCATGGCTTTGTGCTGCTGACCTTTGCAGGTCTGTTTTTTGCGCTGTTAGTGCTGCGCCTGCTTGGCTGGGTGCTGAGCGCTCCGTTCAGCCGCACTTGGTGGGCCTTTACCTTCCCAAGTACTGCGCTCGCCACCGCCCTGCTGCGCTATCACGAGGCCACCCAAAGCAACGTGAGCGCACTGCTCGCCTGGGGCGCTCTGGTCTTCGCCAACATCGTGGTCGGACTGATCTGGCTGCTCGCCCTGCGAGCCGGGCTCAGTGCACGCCGATGAGCAACATGCCCATCCTGTTTTTCGCGGCATTGACCAGGGACGGCTCACCAACGTCGTATGTCTTCCGGTGCGCGAAATGTGGTACGTTGGGTGGCTACCAAGACTGTGATTGAGATTCCCTAAAATACTTCGGACGACGGAGAGCCTCTCGTGTTGCTCACTACAGGCGACATCCGCGATGACCTCGTCAAGGCCGGTATCGACGAGGCCAGCGCCGGCCTGCTCGCGCAACAGGCCAAACCCGCCGTCTGGCTGCAAACGCGCAGCATCGATGACGAGGCCGAGATTGCCATCGGGGCCACCAAGCTCGGCGGGCGCCCCGATCTGCCTGCCGGCATCGCGTGGCCGGTTCGTTCGGCTTGGCCGGATGCTGAGGAGCGTACGCAGTCTCTTCGCGAGTTGGCGGCCGATCCAGACGCATGGTCCTGGGCCAAGCCCGAACGGCGAGAGGAGATTCGTCAGGATACCCTTGAACGCATCCGCAGAATCGAGAGCGAGCAGCCTCTTTCCTTCGTCGCCCAGATCAATCTGGCTGAGATGTGGGAGGCGGGACCGTTGGATGCGGACATGCCGCGGCAGGGCATTTTGTCCATTTTCTACGACATGCTCGAGGAGGATTGGGGGCTGAAGCCGCAAAGCTGCACGGGCTTCGCCGTTCTGTTCCACGATGACGCGGGGCTGTTGACGCGACGCGACGAGCCGAACGAACTGCGCAATCCTCCGCTCTTTTATTGTAACCGCCTTTCACTTGCTGCCTGCGCTCCACATCGTTGCATGACACCCGTGCCGTTTATTGAGTCCGAATATGATCGCCTGGGGTTGTCTGACGAATTGGCAGAAAGGGTATGGGAGAACTGGTGGACCAAAAGTGAGCACCTGGGCTCTTCGGAAAAAGGTGATGCCTGGACATGCCACCACATCGGCGGCTGGCCTACGCCCATAGAAGGCCATGACATGCAGACCAGATGTGCGCTGCTTCATGCCGGCCACAATGGGGATTTGAAGGACCCTGCTCTTGCCCACGTCCGCGCCACCGCTGCCGATTGGCTGTTGCTGGCGCAGATCGGCTCCGATGAAAACGGTGGCATGATGTGGGGCGACTGCGGACAGCTTTATGTTTGGATTCGCCGCGACCATCTCAAGGCGCGGTGCTTTGAAAAAGCTTGGCTGATCCTGCAGTGCTACTGACTCGCGGTCTCCGCCGCTTTGCGCAAGCAATCCCGGCACAGGCAGTCTTCGTCTTCTGTCGGCATTGGCAGGCGCGCGGCTTCCTGAGCGCACCAGCAGCCACCGACGGGGGAACAGGTAAACTCCGTCCCGCAGCGAGAACAAGCAAGGCGGCGGGAAGATGGAATTTCTGTCTGACTGGTCATCAATTGTACCTGAGCCTTGCCGTCTTTTTCATGTTGGATGTCGTATTCGGCGCAGTGGGTTTTCTAAAACGTTGTAATATTACGCCGACGCCATATGTTGCCATCACTCCATTCGATGGACTTGTTGTCGTCAAGCTTCCCAACGAGACCGAAGCAGCTCACTGATCGTTTTGTCAATAAACGCCCCCTGGACAGATCGCCCCGTTCATTTTCGCAGACAGCATATTCGCCGTCGATGATGATGGTTGAAGGACTGTCCCAAACAGAACAGAACTTGTCGCAAAACCATGTTCCCGTATCTCAGCGGGTTCTTGCGCTTGCACTTTCGTGAGTGAGGCCAAAACGAGAAGCGCCGCGAATGGCCCGAACAGAGCCCTGTGCATGATAGCCTTCCTCAGTTTGAGAGCTGGTCCTTATTCAATACCCCATTCACGCCAGCTCGTAGGGCACGATGCGCTTTGTTTATTGCGCCCTTCTGTAATGAGGTCACCCCCTCGTAATCCCGTCAATTTCCGCAATCTCATCGGCACTGAGCGTCCATGCGATCGCCTTGACGTTCTGCTCGATCTGCTCGACGCGGGTGGCGCCGGCGATCACGCTTGCGACTTGCGGGCGCGCGGCGAGCCAGGAGAAGGCGAGTTCGAGCATCGTGTGACCGCGCGCCTGTGCAAAGGCTTGCAGCTTCTCGACGATGTCCTCGTTGCGTGGCGTCGCGTAGCGATCACGCAGCGCCGGCGTCGTGGCAAAGCGCGTGTCCCGCGGGGCCGCCGTCCCACGCTTGTATTTGCCGGTGAGCAGGCCACTTGCGAGCGGAAAGAACGGCAACAGCCCGAGCTTGTATTCCCGCGCTGCGGGCAGCAGGTCCCTTTCGATGTGGCGCACGACGAGGCTGTATTCGTCCTGGCAGGAGATGAAGCGGTTAACGTTCATCGCGCGTGCGGTGAACTCGGCTTCAGCGATCCGCCAAGCGGGAAAGTTCGAGTTGCCGAGGTAGCGCACCTTGCCCTGGCGGACCAGGTCATCGAGCGCCCGCAAGGTCTCCTCGAGCGGGGTCAGTGGGTCGTAGTCGTGCTGTTGGTAGAGATCGATATAATCGGTCTTCAGCCGCTTCAGGCTCGCTTCCACCGCGTTCATGATGTAGCGCCGTGAGGCGCCCTGTTTGGTGCCGTCGGTCGCCATCGGCTTGGAGAATTTGGTCGCCAGCACGATGTCCTTCCGGCGATCGCCGAGCACGGCGCCCAGCACCGTCTCGGAGCCGCCCATGCCGGCATAGATGTCGGCCGTGTCGAACAGGGTGATACCGAGGTCCAGCGCCCGATGGATCACCTTGCGCGAGGTTTCCAGGTCGGTGCGCTGGCCGAAATTGTTGCAGCCGAGTCCGACGGCGGAGACGCGAAGGCCGGAGGCGCCGAGATTGCGGATTTGCATCAGAGGTATCCTGTCAGGAGGAAGCGGGTACGAAAGCGGCATTCTGGCGCCGGCGGTTGCCGGCAACAAGCCACGCTCGCGCAGCCTTGATGTGCGTCTTCAGAAAAGCTTGCGGTCGAAGATGAAGCCGGACCGCACCGCCGGTGATTTCATCGATACGGCCTCAGGCCCCAGCCGTGATGCTGGCCGCATCGTCGATGTCAGCCGGTCGCCAATCCATCGCTACGAAACCTTGCGTTTGCTCGACCCGCTTCAGCCACGCTCGGATTAAAGGAAAGGTCGAAAGGTCGAAATCGCAACGATCGGCGACATGGGTGTAAGCGTAGAGCGCGATGTCTGCGACCGTGAGTCGTCCCGCGGCGAAGTACTCGTTGTCTTTAAGGTGATTCTCCATCACCTGCAGCGCGCCGTAGCCCCGCTCCATCCAGTCTTCAAGTGCGTGGGTCTGCAGGTCGCGTCCACCTTTGACCAGGGCCAGCCAGAAATAGGCGGCTCCGATATTCGGCTCCAGCGCGTGCTGCTCGAAGAACATCCACTGCAACGCCTCGGCGCGATCGATGCGCGACTCCGGCATCAGCCATGTGTCGCCGGCAACATACCAGAGGATGGCGTTGGACTCGGCGAGATAGCGGTTGTCCCTGACTTCCAGGAGTGGCACCTGGCCGGACGGATTCTTTGCCAGGAACTCCGGCGTGCGGCTTTCTCCGCGCAAAATGTCGATCTCGATCGCCTGGTAGGGCAGGTTCAGCAGCGCAAGCGCAAGGCGGACCTTGTAGCTGTTGCCGGAACGCTGCATCGAATAGAGCTTGTACATACGGATGTTTCGACCGTGGCAATGCAGACAGGGCAGGGAGAGGCGCCCCGCAGGGCGGCTGAACAATGATGCCGTTGTGAATCCGCCGCAAGACCTCGCCAATAGAAAAAGTCAAAATCCTCTGCCGCAGCGCAACTGCGCGGAAGATCCTTTCAATGCACGACCATAGATCCGATCGCGCTCATGCTACTTGTGGCTGCGGCGATGGGCGCGTGCAGGTGTCAGCCAATCACCCGCTCTCAGTAGCTTGTCGGATATGAGTCATTTTACGGCAGAACTTTCTGAATGTTGCGCAAACCTGAGCGGTTGGCTTCTAAGGTTCCCTAAACTTTCGCTGCTGGGCGCAAAGCTTCTTGCGATGCAACGTCACCCGTCTTAGGGTGCGTTATTCCTATAATTGAGGTCGTGACGTTTAAGGGGGTCACGACGTTTGTCAGGAGATCACGATGCCGTTCCTGTCCGTTTCGCTCGACCGTGTAAAGCCGTCCGCAACCATCGCGGTCACGGATAAAGCGCGCGCGCTGAAAGCGGCCGGCCGCAACGTGATCGGCTTGGGCGCGGGCGAGCCGGATTTCGACACGCCGGCCAACATCAAGCTCGCGGCAATCCGTGCGGTCGAGGCGGGCAAGACCAAGTACACCGCGGTGGACGGCATCCCCGAGCTGAAGGAGGCGATTATCGCCAAGTTTCAGCGCGAGAATGGCCTCGCCTACAAGCCGAACCAAGTCACCGTCGGCGCCGGCGGCAAGCAGGTGCTCTACAATGCGTTGATGGCCACGATCAATCCGGGCGACGAGGTGATCATCCCGGCCCCCTACTGGGTGAGCTATCCCGAGATGGTGGCGCTGGCGGGCGGCGAAGCCGTGCCGGTTGTCTGTTCAGCCGAATCTGGATTCAAGCTCCAACCGGAAGCGCTTGAGCGTGCGATCACGCCGAAGACGAAGTGGATCATCCTCAACTCGCCGTCGAATCCGACCGGCGCCGCCTATACTCGCGCCGAGCTCAAGGTGCTTACCGATGTCTTGTTGAAGCATCCGCATGTCTGGGTGATGACCGACGACATCTACGAGCACCTCGTGTACGACAATTTCCAGTTCGCCACCCCGGCGCAGATTGAGCCGAAACTGTTCGATCGCACGCTGACCGTGAACGGCGTTTCCAAATCCTATTGCATGACCGGCTGGCGCATTGGCTATGCCGGCGGGCCGGCCGAGCTTATCAAGGCGATGGCGACGATCCAGTCGCAGTCGACCTCGAATCCTTGCTCGATCGCGCAATGGGCAGCCGTGGAAGCGCTGAATGGTCCGCAGGATTTCATCCCTGTGAACAACAAGGTGTTCAAGGAACGTCGCGATCTCGTAGTTTCCATGCTCAACCAGGCCAAGGGCATCGAATGCCCGCGGCCGGAGGGTGCGTTTTACGTCTATCCGTCCTGTGCCGGCACGATCGGTAAGACCGCGCCGTCCGGCAAGGTGATAGGCAACGACGAGGAATTCGTCACCGAGTTGTTGGAGAGCGAGGGCGTCGCGGTGGTGCAGGGATCGGCGTTCGGCCTCGGGCCTGCGTTCCGCATCTCCTACGCAACGCAGACCTCCGATCTTGAGGACGCCTGCAAGCGCATCCAGCGCTTTTGCGGCGATCTGCGGTAGTCAAGCGGCCGGACAATCCTCGCGCCGGAAACAAAAGGCCCGCCTGAAGCGGGCCTTTTTGTATGGCGCTCGAAATCTAGAATAGCCCCCGCCGGCATGCCATAAGGTTGCGGGCGCCGGGGCTGGGCGCACTGATTCTCTTTAACTCTGCTCGCAATGTATTCTCAGCAGGAGATTTTCTATGCGCCGTTTTCTCTTTGTTGCCGGGCTCGCTGCGGGGCTCGTCGGGTCTGTTGCCGCGCACGCGCAGCAAGCCATGGTCCGGGTCGGCGTTCTCGAATGCCGGGGCGGCGCAAGCGTCGGCTTCGTTGTGGGCTCGGTGACCAATCTCGGATGCGTCCTGCATGCCGAAGGCTTGCCGGAAGACCGTTACGTCGCCACCATCCGCAAGGTGGGGCTCGATCTCGGCATAACACAGGAAACTGCGCTGGCCTGGGGCGTCTACGCTCCCGTGGCACGACTCGGGCCCGGTGATCTCTCGGGTAACTATGCGGGCGCGCATGGCAGCGCATCGGTTGGTGTTGGGCTCGGCGGCAACGTCCTGGTCGGAGGCTCGGCGAATTCGATCGCCCTGCAACCGTTAAGCGTGCAGGGTCAGGTCGGTCTGAACATCGCGGCCGGACTCGAAAGCCTGGAACTTCGTCCGGGGCGATAGCGATCCAGTCTGCTCATTCGGCAAGCATCGCGGAACGTGTACGACGTTTGGTAATGCATCGCAGTAGCGCGAGCTGCGTGTCATGGAACGTTTTCCTGCTTGCCAAAGGCGCAGGACGAGCAGAGCATCAGGGGTTGCCGACCCAATTAAGGGCCGAGCTCCAGAGGAGGAGAACGGCGAATGGGACAAGACGTCAGAAGTCCCCGTGGTCCACGGTGCATTGCGCTGGTGGGCCCTTTCCAAAGCGGTAAAACCACGCTTTTTGAAGCAATATTGGCGCGAACGGGAGCGATCCCGCGCGCTGGCAGCGTCGACGCTGGTACTTCGGTAGGTGATGCCAGTTCCGAGGCCCGACAACACAGAATGAGCGTCGGGCTGACGGCCGCCACCACGAACTTCATGGATGACAATTACACTTTCATCGATTGTCCTGGCTCCATTGAATTCGCCCATGACATGCGCGCCGCTTTGCCCGCCGTCGATGCCGCGATTGTGGTCTGCGAAGCGGACGAGAAGAAATTGCCGCAGCTTCAGATTATTATGCGGGAGCTCGAAGAGCTCGGAATTCCGCGTTTTCTGTTTCTTAATAAGATCGATCGCGCCAACGCGCACGTCCGTGAGACGCTCGCGATGCTGCAGCCCGCCTCCCGTGTACCGCTGGTGCTGCGCCAAATTCCGATCCGGAATGGTGATCTGATTGAGGGGTATGTCGACCTCGCGCTGGAGCGCGCTTTCGTATATCGCGAACACAAGGCATCCGAAGTGATCGCGCTCGAGGGCGGCAATCTCGATCGTGAGAAGGAAGCCCGCTTTTCGATGCTGGAGAAGCTTGCCGATCACGACGACGCGCTGATGGAGCAGTTGCTCGAGGACATTCAGCCGCCCCGCGACGCCGTGTTCGACGATCTCGCCCGCGAGTTGCGCGAAGGGCAGATATGTCCCGTGCTGTTCGGCTCGGCCGCACGTGAGAACGGCGTGCTGCGTCTCATGAAGGCGCTGCGACATGAAGCGCCCGGTATTACCGAAACCGCCAAGCGTCTTGGCGCGTCTGATGCCAAGGGTGGGCTTGGCTACGTCTTCAAGACTGTCCATCTGCAGCACGGCGGCAAGCTCTCGCTGACGCGCGTGCTCACCGGTCGCCTCGATGACGGCGCAACGCTACAATCTGCCTCAGGCGTGAGCGGACGAATATCCGGCATCCTCGCCGTTAACGGCGCTCATGACACCAAACGCCCTGCTGCTGAGGCCGGCGAAACCGTAGCGCTCGGCAAGCTCGACGCCATCAAGACCGGTGACACGGTCTCGAATGGCAAGACCGCTCCTGCCGCGCTGATTGCGGTCGAGCCGCAGCCCCCCGTGCTGGCGATCTCGATCGCTGCGATCGATCGCAAGGACGACGTCAAGCTCGGCCAAGCGCTGGCGCGGCTCAACGAAGAAGATCCGTCGCTGCGGCTGGAGCAGAACCCGCGCACGCATGACGTCGTGCTTTGGGGGCAGGGCGAGATGCATTTGCGCGTTGCAATGGAGCGGCTGCGCGACCGCTTTGGGGTCAATGTCAAATCGCACCCGCCTGCGGTCGGCTACCAGGAGACTATTCGCAAGCCGATCACCCAGCGCGGGCGGCACAAGAAGCAGTCCGGCGGACACGGCCAGTTCGGCGACGTGGTGCTCGATATCAAGCCCTTGCCGCGCGGTGAAGGTTTCAGATTCGAGGAAACCGTGGTCGGTGGTGCGGTGCCGCGCAACTATATCGGCGCGGTGGAAGAGGGCGTGGTTGATGGTTTGTTGCGCGGACCGCTCGGTTTCCCTGTCACGGACGTGCAGGTGACTCTGACCGATGGCTCCTACCACAGCGTCGACTCGTCCGATCTTGCCTTCCGTACCGCAGCGCGGGTAGGCCTCAGCGAGGGACTGCCGCATTGTCAGCCGGTGCTGTTGGAGCCGATTCACACAGTCGAGATCGTCTGCCCGAACGACGCGACGGCCAAGATCAATGCAATCCTGTCGGCCCGGCGCGGGCAAATTCTCAGCTTTGACACCCGCGACGGCTGGTCCGGCTGGGATTGCGTTCGCGCGATGATGCCGGAAGCCGAGATCGGCGAGTTGATCGTGGAATTGCGGTCGGCTACCGCCGGCGCCGGCAGCTTCACCCGGCAGTTCGATCATATGGCCGAGGTCACGGGCCGCGCCGCCGATCAGATCATCGCCGCACACCGCGACGCGGCGTGAGCTACCATTAATCCGGGAGCGCCTCTGAGTGGCGCTCCCGGAAACGTCGCTTGATCTCCCTCCGCGGTGCCGCTCCTTGACAGGATCGGCAGGACGCGAAATGGATCGGTTGCGCTGACATCCCGGGAGGGTACGCGCAAAGCCTGTGCCTCGGAGGACGAACGTGCCCAAAGCTCCCGCTGCCTGTCTGATCGGATGGCCGGCGGCACATTCACGCTCACCGCTGATCCATCATTACTGGTTGCGCACGTTCGGCATCGAGGGCGGGTATGTGATCGAGGCCGTCCCGCCCGAGGATTTGCGCGACTTCGTCCTGCGGCTGTCGCAGCGAGGCTTTGTCGGAGCCAATGTAACCATTCCGCACAAGGAAAGCGTGCTCGGCCTTTCCACCCCCGATGACCGCGCTCGCGCGGTCGGTGCCGCCAACACCTTGTGGTTTGCAGGCGACCAGTTGTGTTCGACCAACACCGATATCGAGGGCTTCGTCAACAATCTCGACGCCTGTGCGCCCGGCTGGGACACGGCCGACGAAGCGCTTGTGCTTGGCGCGGGCGGCGCATCGCGTGCGGTCGTGTTCGGTCTCCTCGAACGCGGCATCAAGCGCGTAGCCCTTGCCAACCGCACCATCGAGCGAGCCGAGAGGCTTGCCGAAGAGTTCGGCTCGCGCGTAACCGCCACCGCATGGGGTGCAATCGGGGATGCGCTGCCGCGTGTGGGTTTGCTCGTGAACACCACGTCGCTCGGCATGCACGGCCAGCCTGCGCTTGAACTCGACGTAACACCGTTGCCGCAGGAAGCCGTGGTTGCGGACATTGTCTATGTTCCGCTGATGACGCCGCTGCTTGCGACGGCGCAAGCGCGCGGATTGAGGACCGCAGATGGGCTTGGCATGCTCTTGCATCAGGCGGTGCGCGGTTTTGAGCTGTGGTTCGGTAGGCGCCCGCAGGTTACGCCGGAATTGCGCGCGCTGGTCGAAGCTGATCTCACGAAGTCTTGACAGAATAGCCTATCGCCTCCGCCGTCCTGTTCTTATCTCTTCCTTTGATGTGGACAATCGGAGAATGTCATGCCTGTTCAACGTAGAAGTTTCATGCATCCGCTCGCGGCAGCCGTAGTAGTGGCTCTGTCGTCGGTCCCTGCGCTCGCGCAGCAATCACCGACGCCGTCGCGGGTGCGTGGCACGATCGAAAACGTGAATGGCGATATGCTCGTTGTGAAGTCGCGCAGCGGCGAGGATGTCAAATTGCACATAGCGCCCGACCTTCGTGTGGCCGGAGTCGAAAAGATCGCGCTCAAAGATATTAAGGTCGGATCCTTCGTCGGCACGACGACGGTGCCGGAACCTGACGGCACCCAGAAGGCAGTCGAGGTGCATGTGTTTGCGGAAAGCATGCGCGGCACTGGCGAAGGTTCACGCCCCTGGGATCTGCGCCCGAACTCAACCATGACCAATGCGACGGTTGCTGAGAGCGTCGTTGGCAGGGATGGTCGTACCCTGCTCGTCAAGTACAAGGACGGGGAGAAAAAGGTCTTTGTTCCGCCCGATGCGCCGGTGGTTGCTTACGAGCCCGGCGAGAAATCCGAACTGAAGGCAGGTGCCAAAATCATCGCCTTCATAAAAGCCTTGCCCGACGGTTCGCTAGAGGTCACGCGTGTCGGCGTTGGTCGCAACGGCTTGACGCCGCCGATGTGACGCCGGGTCTACGGCGGACGGAAACGGAATTTTGTAGCACAGCATTTTCGGGTTCGCCCGCTTTGCCTAGATGTCGCCCGGCAACTTCCGCCAAATAGGTGATTTGCCGTCCCAACCTTTGAGACGGCCGTAGAAACGCACCTTCAGTCCGGCCTCTTCAAGCCTCTCGACTAGGCGATGAAGCTGCAGAGTTTCCAGGTCCGATAGCTGCAAGCATCGGTCTCGTTGTGACCACGTAGATCCCTTGAAGCGATCGAAATTTTCCTCAAGCCATTCCGCCGCTTGTTTGGTGAATGGATAAAGATTGATCTCCGGTCCATCGAACACATGGCGCGGGCGTAAACCGAAATCGACACTCCCCCGCCATTTGGTGAACCAGCCTAACATCCATATCCGACCGACGTTCGTTTTCCGCTATTCTTATGGTTCTTATGCCAGCACTTCTAGCCCCAATATCTCAATGCTCCCTGGTGGCGGTCGCCGTCGGCTGGATGTGGCTACAGATTCAGCGCTCGTTGCTGTCGCTCCGCCCGGGAATGACAGCTTGCCGGGAGTGGCTGCGAAATGCGTGAATACAATGGCCGCAAGCGGGGAGGGGTGAACCGGCAGCAGCGATCAACCGTCCTTCTGAAAGTCACATCGCGATGATGTGGTCGCCGATCTCGTCGATCTTGTTGACGCCGCACAGGCCCATCGTTGTCAACAGTTCTTTCTGGATGATGTCGATCGCCTTCGCGACGCCGGCTTGGCCGGCGGCACCGAGGCCGTAGGCGTAGGCGCGGCCGATCATGCAGGACTTGGCGCCGAGCGCGAGCGCACGCATGACGTCCTGGCCGGAACGGATGCCGCCGTCGAACATCACCTCCATCCTCGATCCGACAGCGTCGACGATTTCCGGCAACACCTCGATCGAGGAGGGCGCACCGTCAAGTTGCCGGCCGCCATGGTTGGAGACGACCAGCGCCTGTGCGCCGGTCTTGGCGGCTTCCTCAGCGTCTTCGACGTCGAGGATGCCCTTGATAATCAGCTTGCCTGGCCAGATGTTGCGGATCCAGTCGACATCCTTCCAACTCAGCGTGGTGTCGAACTGCGAAGCCGTCCATTCCGACAGGCGGTTGAGGTCCTCCGTGTTCTTCACGTGACCTGCGATATTGCCGAAGGTGCGGCGCTTGCCGCGCAGAACGCCGGCGACCCAGGCTGGCTTGCTGGCGAAATCCAGCAATTTCGACAGTGACCACTGCGGCGGCACCGTCATGCCATTCTTGATGTCCTGATGACGCTGTCCGATCACTTGGAGGTCGACGGTCAGAACCAGCGCACTGCATTTGGCTGCGATCGCGCGCTGGATCAATTCCTTTATGAAGCCGCGATCTCTCATTACGTAAAGCTGAAACCAGAATGGCTTCTCGACGTTCGCAGCGATGTCCTCAATCGAGCAGATCGACATCGTGCTTTGCGTAAACGGAATGCCCGCGGCCTGGGCCGCGCGGCAGGCGTGGATCTCTCCGTCGCCATGCTGCATGCCGAGCAGGCCGACCGGCGCCAGGATCAGCGGCATGCTGGATGGCTCGCCGAGAATGGTGGTTGACGTATCGCGCTTGGAGACGTCGACGAGGATGCGCTGGCGAAACTTGATTTGCTGGAGATCCTCGCGATTGGCGCGCAAGGTTTCTTCGGCATAGGAGCCGCGGTCGCAGTAATCGAAGAATGCCTTCGGCACGCGGCGCCTGTGCAACTCGCGCAAGTCCTCAATGCAGGTGATCTGTTGAGTGATCTGTTTCATGGGCATTTCCCCCAACCGTCTTGTATCCACGGATTGGATGGTCATCTAGCATGACTGAATAAACAGCTAAATCGTTTGCGAGGAGGCGTCATGGTCAAAGTGCACGATCCTGCGAAGCAGGCGACCGCAGCGGAGAAGCGTCGGTTGGAAGAGGCGCTGGAGGAGGGCTTGGAGGAGACATTTCCGGCTTCCGATCCCGTAAACGTCATCCAGCCGCCTCCAACCAAGGGCGATCAGCACGTTAAGCGGGCTCATTAAAGCAGGTCCTCGGGGAGGTATTACAATAGGTAAAACAATGGCTTACGGGCGGGTAACGAGCCTGCTCCGTAATGATTGATTACATTTTTTGAAGCCATATGGGTTCTAATGGCATTATAGAAGGAGGCGAGCCCGATGGGGGCGCCAGCCAACTTGGTAGGCCCGGGTGCTCTGTGGGGGTCAAATGAGCCGCAAATATTTCGGTACGGATGGGATTCGGGGTCGCGCCAACGGTTTGATCACGCCGGAACTGGCGCTCAAGGTCGGCCAGGCGGCGGGGTTGGTATTTCAGCGGGGCGAGCATCGTCACCGCGTTGTGATCGG
>JGI24705J35276_12237925_pt1 | contig 14200 bp, 12 predicted proteins | sample TergutNt197P4_FD_35276 | JGI IMG/M metagenome (IMG submission 35276) | reverse complement strand
TTCGTGTCGCCGGTGATTATCGGAACGCCGCATTCGCGGGATGTCGCACCCATGCTTTCCATGATCTTGTCCACGATCTCTATCTCCAGCCCTTCTTCCAGAATGACGGAGCATGCGATCGCGATGGGTCTCGCGCCCATTACCGAAATGTCGTTCACCGTCCCGGAAACGGATATCCTCCCTATGTCCCCGCCCGGGAATATCAGGGGGTCGACGGTGTGGCCGTCGATAGTGAACACGATATCATCTATCACGGCGGAATCATCCATTGCATCCAAGGGGACATCCCCGCAGGTCTTTGGAAAATGAGATACAATGTGCTTGGAGAGGAACGCCTGCATGATCTCTCCGCCCGCGCCGTGGTTCATGACGATCTTTGGCATCGGTCTTGAATGGGATAGCCAATATAGGTTTTTTCCTTAATCAGGACTAAATAATCATTGCGTCCTATGGGAAAGCGGGCTCGTGGGGTAGTGGATAGCCTTTTGGCCTTCGGAGCCGAAAACCCGAGTTCGAATCTCGGCGAGCCCGCTTCCGAATAGGAAACTCCACTTTTTTCTCGGCCGCGTATCCCGGAAATCAGCGGTCTTGAAGGATCTGTAAATTCTCTTTTTCCTGATGGGGATATCAAGCGGTGATGCCCCACCTCATGTGACATCCGGCCTTTTGCGTAGCCCGACCTATATTGGTGTGACTCCGAACTTTTTAGTAAAATTGATAAAATGTTTAGGGTGAGACCGATATTTTTCATTGAAATCAAATGGGTTTGTGCCATACCGCAAAGGGATGAAACATGGACGAAACAGAGACTCTCATATACACAGAGCGTAATGATGAGGGGGTAGTTGGCATTCACTTGAGGGACTTTCTGATGAATGATCGATGATGCGGCAACGTCGCTCGGTTCTGTAGCCATTATCTCAGAGAACTCGCATTTTTCAAACGGCGCAGATTCAAAAAGGCCCATCCGTGCATGCCGCGAAAAATTAACGAAATAGCAATCTGGGTCAATAAAAGTATAAGTACAGTTCTGCAATGAATACTGAGCAGGAGGTAAAAGATGGCGGACTACGATAAGGTACAAGCGGTCCAGCGTATGCAGGACCACATCAAGGAGCATATCGGGGAGTCCATCACCCTTAAGGACCTCAGCGAGGCGGCCGGTTATTCCCAGTGGCATTCGCTGAGGGTCTTCAAGGAAATGACGGGTCTCACACCCTTCGATTATATCAGGCTCTATCGGCTCACGTTGGGAGCCAGGAGCCTGAGGGAAGGCAACGTCAGAATAGCTGATGTCGCCGCCGACTGCGCTTTCGATACCCATGAGGGATTCACCCGGGCGTTCTCGAAGGAGTTCGGGCTCTCGCCGGAGGCATACAAGAACGACCCCGCCCCGCTGAGGTACTTCATACCGTATTCCGTTCTGATACGTTACCTCGTAAAGAACAAAGGAGATGACAAAATGGAAAGGAAACAGAAACAGACGATATTCGTTCAAGTGACAGAGAGGCCGAAGCGCAAAGCGATAATAAAGCGCGGTGTCGCCGCAGAGCACTATTTTACTTACTGCGAAGAGGTAGGCTGCGAAGTATGGGGGATTCTGGAGAGCATCAAAGGGGCCGCCTATGAGCCTGCGGGTTTTTGGCTGCCCCCCAAACTGATCAGAAAGGGAACCTCGAAATACGTCCAGGGAGTGGAGGTGCCTTTCAACTACGACGGCGCCGTCCCGGAAGGTTTCGAGATCATTGAATTGGAACCCTGCAGGATGGCGGTCTTTCAGGGCGAGCCCTATCCGGAGGAGGAATTCGAGAACGCCATCGGCGATGTTTGGGACGCAATGGAAAAATACGATCCGAAGGTCTTCGGTTATGAGTGGGCGGATGCGGACGCACCGAGGTTCCAGCTCATGCCTGTCGGTAGCAGAGGATATATTGAAGCAAGGCCGGTCAAAATATTAAGCAAGTAAAACCGGGCGTCTCCGACGCCCGTTCCTAGACCTTTCCGCTTTGCGGCGAAACATCAGGCGGAGCGCTTACCGATAATCTGGTTCTCCATAGGCACTGATTTCACTTCAAGGAAATCCCTGAAAGGGTCTCGGAACACGAATATCATTGAACGGGTGTTGCCGACTTTTTCTAAAAGCTTGATTTTTACAAGATCGTTCAATTTTTTTCGGATACTCTGCTCACCCAATCCCGGCACCCATTTGCACGCATCCGAGACTGTAAACCGACCCTGCTTCTTTGCTCGTTTGACAATTGTTTTTGAACTCTCATCAAGGTCTTTGATAAGGTCCTTTTCTTCGAAAGCGGCAAAAGCCTCTTCGTACGCTGACAGCAAAGATGACGCTACATACATTATGAATGGCCCGTAATTACCCATCGAGTCCGTATACGCTAGGAGGGTGTAGTATGTCGTCGGAGGATCCAGCAATTTTTGTTCGAATTTGCACAATTTTGAATTTTTCAGACCGAGTTCCTGAAGCAGGATGTGGAATAAGGTCCTCCCTGTTCTGCCGTTCCCGTCTTGGAACGGATGTATGCTCTCAAATTCATGGAAGAACAATGCCGCAGTGACGATCTCGTCGTAAGGCGACCCCGCCAGCCATTCTAGCAGAGAGTCCATTTCTTCATCGATGCTTCCCGGAGGGCAGGCAATGAAATATTCAAAGCCGTCTGCCCCGATTATCGAAGCCGGTTCAGTTCTGAACTTGCCGATTAGACATTCGGCCCCAGTATCCATGAGCAGCATCGAATGTACATCTTTTACCATTTCTGGGGACCATGGCAATGAGAACTTGTTCTTTACCACAAACGAATAAAGATGGTTCAATATCTCTTGCTGGGGTCCGCTGGCGGTTTCCTTCTTATCTTTTTTTGACGTGAACAGGGTAGTAAGCCTGTGCACCTCTTCGAGCGGCAGATCGTTCCCCTCTATCTTTACTGACCAATGTATGTTGGAAGCATAGGCTTCGTTCACAAGGTTCAGGTAGTCGTCGCCGCTTAGGACCATCTCTCCGAGACCGTTGTCGAGGTCTCTGATTTTTTGTACTATCTCCCGATAATTAGGATGCGCCCTCAAAGTAGGGTCGAAAGGAATCTTTCTTTTATGACGCACGGGGTATCCTGCAGGTTTGTATGCAGAGAAGTCAATCGGGCTATTGTTATAATCCATTATCGTAATCGATTATTAAACCCAATTCTGGTATTTAATATTAACTTTATTGTTATAGTCAATTAACGTAATTGATTATTGTAATCGATTAACGTAATCAGAATGCAGATCAGTTTTGTTGAAGAAATGACAGGTTCTTACTTGCCCTCGTATACGATCAGGGATTCGACCGAGTACCCCTTTAGCGTCTCTCTCCCTTTCAGGCCGGCAAGCTCCATGACGAAGCATATCTTGACAACTTCCCCGCCCAGCCTTTCGATCATTTTTATCGTCGCGCCAGTAGTGCCGCCTGTTGCGATAAGATCGTCGATTATCACTACCTTCTGCCCTTTCCTGATGCTGTCGGTATGCATCTCCAAAGTGGCGCTTCCGTACTCCAGATCGTAGCTTTCAGAGATCTTCTCCCTAGGGAGCTTGCCTTTCTTTCTGACAAGTACCAGCCCCTTGCCCATGGCATATGCCACCGGTGCGCCGAAGACGAACCCCCTTGACTCGGAACCGACCACCAGATCGAAATCCAGGCCTTTCAATGAAGCGATCAGACCGTCCACGGCCAATTTGAAACCTTCCGGGTCCTCGATGACCGTGGTGATGTCCCGGAACATTATTCCTTCTTTCGGGAAGTCGGGTATCGTCGTGACGTAATCTTTCAGGTCTTTCATCTTTCTCGTTGAATCAAATGCAATTACTGGTTTATAACTTCCACATACAGGCAGTATGGTCTTTGAGCAAACGATGTATATCTCGATGTGCATCACGGTTCATGGCAAAAACGGTCTTGAAGATAGACGGTATGACCTGCGAGATGTGTTCAAAAAGGGTCAACAATGCTCTTATCGAAATAGACGGCGTGAGCGACGCGAAGGTCGACCTTAAGAAAGGGACCGCAGAGATCACACAAGAGGGAGTGAATGACGACACCCTCATCCGCGCCGTGCTGGATGCCGGATACAGATCGAAGGTCAAACGCGGATTCCTCTGATGAGCCGGGATCTGGAAAGGATAAATCTCAGAACCGATGGGATGACATGCGCCGCATGTTCCTCCGCCATTGAGAGGTCGCTTGGAAAATTGGACGGAATATCTGAGGCCAATGCGAACTTCTCCAATAACATCGTCTCCGTTCTGTACGACCCCTCGAAGATCGGAGAGGAACGGATCGTCAGCGCGATAAAAAAGGCGGGCTACGATGTTCTTGAGGATGACCCGGACGCCATCGCGGAAAGGGAGCGGCTGAATGCGGAAAGGACCAAAAAAGAACTGATCGTCTCGATAATATTCACGATACCCCTTTCGATCCTGGCGATGGGCCCGATGTTCGGGCTCGATATGCCGTTCTCAGACGAGCATAAGATCTACTCCTTAATACAGCTGGTACTGTGCATACCCGTGCTGATCGCCGGAAGGCGCTTCTACACAAGAGGATATCCCGCTCTGGTATCGGGGACCCCGACGATGGACACCCTGGTCGCCCTGGGCACCACCGCCGCGGTCGTTTACAGTCTATACGCGACCGCACAGATATTTGCCGGGGATATGCATTCCGCACATTCCTTGGTCTATGATTCCGCGGCAATGATATTGACGCTCGTGTCAGTCGGAAAATATGTCGAATCCAGATCAAAAGTGAGAACGAACGATGCCGTCAGAGGACTTCTGGACCTGGCCCCGCCCACCGCCAATGTCATAAGGGACGGAAAAGAAGAGACGATACCCGCCGACGAGGTCATGGTAGGAGATATCATAATAATAAGGCCGGGTGAGAGGATACCGGCGGACGGAACGATCCTGGAAGGCAGTTCTTCGGTGGACGAGTCGATGCTCACCGGGGAGAGCATGCCGGTCATGAGGGACCCCGGTGGCCAGGTATACAGCGGCACCGTGAACGTGAACGGCAGTCTGAAGATCGTCGCCGAGAGGACGGGAAAGGACACCGCCCTGTTCAGGATAGTCAGGATGATACAGGACGCCCAAGGCACGAAGGCGCCGGTCGCAAGGGTCGCGGACAGGGTGGCATCGGTCTTTGTCCCGGTCGTGATGACCATTGCGGTAGCAGCGTGCCTTATGTGGTACGCTCTGGGAAAGGATGTCGAGTTCTCCTTGTTCGTGATGATATCCGTGCTCGTCATAGCCTGCCCCTGCGCACTGGGCCTCGCAACGCCGCTTGCGATAACCGTCGGTACAGGGAAGGCGGCCGAGAACGGCATACTGTTCAAGAACGCGGCTGCATTGGAAAGGTCCGGAAAGATAACATCGGTCATACTCGATAAGACCGGAACAATAACGGAAGGAAGACCCAGCGTTACAAATATAATGCCAAGGATCCCGGAAAGGGACCTGGTAGGATACGCCGCATCCGCGGAGATTAGATCCGAACATCCGCTGGCGAAGGCGATCATATCTTATGCGGAAGAGAAGGGGATAACGGTAACGGAGCCGTCCGATTTTGTATCGGAGCCGGGAGGAGGGGTCAGGTGCATGATAGGTGGGAAGGAAGTGATGGTCGGCAATGCCGAATTCACCCGCATCCGCTCAGTGCCGGAGGATGCCGGAGAGGTCCTCGCCACGGGAAGGACGGTCGTCTTCGTCACCATCGACGGGGAGTATGCGGGATCTTTCGGAATATCCGACCGCATCAGGGGGTCTGCCGCATCAGGGGTCTCTTTCCTCGGGGGCATCGGCGTAAGGCCGATCATGGTGACCGGAGACTCGGAGACCACCGCGCGTGCGATCGCAATGTCGGCAGGCATAGAGGAGATACACGCGAAGGCTCTGCCCGAGGACAAACTGAACATAATTAAGGATCTTCAGGTCAAAGGAGAGAACATAGCGATGGTCGGCGACGGCATCAACGATGCCCCGGCGCTTACGCAGGCCGACCTGGGCATCGCGATAGGTTCAGGGACCGACATTGCGATAAGCGCGGCGGATGTAGTGATCATGAACGACGACATCCGAAACATTCCGGCGACGATAGAGGTCGGAAGGGCAACGCTGAGGAACGTAAAACAGAATCTCTTCTTGGCATTCTGTTACAATGCGGTCTGCATCCCGTTCGCCGCAGGCCTCTTCTCTCTGATCGGAGCGGATATCGCGCCAGAGATGCCTATGCTTGCGGCGGCCGCGATGTCTCTGTCCTCGATATCCGTTGTGACAAATGCGTTGAGACTGAAAGGGTTCAAGCCAATGAGTCTAAAGGAGTAACAAGAACAAAGGCCTTTTTCAGGAAAGGTCCCGGCCGGGGCCGGATTATTGCGGTCATCCGTCGAGTCTTGCGAACGATCCGAAAGTATCCTTAGGACGTACAGCGGAAAGTGTCAATCGACCAGTCTTTCTCTTTGACGCCTATCTCCTTTACAGGATCATTCTCGCCGCAGGGTTTTAACGCATTACTTTTAGCGATCTTCACTTACCTCCGAATATACATAACAATTCTACTATTTATATCATTCTTTTCTACAATCTATTAGTTATTCGTATTATTGTTACGAATATCGTAGAAAAGGAATCTGTATATAATAAAAATACGGCCAATGGCGGAGCGATAGTGCAATTATAATCAGTTGATCGGCATTGAAAAATATGAATTAAGATCCGGCTCGCGCCGGATCAGTTTATCTGCTCAGAGCAGTAAGGGCAGAATTTCGGGGTCTTCGGAAGGCCGCCGAGGTCCTCCCCGCAGTACGGGCAGTTCTTGAACCTCTTGCCCTCTCCCGCGGGCGCCCCCGCCGGAGGGGCGGGCTGCTGGGCCTGCACCGGCTGTCCGGGGTTCGCCGCCAGAGGCGAGGGCTGGCCGCAGTGGCTGCAGTAACTGTACGGATAATCGTTCAGTCCCCTGCAGGTGGGGCAGATCACTTTCGTTGGTTGCTGTTGCTGCTGCACCCCCTGCACCGGCTGCTGCTGAAGCTGCTGGTACATCTGCGGGAACAGGAGCATCCCGGCACCCATTGCCGCTCCTCCGGTGGATTCTCCGATGGCGTTCGCCATGCTCTCCATCACCTCATACTTTCTGAACGATTCACCGTTCTTGCTGCTGAACTGCAGGTACTTGAACACCTTCTCGCGGTCCTCGTCCGTTGTAAGGACCTCGTTGATCTTCAGCGAGAGCAGCTCTATCCCCCTCTGGGCGAAGTACTGCTCGATCAGGATCTTTGTGTTAGTGGATGCCTTCTCCAGATTCTCCATGATGTCCATGTAGTACTGGGTGTTCATCTGCTGGATTATCTGCTCGTTGATGAAGCTCTTCATGAACGAGTTCACGTCCCCGGTCGAGTACGCATTCAGCCCGCCCAGGACCTGGGTGTAGAACACCGCGGTGTCGTTGATCCTGAATTGGAAGTCCCCGTTCGCCATGAGGACTATCGGCACTTCGTATTCCTTGGCCGCTTTTATCATGCTCCTGATGCCCCACTTGCCGTTGAACATCTTGAGCGAGATGAAAACTATCCACACCTTGAACGGCGTCTCCTTGTATCCGAGCGCCAGGTTGTAGAGCTTCGTCAGCCACGGTATGTTGGCCGAGGTGATCGTGTGCCTTCCGGGCTCAAGCGTTCCCATCAGCTGTCCGTCCCTTATGAAAAGGGCCACGGCATGCTCCGGCACGGTGACCGAAGTGATAGTCCTGAGGTCGTCCTGCGTCGACCTGTATATTATGTCGTCCGGACCTTGGTTGGCCCAGAATACCACGTTAGTTTTTTCTGCCATCTTTGATCACCTCATTCGTTGAATCCCCTCATGACCGTCTCCCGGCCGTTGTAATCCTCGATCAGCTTGTCGATGGTTCTCTCAAGCTCCCTCAGCGGCGCTTTCAGTTTGGTCTCCCCGGAATCGATCATCACGACCAATGCGGAGGTCTCGTCCTTCAGGGCGGCCGCGTCATCCATCAGCTTCGCGTCCCATTCGATCAGCGCATCCAACTCCGATTCCAATATCTTCACCGACGCATGGAATGCGCTGTATCCGTTGACCGCCTTCTTCACATCAATGTAATAGCGGTCCGCTTTGCTGCGGATCCTTTCCGCATCCCTCATCAGGTCCAGATCGTTCACCGTCGCTCTCTGCACGGTGACAAGGTCCAGCTTCGCCCTCTCGAGGGCCCTTGCGACCTCTCCTCTTACGGCGCGGTCCTCGTCCCTGCGGAGGTTCTTCTCCTTGTATCCTCTGTATATCGGGATGTAAAGGCCGATCTTCTCAACGAGGGACCGGTTATTTTTCATTTGGTTCTCTACCGTTTTATCTATCGTCATCTCACGATTCCTCCTTCTTTCCGTTGATAAGCGCGACCGTTATCCCCACCAGCGCCACGGCTATGAGGAATATCGCTGCCAGTATCCAGATGCTGACGTCCGTATAGGTGTTCAATATCCCTATAACGCCGGCGACCGCGATGAGTATGCCCAGCACCATCCTGTAAATGGATTCGGAAGGGCCGAACTTTCCGCTCTCGCCCGGATATAGGAATGACAGGGCAAACAGCGCTATTCCGAATATCAGCATGGTGGTCCATATTATCATCATCCATCCGCAGTCTGTGGCGGCATAGAATATCAGACCGATCGCCAGCGCTATGATCAGCGACCCCAGCGTGACTGCCGACAGTGTTCTGTTGTTCATTTCTTTTCCCTTTCCTTTATTTATATTATTATCATTTGTGAAGGCTCCATCCTCTTCACGCGTCCCGGGACCAGATTGCCGAACCCTTTCGGGACCTCGACACGGCCGTTCCTGATATCGCATGGTATGTAGATAAGAGATTTTACGTAAGGGCTGCTCAGTTTGAGTTTCGTGTCCTGGCTCGTGCATACCGCAAGATACTCGCTCACTAGTTTTTTTGCTTCTTTATCCGTGCTCAGGGGAACGACTATCTTCCGTCCCCCCGGAGAGTTCTGCGCCGCGGAGGCCGACATCCGTCCGATGCCCTCTCCGCCGCTTATGCTCGTCTCCGTTCCCTTTATTCCGGACAGTATGCTCTTCTCGGGACGTATGGAGAATATGTCCGTCAGAGCGCTCCTCGGGTTGTCCAGGCACTGCATGTCGATGACGAAATCCGCAGGTATGAGCAGGTCCTCCGCCACCTCGACCCCCTTCTTTGCCCAGGCCGCACCGGTCTGGAAGCTGTACTTGAGGTCGATGTCCCAGAACGGTATCAGGTATTCTCCGGAGCCAGGTATTATCGGAAGGGTCCCGCCTCCCTTTGCGATGAGCACCTTCGAAAGATTGGCGAAGACCTCGCTGAACCTGTCCTTATTCCCCAGCAGGAATCCCCACTTCCCCGTCTTCGGATAATTGAAGCCGATTATCTTCTTGATGGTATTCAGTATCTGCAACGGATCCGCATTCACGCCTTTGAGGACGAATCCGGCGATGTCCGAGAGGATCTTCGCCTGTGTTATCTCCATCTCCACTGCCTGATACATTATCCCGAGGGTCAGATCGGTGCCGATGGCCGTCTTGACCTTGCCGAGCAGTGCGGCGCCGTTCTCAAAGTAGGACAGACTGCCCGCCCCGTCCCCGTTCAGGAGCTTCTCGCATCCGTTGCATATCCCGGCCAGGGCCTGGAAGCGGTCCGCGGCGGGACCGTATCCTTTGATCTTTTTGAACGCTGCCGCCGCTTCGGTGAAGTTGTTGGCCATCAGCGCGTACCTTCCGGGTTTGTCCTCCCTCAGAAGTTTGGTGTTGTTGATCAGCATCGCGTATCCCGCGGCCATCTCCTCCGCCGAGACGACTATGCTCTTGGAAGCATCGTCCACCGCCAGCGCCCCTATGCTCTTGACCCTAGCGTTGAACTCGAACGCCTTTTCGGATGTGTGGGAGGGAACCGCGCTGCTGTCCGTCGTGAACGGGAGCGTTATCAGCGGGTTGGCCAGCAGGGAGTTGGCCGCGAACCGGTATTCCGAATATTCCGTTTCGATCCTCGGCCTGACATTATTGTTGAATATGTTGAATCTGGCAAGGGTATCCACGTTCTCGCTCTGCGCCAGCGAGAACCCTCCGGGTATGGTCTTGCTTATCCACGATTGTATCTGTCCCATCATCTGGTCCAGGTACGCCTTGGCATCCATCCTCTGCTGGGACGTGCCGCAGCTGGAACATGTGATGTAAGGGGAATCCGACTCCAGCGCCTTCCTGTCAAGCGGGGCGCCGCAGTACTTGCACCTGAGCATCACCATCTCGTCCATCTGTTCACCGCAGCATCGATATTCTGGTGGAAAGGCTTCTGATCTCGGCCTCCAACCGGGCCTCCATGGCCCTCATTTCTTGCATAGCTCTTTCGTGATATTGTCTCGCTATCTCGTCAGATCTCTTTGAGATCGCGGAGTAGCAGGGCTTGCACACATATATCGAATTGTAATCCGACGGGGCGGACTTCAGTATCTCGTCGTCGGATTTCCTCATGAAAGGCGATATGTCGCTGGGCATCGCGAGAAAATGCACCCCCTCGCCGGTCGCGGGCCTTCCGCATATCCAGCACTTCACTGATTTTGAGTACGCATTGATGGTGCTCAGGGTCTGCTGGGCATCCTCTCCCAGCTGCTTGCGGCAGGCGTATGCGTTCTGCAGCAGCTCTGCGGCCCTTTTTGGGTCCGACATGACAACTCCAGAGGACAGGTTCTCGTATCCGAGGGCCTGTATGTACAGCGCCTCTTTGATGCCGGTGTTCACCTGTATCCCGACGATCTCGCTGATCGCTATCGCATCGTTCCCTATCATGGTCTGGTATTTTCTGGCGATGTCGAGGAATCTGTTCCCTCTCTCCTCCAGCTGCGCCGGTGCCTTTCCAGGCATCCTTCCCGTCTCCATGCGTTCGGCCAGCAGCTTGCATTCCAGCGCCATCCTGGTAGGATTGATCTCCGTCAGCCCGAACTGGAAGCCTTCGTTCATCTGTCCGAGGGACGCCGCAAGCTTGTTGTACCTGGCGGGATTGTCCTGGTCGAGGCATGCGTCTATTATGTCCACGTAGACCTTGGCAAGCGCCGCCTCCCTGCCATTCTTCTCTATTGTTTTTTCAAAATTCTTTCTTGCCTTGGCGTACTCCTTCCTTTTTATCAGGTCTACGCCTTGGTTGAACAATTCATCGCCGGACTTGAAAACGCTTAGTACCATTCTTATGCCTGAGCGGAGTATTGCGGATTGAATAGATGTTCCTTTCGCCTTTAACACTCAATACGGGTTTATTTTAAGTATCAGAGGAGCTGCGTGAACATCGGGCGATACTCTTAAACAGGTCCTCAGTACAAGGGATCAATAAGTCATGTTTATATAGAAGAACAAACCATAACCCCCTAGACATTCCGTAATAAGTACGGAATAAATAATTGGAGGCTTGAATAAAATGGGCATGGGCAATGCACCGATCCTGATCCTCAGAGAAGGAACAAAAAGGGACAAAGGAAAAGACGCACAGTACAACAACATCACCGCGGCCAGGGCTATAGCCGACGCGGTCAGGAGCAGTCTCGGACCGAGAGGAATGGACAAGATGCTCGTGGATTCCATGGGAGACGTGGTGATCACCAACGACGGTGTAACGATCCTCAAGGAGATGGATGTGCAGCACCCCGCGGCAAAGATGCTGGTAGAGGTAGCGAAAACGCAGGACGCAGAGGTAGGGGACGGGACGACAACGTCCGTCATACTCGCCGGAGAGCTCCTGAAGAAAGCAACGGACATGATCGATGCGAACGTACACCCGACGCTCATTACGGCAGGGTACAGGCTCGCCAACCTGAAAGCGCAGGAGGTCCTCAAGAAGGTCTCGATGAAGGTAAGCCTTAACGACGAGAAACTCCTGAAGCAGATAGCGGAGAACGCCATGATCAGCAAACAGGTCGGCGGATCGAGGGAGTTCTTCGCGGAGATGGTCGTGGAGGCCATCAAGACGATAATCGACAAGGACGCGAAAGGCAAGTACACTGCGGACCTGAAGAACATTCAAACGGTCAAGAAAGCAGGCGCGAGCATGGAGGAGTCCATAATTGTAAAAGGTCTCATCCTGGACAAGGAGCCGGTCTCCCCCGCAATGCCGAAGAAGGTGACCAAAGCGAAGATCGCCATCGTCGACGCGGCGTTCGAGGTCAAGAAGACAGAGATCGACGCAAAGATCCAGATAACGGACCCCTCGCAGCTCTCGGCCTTCCTGAAAGAGGAAGAGAACATGCTCAAGAGGATGGTCGAACAGGTCAAGAAGTCAGGCGCGAACGTTGTGTTCTGCCAGAAAGGCATCGATGACCTCGCCCAGCACTTCTTTGCGAAAGAAGGCATCTACGCATGCAGGCGTGTCAAGAAATCCGACATGGAGAGGCTGGCAAGGTCCACCGGAGCGAACATCTGCAACAAGATCATGGAGCTCAGCGCGGAAGACCTCGGCTATGCGGACTCAGTCGAACTGAAAGTGGTAGAGGCCGAAGAGATGACATTCGTCACCGGATGCAAAGAGCCTAAGACGGTATCCATACTCATAAGGGGAGGGACCACCCACGTCGCGGACGAGGTGGAGAGGTCACTCGTCGACGCATGGTCGGTCGTGAAGGTCTCGGTAGAGGACGGAATGATCGTCACCGGAGGCGGTTCCACTGCCATGGAGATAGCCATGCAGCTCAGGGACTACGCCGCATCCGTAGGCGGAAGGGAGCAGATCGCGATCGAGGCGTTCGCCTCGGCGATGGAGGTAATACCGACCACGCTCGCTGAGAACGCCGGACTCGATCCGATAGACATCAACATCCAGATGAGGAAGGCCCACAAGGAAGGAAAGGTCTACGCCGGTCTGAACCCGTTCACCGGGAAGATCGAGGACATGCGCAAGCTCAATGTCATCGAGCCCCTCAGGATCGGGAAGCAGGCCATCAACTCCGCTACGGAAGCGGCGGTGATGGTCCTCAGGATCGATGACGTCATCGCATCGAAATCAAGCACGCTGCCGGAATACGGCAGCGGCGACGACATGCCGTCGTTCGATGACGACTGAAACCATTAAACGGGGCCTCCGGCCCCATTCAACATTATACTTTAACTAACCAGAGGTCGACCCATGACTGAGAGGTCTAAAAAGAAAGAAGCGGAAAGGGCCGCCGAAGAGGCGGCCGAGGATATGACGGACGCTCTCGCTGCGGCCAACGCCAAAGCGGAAGAGTATCTGGGCATGGCCAGAAGGTTTCAGGCGGACTTCGATAACTTCCGCAAAAGGACCGAAAAGGAGAATGAGGAGTTCAGGAAGTTCGCCGCATGGGGCATCGCAAAGAGCCTGCTGACGATAGCGGACGACATGGACAGGGCGCTGGGCACAGCCGAGGAGGAGACCGAGCTGGTGGTCGGGATACGCGGGATCAGGCAGAACCTGATGAAGGTCCTGGAAGAGAACGGTATCACGGAGATATCCACCGACTGCAGGTTCGATCCGAACATCCATGAGGCTCTGTGCACGGTAGAGGCCGACACCGAGGGAGAGATAGCGGAGGTATTCCAGAAGGGATATCGGTTGAACGATCGGATATTGAGATATCCAAAAGTAAAGGTCACAAAGAAAAAGGAAAGTGAGAAAACATGTCAAGAATAATAGGAATAGATCTAGGAACGAGCAACTCGGCCGCATCGGTAATGGAAGGCGGCAGACCGACCATGATCCCGAGCGCCGAAGGCACGAGCGTCGGAGGGAAGTCCTTCCCGTCCTATGTGGCATTCACGAAGGACGGACAGCTGTTGGTGGGCGAGCCTGCAAGAAGGCAGGCGGTGACCAACCCGGACGGCACGATAAAGAACGTAAAAAGGAAGATGGGGTCCAACGATAAAGTCACCGCTCTGGGAAAAGAGTACACTCCCCAGCAGATCTCGGCATTCATACTTCAGAAGATAAAGAAGGATGCCGAGTCGTACCTGGGCGAGAAGATCGACAAAGCGGTCATCACCGTGCCGGCGTACTTCAACGATAACCAGAGACAGGCGACGAAGGACGCCGGAGCCATCGCGGGATTGGAGGTCGTGCGTATAATCAACGAACCGACCGCCGCCGCTCTCGCGTACGGTCTGG
>JGI24705J35276_12237926_pt1 | contig 14204 bp, 15 predicted proteins | sample TergutNt197P4_FD_35276 | JGI IMG/M metagenome (IMG submission 35276) | reverse complement strand
GGCGGGAAACTTGCGCGCGGCAAGCGTGGAAAGCATTTCACGGCCTACGGCGCCTGTGGCGCCAACTACGGCAAGACGGCACTGCTTGGACATGATGTTCTCCTGTACGGCTGATTATGCTGTAAAACGCGGCGCATGGGGCGTATGTCCAGCGCGTGTGCGTTTTTTACATATCCCTCTTACTAGCACGTCGCTGCCATCTTTGCCAACTCCCTGACCAGTTCCAAATCCGCTTCCAGAAAAGGTAACGTACAGGCCTCAGCGGGGCTGACCCATGCAATCCGTTGCCCTTCTCTGCTTTGTGGTTCTCCTATGAAAGCGTGGATGTGGAAAAAATGCAAGCGGACACTTTTGTCCGGGTAGTGGTGTTCATGGATATGCCATAGTGAAGCTTCAAGTACGGTAATGCCAAGTTCCTCCTCAAGTTCACGCCGTAGTGCGGCGTCGGGTTTTTCGCCGGCTTCAATTTTGCCTCCGGGAAATTCCCATAGACCAGCCATACTTCCGCCCTCAGGTCGTTGCGCAGCAAGATAGCGCGAACCGCGCCAGAGGATGCCCGCCACCACTGAAATCATGTACGCTCCCATGCAAAAAGAGCAGCCGACACATAAAGCCCGGAGGGAGTCTTATGTGTCGGCTTGCATATAAGCATGGCCAGGATGCCATGGGACACGCCAACGATATTCTTCCAATTCCAAATACAAATGTTTTTCATGCTAGAGCATTTCAATTTTGAAATGCTCTATGTGAGCCATACCGAGGCATGACTCCCCGCGCGCAGATATAGGCGCAATTCATTTGCGCCGGCAACGCTGGAGTGAGCGTCTCAAAGATAATTTGTTCTAATTCAATGTGAAATGCGCTATTTGGCATCGGAACACGCACGGCGCAGACCCCGCTGTACCGAAATACGAAGCATTTCGTGAGACAAAGCGAGTCAGTTATTTCTTCTTTACCGCTTCCTTGAGCAGCTTGCCGGGGGTAAATTTGGCCACTTTGCTGGCAGGAATGGTGATATCTTTGCCTGTGCGGGGATTACGGCCTTTGCGAGCAGCGCGATGGACAACTTTGAAACTGCCGAAGCCAGTGAAGCTCACGGATTCTCCCGTGGCAAGGGCATCTTTCAAAGTCGCAACAATAGCGTCCAAGGCATGTTCGGTTTGAGCCTTGGTGGGCAGGCCAGCCTTGGCGTGGATCTTGTCAACAAGTTCAGCTTTGGTCATGGAGCTTTCCCCCTGAGTGTTATTGGCGGGGTAATTCCCCGCAGATTAAGCGTGTCTTGTGTAATTTTTTTAGGAGAAGCTGGAGTTGCTGTCAATAACAAATATGGGCGGATCTGCTTATAACGCCTCACGCAGCACGGCAAGTGCATCGGTCATCAAACGCTGTTCGGCCTGGCTGCCCATATGTCCGAGACGGAAAACCTTTCCGGCCAAGGGTCCCAGGCTGCCGCCCACAACCAAACCTCTGGCGCGCAGGCGCGCGCGCCATTCGTGCCAGGTTATGCCTGTGGGCACCAGAGCTGCCGTGACCGTGGGCGCAGGCGTACTGTCTGGAGCTGGCCAGAGTTCAATGCCAAGCTCCTGTAATCCATCGCGGCATTGTAGCGCCACTTCTCCATGACGGGCGAAGACACGTTCCGGGCCTTCGCGCAGGATACGCTGTACTCCGGCATGCAGGGCTGCCAGGCCATGCCAGTATGGGGTATAGGGACATGTGTATTCTCCGTCGATCGAGCGCCAGGGGATCAGCGCGTCATAACCTTGGTACCCCGTTCTTTCTATGCGTTCCCAAGCCGGGGGGCTGATGGAGAGGAAACTCATGCTCGGGGGGGCGCTTAAGCATTTTTGTGAGCCTCCCAGCAGTACGTCAATACCCCAGGCGTCGGCCTGGATGTCTACGCCGCCTATGCTGGAGACCGCGTCGACGCAAAAAAGGCTGCCATGCTGCCGTGCTATTCTGCCAAGGTCCTCCAGAGGGTTCAGTGTGCCGGAAGGGGTTTCGCAATGTACGGCAATGATCATATCCGGTGAAAAATCTTCCAGCATTTTTTCCAACGGGGCGAGATCGCCGAGAGTTTTGTTGTAATCGAGGCAGAATTTGCGAACCTCGCAGCCGATGCCTGCCGCCATATCACCCAGACCGTCTCCAAAAATGCCGGTAACCGCCGCTAACACCTTGTCTCCAGGTTTGAGGCAGCTTTTCAGCGCGGCCCAAAGGACCAGCATCCCCTCCCCCGTCATGATGACCACATCGTTGCGCGTGCCCATAAGGCGGGCAAGGCCCCGGCCAGTGATTGCGTAGAGCTTGAAGAAATCCGTTTCCAGATCTCCTGACGGGTAATTATGGCGCATAGCTGCCAGAATTTCATCGGGAACGGACACAGGGCCGGGAAGCATGGGAATGGGATACATGGCGCTCATAAGTCCACCAGTTGTACGGAGTTGAGGGGGAGTGCCGCTCCCAGGAAGAGTGATCCCGTGTGGACAAAACGTTCGGGATCGTCGGTGGTGAAAAAACGGACTTTTCCTTTGTTTCTGTTTTTGCGCAACAATCCTGTGGAGGCAAGCTCGTCCAGCACACACTGGGCCGTAGTTTCCGCAGAATCCACAATCCGCACGTCTGGGTTCAGGATATTGCGGATGGGATTCAGCAGCAAGGGAAAGTGCGTACAGCCCAGCAGCAGGCAATCGGGAGCGTCTTCATTTTTGAAGATGGGGTTCAGATAACGCGCTACAACGCTTTCACACTCTCGCCCTTCCAACCAGCCTTCTTCTGCCAGGGCAACGAGCAGAGAGCAGGGCTTGGACGTGACCCGTATGCCGGGCTGCAGGCGTTGCAAGGCTTCCTGGTATGCGCCGCGTCCTATGGTGGCTTCTGTCGCGATGACGGCCACATGTGCCTTACGCGAGCTTTCCACAGCAGCCGCCGCGCCCGGCTCTATCACACCGATTACGGGTAGAGGCGCGAAATGGCGCCGCAGATCTGGCAAGGCCGTTGAGGTCGCCGTATTGCATGCGATCACCAGCAGCTTGATTCGTAACGCCACCAATTTGGAAGCAGCTTGCAGCGCATAGCGGGCGATGGTGCCGGGGCTTTTCGTTCCGTAGGGCAGGCGTGCGGTATCGCCAAGATAAAGGAGATTTTCATTGGGCATGCGGCGTTGTATAGCGGCCAGCACGGTCAGGCCACCCACACCGGAGTCGAAAAGTCCGATGGGGAGGGAGTCAGCGTTCACGCTCTTCCTCCGTCATCAATTCATACCCTGCAAGCGCTGCCGGTGAGCGTAGCGTTTCCAGCACCCGCTCCAGCAGGACGCCATAATGGTTCGGCTCTGCATGCCCGAACGTGGCGCGTATGCCCTGAGTGACAAAATGCACGGCTCTGTCCATGGCCAGCGGCAGGCTGTCGCCTTGCAGCAGGCTGCCTGTCAGGACACTGGTGAACATATCGCCTGTTCCCGGATAAAAGGCCGGAATATACGGACAATCCACCTTCCAGAAGCGCCGCTGTCCCCGGTGGTACGCTACCACGGAACTATCCTGCGGGCGCGCCGCAACAGGCGCGCTGGTGATGACCGCAACCTCCGGCCCCATTTCGGTCAGTTGCACCAGCCAGTCCTGAATGCGTTCCGTGGAATTTTCCGGAGCATAAGGTTTGTTCAGCAGCCAGCAGGCTTCGGAATAATTGGGTGTGATGCAGTGGGCCTTGCCGATCAGCCAGCGCATTTGTTCCACCATCTCCGGGGTAATCGTCGGATCGAGCCTGCCGTTGTCTCCCATGACCGGGTCCACCACGGCCAGTCCACCAGGCAGCAGACAACGTTCAATACACTCCGCTGCAAGTTTCATCTGGGCGGCGCAGCCCAGAAAACCCGAATAGACGGCGTCAAACCGTAAGCCCAGCGCTTCCCAGTGATCAAGAAAACGGCGCATTTCACCGCTGAGATCGAGGAAGGAGAAGTCTGTAAATTCCGTGGTGTGTGTGGACAATACCGCCGTGGGCAGGGGACAGGCCTGCACTCCCATGGTGGAAAGAATGGGTATCACTACCGCAAGCGAAGTGCGCCCGAAGCCTGACAGATCATGTATCGCCGCGACACGCGGCACTGCTGTGCGCATACCCGATCCTTGATGCGCAAACGCGATTTCCCCGCGCCGCGAAGCGCCGGAGTGTGCGTCTTTACAAATCCCGTCTTTCGGGGTTTTTCATCAATCTGTTTCTTACAATTACTTCGCAAAGCGATTGTAAGCTGTGTCTTAAAAAGCCGGGACAATACCTTTGGGCAGCAGCTCTTTTTCAATATACGCCTTAACCTCGGGCGACTGGCAGGCTTTGACCAGCGCGTTGATAGCCGGAGTATTCACCATGTCGGCCCTGACAGCAATCACGTTGGCGTAAGGAGAATCTTTGCCCTCAATGATAATGGCGTCACGCGAGGGAACCAGGTTGGCCTCAGCGGCAAAGTTGGTATTGATAACCGCAGCGGTTACATCCTGGAGGGTACGGGGCAGCTGCGCTGCTTCCAGTTCCCTGATTTTCAATTTTTTGGGATTAGCGGTGATATCTCGCACGGTAACAAGCTCACCGGGTTTAAGGGAGATCAGCTTGTTTACTTCCAACAGGCGCAAGGCGCGGGCTTCGTTGGTAGGGTCGTTGGGGACGGCAAGGGTATCGCCGTCCTTGAGTTCGTCGAGTTTTTTGATCGTTCTGGAATACAGGCCCAGTGGCTCAATATGGATTTTTGCCACCCAGGCGAGATTCAGCTGTTTTTCCTTGTTCATATTGTCAAGATAAGGCACATGCTGAAAAAAGTTGGCGTCCAGGCTTTTTCCGGCCAAGGCCAGATTGGGTTGCACATAATCGGTGAATTCCTTGATTTCGAGCGTGTAACCTTCCTTTGCCAAAAGTTTTTTGGCAATAAGCATGATATCTTTATGCGGGAAGGGGGTGACGCCGACGACGATTTTTTGGTTGTCGGCCGCAACGCTCGGCAGCGCCAGACCAAGAATCAATGCAAGAGCAAGCAGTGCTGTTCTCATGGGAGTCCTCGTCATGTATTGGTGATAGTGCCGTTAGCGAAGTCTATTATACAAAAAATTGCCGCCTGTCTGTATTAAATGGACGAGCAGGATCAAAATGCCTACTGAGTAGAGCATGACATCCGTGCGGAAGCGCAGATAACCGTAGTTATAGGCTAGAGCGCCGAGTCCGCCGCCCCCGATGGCGCCGGCCATGGCCGAATAACCGAGCAAGGTAATAGCCAATATCGCGATATTCAAAATGATAGAGGGCATGGCTTCCTTGAGCATGACCCGGAAGATAATCTGCGTATCGCCAGCCCCACAGGCTCGAGCAGCCTCCACAACGCCGCGGTCTACTTCAAGCAGGCTTCCTTCCAAGATACGGCCTACAAAAGGAGCTGCCGCGATGGTCAGCGGCACGATGGCCGCGGTGCTGCCGATGGCAACGCCTGCCACGAGACGGGTGAAGGGAATAAGCGCGATCATCAGGATCATGAAGGGAAAGGAGCGCAATAGGTTCACGCTGACATCCAGTGCCGCGTACACGCGGGGGTTTGGCCGCAGACCGTGCGGGGCGGTTGTGATCAGCGCGATTGTAATGCCGAAGCCAAGAATCAGCGAAAAGAGCGTAGAGAAAAACACCATGTACAGGGTTTCAAAGAGGGCTTCGATGAGCTCGACGACGAGTGGATCTAGGGATTCAAGCAAGGTGGCGATCATCGTCAAGCACCTCCCAGAACAAGTTTTTCTCCTGCAGATAGTTCAGCACGGACTCAAGGCGCCGGTCATCCACGTTGATGATCAAAAAACCGAGGACATCGTTGCGGTAACGGTCAAGCCTGCCGCCGACTATGGAAAAGTCGAGATTGAGCTCGCGCGCCATGTGGGTGATGATGCTTTGTTGCGCGAGTTCGCGCGGAAACATGAGCCGGATATTGGTGCCTGTGGGGCTTAAGGTGTAGTCGTCCCCCACGAAGCGTTTCAGATCCTGCTTGGGCGCCAGAAAAAGATCGTCCGTCGCGCCTTGGCAAACGGTGCGACCGTGCTCCAGGAAGAGGAGACGGTGGCAGATGCGCTTGACCACGCGCATTTCATGCGTGACCATGACTATGGTCAGTCCCAAGCGTTCATTGATGTCCTGCAGCAGTTCCAGAATTGAAAGCGTGGTTTGTGGGTCCAGGGCGGAAGTCGCCTCGTCGCAGAGCAAAATTTTTGGATTCAGCGCCAGGGCGCGCGCGACGCCGACGCGTTGCTTCTGCCCGCCAGACAGATTCTGGATGCGATCTTGGGCGCGATCCGCAAGACCCACCAATTCTAGAAGCTCCAGAACCCGTGTGCGGATTTTTTCCTTGGGCGTCTTCCAAATCTCCAGGGGAAAGGCAACGTTACCAAAAACATTCTTGCGTTGCATCAGGTTGAAATTCTGAAAAATCATACCCATTTCCCGACGCAGTTGTTTTAATCCTTCCTCATCCAGCTCCTGCACTTCGCGGCCCATGACCGTGATGCTGCCGCCCTGGTATCCTTCAAGTCCGTTCAGACAACGCAGCAGTGTGGATTTCCCCGCTCCCGAATGGCCCACAATGCCGAAGATTTCTCCTGCCCTGATATGGCAGGAGATGTGGAACAGCACCGGTGTATCTGCGTAGCTTTTTTCCAGATCATGAATATGGATCATTAAGAGTTTCCATATATTAGTGTAGCCGTATCCGCTCAATCAGAGCCGTGGTCGAATAGCCCGGCAAAAGCGACAAGCTGTATACCTTGCCGCCATCAGCCTCCACTATCTCACGGCCCACAATTTTTTCAAGCGGCCAGTCGCCGCCCTTGGCGAGTACCTGGGGGCGGACGAGCCGGATGCATACAAGGGGCGTATCTTCGCTAAAAGATGTTACCAGATCAACGCAACTCAGTTGCGCCGCCATGTACATGCGAACTTCCAGCGGGTTGATCGGCCTGTCCGGTCCCTTGCGCAGGCGGCGCACCGAGGCATCGTCATTTACGGCCAGCAGCAGCGCATCGCCCAGCAGTTTCGCCCTGTTCAGCAAGTCTATATGGCCGGGGTGCAAAATGTCATAGCAGCCGTTGGTAAATACCAGCCGTTTGCCTGTTTGGCGTAACTCCGCCAAGCGTTCAAGCAACGCTTGGCCATGCAGAATTTTCGGGTGTGTGAGCGTGATGTGTGGCTTCAACATGTTTCCTTTCTGTGTAATCCCGCAGCACTGCCGAATAGGACGAGCTCTATCCAGTCAAAGGCAAAGTCCAGGCGCGCCTCCTCGTCTTCAATCACGGCTATGCGGCGTTCCTCCGGGATGTCCACTTTGTCGAGCACACCCATGTCTGCCATAAAATCCTTGAAACGGTCGAGCTGGAAAAAGGCCAGCAGGCACATGGTGGCCATGCGTTCGGATACAGCCTCTCCCGAGGCTTTGACCTTGGCCATGAGTTGCATATACCGGTCATTGGAGCGATTATAAGGTTCCAGTCCTTGATCGGCGATCCATTCCCGCGCAGTCCATTTTTTACCAGCGTCAAAGCCGTGGCAATGGTCTTCTTGGACAAGAAAGAAGCGTTCGTTCACCGTACCACACGGGCCGGGCTTGGTGCCGCGACCCAAAGGATAGGCGCGGCAGGCTGCGGAACGGTCTTCGTACACGGAGCAGCCTGCCGGCGTGACAAAGGGGCAGAGTTCGTCCGGCCCGTCCAGCATTTTCAGAAGCGGTAGCGGAAAACCCGTATCGGGGTAAAGCTGTATGGTGGTGAAGCGTTTGATAAAACTATCGCTGTCGATGCCCAGGTTACGGCGCAAGCGCAGTACGTCGTATGGCGCGAGGGGCAGGGTCAGTTCGGAGCAGCAGTGGTTGAAGCAGGGCACTCCTTCGTTGCAGGCGAAAAGAAAGCGTTCATCCGTTTTCAATTCCGGCAGGGAATCCAGAAAGGATGCGGAGGCGTCGGATTGTTCGTCGTGTTCGGCCATAGGGACTCCCTTAGATTCGTAAATGCTATTCATCCTCCACTTGCAGGGCAGCCAAAAAGGCCTCCTGCGGCAATTCCACGTTGCCCATGCGCTTCATGCGTTTTTTACCTTCTTTTTGTTTTTCGAGCAGTTTGCGCTTGCGGGTAATGTCGCCGCCATAGCATTTGGCAGTCACGTTTTTGCGCAGGGCGCTTATGGTCTCTCGCGCGATGATTTTTTGTCCGATAGCGGCCTGGATAGCGATTTCAAAGAGCTGGCGCGGGATGGTACGTTTGAGTTTGAGTGCCAGGGCGCGTCCGTAAGGGTAGGCTTTGTCGTGGTGGACGATGACGGCTAGGGCGTCCACGGGGTCGCCGTTGAGGAGGATATCCAGGCGTACGAGATTCGAGGGACGGTGGCCGAGTAATTCATAATCCATGCTGGCATAACCGCGCGTGGCGGATTTGAGGCGGTCGAAAAAGTCGAAGACGATTTCGGCAAAGGGCATCTCGTAGGTCACGATGACGCGCTTGGAGGTCACGTAGCCGATATTTTTCTGCTGTCCGCGTTTTTCTTCGCACAATTTCACGGCATTGCCCACGTATTCGTTCGGGACGTGGATATCCAGACGCACATAGGGCTCGAAGAGTTCGGCGATGTGTGTGGGATTGGGGAGTTTTGCGGGGTTGTCGATGGCAAGTTCTCTGCCGTCGGTTGTTTGTACTTTATAGATGACCGAGGGGGCGGTGGCGATGAGCGCAATTTCAAATTCGCGTTCCAGGCGCTCCTGGATGATTTCCATGTGCAGCAGTCCCAGAAAGCCGCAACGGAAGCCGAATCCGAGGGCCTGGGACGTTTCCGCCTCGTAGGAAAAGGCGGCATCGTTGAGTTGGAGTTTTTCCAGAGCTGCTTTGAGGTCTTCGTAGTCCGCGGCTTCGGATGGATAGAGCCCGCAAAAGACCATGGCTTTGACTTCTCTGAACCCGGGTACGGAGTCTTTGGCCGGGCGATCGACGTGGGTGATGGTATCGCCTACGCGCGCATCGGCAAGTTCCTTGATGCTGCCGCACAAAAATCCCACTTCGCCTGCGGCAAGTTCGTCAACATCCATGGCTTCCGGGGAAAAGACGCCGAGCCGGAGCACATCGTACTGCTTGCCGGTGGCCATGAGCCTGATATGCTCGCCTTTACGAATTCGTCCGTCCACAATACGGAACAGCACTACGACCCCTTGATAACTGTCATACCAGGAGTCGAAAATTAGAGCCTTAAGCGGCGCGCTTGCGTCTCCTGTTGGCGCAGGCAGGCGCTCCACAATAGCGGTAAGCACCTCATCCACGCCGAGTCCGGTCTTGGCGGAAACAGGCAGAGGATTGGAGCAGTCCAGGCCTATGGTCTCCTCAATTTCCTCACGGACACGGGCAACATCGGCGCTGGGGAGGTCGATTTTGTTGAGTATCGGCACGATTTCGTGATTATGATCGAGTGCGAGGTACACGTTGGCCAAGGTTTGAGCTTCCACTCCCTGCGCGGCGTCTACTACCAGCAACGCGCCGTCGCAGGCCGCAAGTGAGCGGGAGACCTCGTAATGGAAATCCACATGGCCGGGGGTGTCGATGAGGTTGAGGATGTATTTCGCGCCATCCGGACGCGTATAGGGGATGCGTACGGTCTGGGCCTTGATGGTAATGCCGCGTTCGCGTTCCAATTCCATGCGATCCAGGTACTGGTCGCGTCTGTCGCGTTCAGAAACAAGGCCGGTGAGTTCGAGGATGCGGTCGGCCAAGGTGGATTTACCGTGGTCGATGTGTGCGATGATGCAAAAATTGCGGATATGATCCTGTTTGGGCATTGGGCCTACCGGAAAAGAAGGGCCGGAATAATCCGGCCCTTCTTGTTGTGTATTCCTCAAATGTTAACGGTACGCGGCGATATTCAAACGGATTATGGCCCGGTGCAATGCGGCTTCTGCACGCAGGATATCCACTTTTTCCGTTCGATCCGCCAGGCGTTTTTCCGCACGTTCCTTGGCGGCCTGGGCTCTGGCCTGGTCGATGTCTTCAGCCAGTTCAGCCGATTCGGCCAATACGGTTACCTTATTGTCTGACACATCGGCGAAGCCGCCGGAGATGAAGACATTTTGACTTTTCCCGCCCTCGTTGAAGCGCAGAGTACCTATGGCCAAAGCTGAAAGCAGATTGACGTGGTTGGGGAGCACACCAAACTCGCCTTCCACGCCGGGTGCGCTGACATACTCCACCATCCGGCTGGCGACCTGCTTGTCGGGCGTGACCACTTCAAGCTGGAGCGCGTTTTCCATAATGTCCGCTCCTTTATGTTATTGCCCCTGGCGTTTATTATACCTGTCCACGGCCATATCAATGCCGCCGAGCATATAGAAGTCGCCCTCGGCAAGGTGGTCATAGTCGCCGTTCAAGATGCCCTTGAAGGCGCGGATGGTGTCCTCAAGTTTCACATACTGCCCAGGCGTGCCGGTAAAGGTTTCGGCAACGTGGAAGGGCTGCGACAGGAAGCGTTGGATGCGCCGCGCGCGGGCTACGACGATTTTATCGTCGTCGGACAGTTCGTCCATACCGAGAATAGCGATGATGTCCTGCAAGTCTTTATACTTCTGCAACACCTGCTGAACCGAGCGCGCCACGGCGTAGTGATCCTGACCTACTACATTGGGGTCGAGGATACGCGAGGTGGAGTCCAACGGGTCCACAGCAGGGTAAATTCCCAGTTCCGCGATCTGGCGGGAAAGCACGAGTGTGCCGTCCAGGTGTGAGAAGGTGGTGGCCGGGGCCGGGTCGGTCAGGTCGTCGGCAGGCACATATACGGCCTGTACCGAGGTGATCGATCCCTTGTTGGTGGAGGTGATGCGTTCTTGCAAGGCACCGAGGTCGGTACCCAGAGTAGGCTGATAGCCCACTGCCGAAGGCATGCGTCCGAGAAGTGCGGATACTTCGGAACCGGCCTGGGTGAAGCGGAAGATGTTATCAATGAAGAGAAGCACGTCCTGGTTTTCCTCATCGCGGAAGTATTCCGCGCAGGCCAGGGCTGTCAGAGCCACGCGGGCGCGGGCTCCCGGGGGCTCGTTCATTTGGCCGTACACAAGCGTGGCACGTTCCAGAACTCCTGCTTCCTTGAGTTCGTAATACAGGTCGTTCCCTTCACGGGTACGCTCGCCGACGCCGGCGAATACGGAGCTGCCGCCGTGTTGTTTGGCGATGTTATTGATCATTTCCATGAGGATGACTGTTTTGCCTACGCCAGCACCGCCGAAAAGGCCCATCTTTCCGCCTTTGGGGAAAGGAATGAGCAGGTCAACGACCTTGATGCCTGTCTCAAGCAGCTCAACCTTGGTGTTCTGTTCGGTAAAATCCGGCGCCGGACGGTGGATGGGCATGTTTTTATCGGAATTGATGGGGCCGAGTTCGTCCACAGGGCGACCGATAACATTCATGATCCGGCCTACGGAAGGTTTGCCCACCGGTACACGAATGACGTCGCCGGTGTCTTTTGCTTCCATGCCACGCACCAGGCCTTCTGTCGCGTCCATGGCGATGGTACGCACGACATTGTCGCCAAGATGCTGGGCGACTTCGCATACCAGTTCAGGGGCGTCCGTGTTGTTCGGATTTTTGATTTCCAGTGCATTCAGGATGTTGGGCAGCTTGCCGCTCTCAAACTCCACGTCAACGACAGCGCCGATGACCTGCACAATTTTGCCGATATTCTGACTCATGTGTCACTCCCTTTTTAGCCTTTCAGCGCTTCAGCGCCGCCGACGATATCCATGAGGTCACTGGTAATGCTGGCCTGCCGCACTTTGTTGAAGAGGCGGGTCAACGAAAGGATCATGTCATCGCAGTTACGTGTGGCATTGTCCATGGCCGCCATGCGTGCCGCATGCTCGCTGCACGAGGTGTCCAGCATGCCGCGGTAAATCTGCACCTTGACGTATCTGGGCAGAAGTTCCGCGAGCAGGGCTTCTTCCTGGGGTTCATACAGATATTCCGACCTGGCTCCGGAGGCTGCTGCTTCGCTCTCGGCGGGCGTTTCCGGCGTTTGTAGAGGCAGCAGGGGCAGAGTCACCGGGACCTGTTTAGCAATGGTCACGAACTCCCCGTAAATGAGGTATACTTCGTCCATAGACAGTTCCTGGTAGCCGTTTATCACTTCCATGCCCACTTCGTGCGCAAGCGTGAAGTCAAAGTGTCCCATCTTGTCGCCGTAGCCGAGCAGTATTTCGTACTTGGTCTTACGCACGAAATCGCGGCCCTTCTTGCCCGCGCAAATGAACTTGACCGTCATGCCGATCCGGGATTTTTCCTGTGCGAGCCTGTTTGCGGCAGCTATAAGGTTGGCGTTGAAGCTGCCGCACAACCCGCGATCCGAGGTAACCAGCACGATCACGCAGACCTTGGGTTCATCGTGTACTGTGAGTAGCGGATGCGCGCCGCTTTCCACCTTGCCGGCTAAATCGCCCAGCATGTCGCGGAATTTGGCGGCATACGGCCTGAAACACTCAATCCGGGCCTGTGCGCCGCGCAGTTTCGCCGAAGCCACCATGTTCATGGCTTTGGTGATTTGCTTGGTTTTGCGAACCCCGACAATTTTCAGTCGTATGTCTTTCAGTGCAGCCATGCCTTACCTCCGGCTCAAGCCGAAAAGCTCTGCTTGGTCGTGGCTGCGGCGGCCTTCAGCCCTTCCTCAATGCCCGCATCCAAGGTTTTCTTCTCTTTGATGGCGTCCAGTACATCCTTTTTGGCATCGCGCAGGTAGCTCAAATACACGTTTTCAAAATCGCGTATTTTGTCCACGGGGATGTCATCCATCAGGCCACGGGTGGCGGCGTAAATGGAGGCAACCTGCTCTTCCATGGGCATGGGCTGGTACTGGGGCTGCTTGAGCAGCTCGACCAGGCGTGCGCCGCGATCCAACTTGGATTTGGTGGCTTTGTCCAGATCGGATCCGAACTGCGCGAAGGCGGCCAGTTCGCGGTACTGGGCGAGATCAAGGCGAAGAGTCCCGGCAACCTGCTTCATGGCTTTGGTTTGGGCTGCACCGCCCACGCGGGATACGGAAAGCCCCACATTGATGGCGGGACGCACGCCCGCGTTGAACAGGTTGGGCTCAAGGTACACTTGACCGTCAGTGATGGAAATGACATTCGTTGGAATGTACGCCGACACGTCACCGGCTTGGGTTTCGATGATTGGCAAAGCTGTCAGCGAACCCGCTTTCAGCGAGTCGTGCATTTTTGCCGCGCGTTCCAGCAGGCGGGAGTGCAGGTAGAACACATCGCCGGGGAAAGCTTCACGTCCCGGAGGACGGCGCAGCAGCAGGGACATTTGGCGGTAGGCCGTTGCCTGCTTGGAAAGATCGTCGTAAATAATAAGCGCATGCTTGCCGCTGTCGCGGTAGTATTCCGCCATGGTGCAGCCTGAGTACGCGGAGATGAACTGTAGTGGGGCAGGCTCGGAAGCTGTGGCGGAAATGATGGTGGTGTATTCCATCGCGCCGTATTTGCGCAGGGTATCCGCCACGAGGGCGACCGTGGCTTTCTTTTGGCCAATGGCCACGTAGAAGCAGTGGATATCGGTATTTTTCTGCGCGAGGATGGCGTCCACACATACAGCGGTCTTGCCCACCTGACGGTCGCCGATGATCAGCTCACGCTGACCACGGCCGATAGGTGTCATGGTATCGACGGCTTTGAGGCCGGTCATCATGGGTTCATGCACGGATTTACGCGCGATGATCCCGGGGGCTTTGAGTTCCACCGGACGCGTTTCTTTCGCGTTCAGAGGACCAAGACCGTCAATGGGCTGGCCGAGGGGATTGAGCACTCGGCCCATAACCGCATCGCCCACGGGCACTGAGAAAATCTTGCCGGTACGCTTGACCGGGTCACCTTCCTTGATGCCGGTGTCGTCGCCCAGAAGGGCTACGCCCACATTGTCTTCTTCCAGGTTCAGCACCATACCCATGAGGCCGCCGGGGAATTCCAGCAGTTCCATGGACATGGCATTACGCACACCGTAGACGCGCGAAATGCCGTCACCAACATACAATACGGTGCCGGTTTCGCTCATTTCTACGCGTTGATCGTAGTTTTGAATCTGTCCCTCAATGATTTTGGTGATTTCTTCCGCTTTAATCTGCATGTGCTACTCACCCCTCTTGATTGTATCCCGCAGGATAGTCAGCTGCGC
>JGI24705J35276_12237928_pt1 | contig 14205 bp, 7 predicted proteins | sample TergutNt197P4_FD_35276 | JGI IMG/M metagenome (IMG submission 35276) | reverse complement strand
AGATCGAAGACGCCGGAGATACTTGAGAAAGGGATACTTCGATCGAAGAACGGCGTATCGATGTACAAGGACGGCACGATAAGGTACGACATGACGGATATGCCGCTTACGCATTTCAGACCAAGGGAGATCGGCCTCAGCGTGGAAGAGGCAAAAGAACTCGGATACCTCCGCGATTGGAATGGGGATCCTCTTACTAGCACCGAGCAGATCTGCGAACTGAAGGTCCAGGACATAATCCCGTCAAAGGACTGCGGGGACTTCTTGGTGAAGGTGTCCAAATACTTGGACGACGAACTGGAAAAAATTTACGGCCTGGACAGATATTACAACGTGAAGGACCGGAGCGGACTGATCGGACACCTTACATTCGGGCTCGCGCCTCACACGTCCGGCTGTATCCTTTGCCGCATCATCGGGTATTCCGATGTCAGAGGCTGCTACGGACATCCATTTTTCCACGCCGCAAAGAGAAGGAACTGCGACGGGGACGAGGACTGCGTTATACTGGCTCTCGACGGTCTGCTGAACTTCTCAAGGCTGTATCTTCCCGAGAGGAGAGGCGGACTGATGGATGCGCCCCTCGTTCTCACAACCAGGCTGGACCCGAACGAGATCGATAAGGAGGCCCACAACATAGACTGTCTCAGGAGATATCCTCTCGAGTTCTACAAGGCGGCGATGGATATGCGTGACGCGAAGGAATTGGAGAAGGACATGGACCTCATCTCAGGGCGGATAGGGACCCTGCTGCAGTACGAGGGGCTCGGCTTCACCCATGACACCAAGGACATATCTGAGGGTCCGATGAACTCCGCATACACCACGCTGTTGACCATGACGGACAAGATGAACGCCCAGCTGCTTCTGGGAAAGAAGATAAGGGCGGTGGACGAAAGGGATGTTGCCATCAAGGTCATCAACAAACACTTCCTGCCGGACATGGCCGGGAACCTCAGAAGCTTCAGCACCCAGATGGTAAGATGCACCAAGTGCGGAGAGAAATACAGAAGAATGCCCCTCTCTGGTATGTGCAACAAATGCGAGAACCAACTGAATCTCACCGTGTACGAGGCAAGCGTGAGGAAATATCTGGAAGTATCGAAGGAGATCAGCGAGAAGTACGAGCTTGACGATTACACCAAAGAAAGGATAATGATCCTAGAAATGAGCATGGACTCCGTTTTCAACAACGACAAGATCAAAAAGTGCAGACTCTCGGATTTCTATTGAAAAATGACCGCGGGCTTGCGCCCGCATTGAAGATCAGAGGTCCTCTCCCAAACGGGAAAAGGCCTCTTCCGATTGTTTCGAGAGCAGCTCCAACGCTTTGTCGAGGACCTGTTTCGCGGTCAGGGAACCGTCGGTCTCGTACCTGAAGAAGAAATTGGTGTCGTCTGCGCCGATCGACACCGCCCCTCCGGACACGTCCTCGCATTCCCTGCACATATTGCAGCTCAGCATTTCTTTTACTTTCAGTTTGCCGTTCTTGACCTCGAACACGCCTTTGGGGCATATGCTTGCGCACTTGACCACATGCGGTTCGGAGGCCTTCTTCTCGTCGATCGACACCTTTGGAAGATACTTGTACCCCACGCCGAAGGCTGCCTGCCATTTCGCGTGCTTCCTGGCTGTCCCCATCACCGCTGTGGCGTAGATGAGGACCGCCTGCCCGCCGGTGAGCTCCACCAGAGGAATGAACTGATCCTTGACAGCAAGGCTCGAGTTCCCGAGAGGCATCATGTCCCCGGAAAGGACCGTGCACGGCCCCATCCTGTTGATGCTGTACATTATCGTACAGCTGGGGCATCCCTCCCCTCCGCAGACGCAGTTCTCCTGGAACGTGAAGAGTTCATGGTCGGTCGGCACGGGCACCATGCCGAGCCTGTGAGCTACGATCTCGTCGAAGAGAGGGGTCACGCTCTCATACTCTTTGTCATCCGCCATTATGGGCCCGAGGTGGAACTCCACCTTGTCGATCGCCATTTTGGGGATGTCGGTGAGCATGGTCCTTCTGAGCGCGTTCGCTATGGCGGGAGAGGAATTCTTCAGTATGAAACTGCCTTTCGTCTCCCCCATTTCGCGTATCTCTATCTCCATGAGAGTGCCTCCTCAGACCCTGCGCCCTCTGCGACCGCCTTTCTTCTTGGTACCGTCGTGCGGGATAGGTGTGACGTCCTCGATGCGCCCGATCTTCAGCCCCGCCCTCGCAAGGGCACGGATAGCCGCCTGAGCGCCGGGCCCCGGAGAGGCGGATTTGTTCCCGCCGGGTGCACGCACTTTGACGTGTATTCCGACGATGTCCCTCTCTTTTGCGACCTCTGCGATCTTTTCCGCAGCCTTCTGCGCCGCATATGGTGATGACTCATCCTTCGCCTGCTTCACTACCATCCCGCCGGTGACCTTGCCTATGGTCTCGGCGCCGGTTATGTCGGTCAGTGTGATCATTATGTTGTTGTAACTTGCGTAAATGTTCGCTATTCCCCATTTAGCTGTCATCAGGCACCACCGTCCTCAAGTGTTATTCCCGCCTCGTCAGCATCGGCTTTCGCTTTGGCTGCCATTTCTTTGTCGGCCTTCGCTTTGGCTTCGGCCTTGACCGCTGCGTTAGCGGCGGCCTGCTCCGGCGATATCCTCATCGGGTGCATCTCATCCGTGAAGGGCGATGCATCGTTGTATATGACGGATGCCTCCTCTTCCCTGCTGACGATGTATCCCGGCACCGTCACCCTGTGGCCGTTTATGTGTATATGACCGTGGGTGATCAGCTGCCTCGCCTGTTTGATGGTGGTCGCCAGACCTTTGTCGAAGACGACCGATTGAAGCCTTCTCGACAGGATGTCGCCCTCTGAAAGGATCAGAATGTCGTTAAGGTCCGAGCCGGTGACCGGCAGCAGGCCCATGCGCGAACACTTCTTTATAAGTGCGTCCGCCTCGATCCTGGCCTGCGCATCTCCTCCCCTCAGACGGGCCTGGAGTTCTCTGGACTGTTTTCTGAAGTTCCTCAGGACCGTCTGCGCTTTCCATACCTCGGTCTTGTTCTTAAGGCCGAACTCGCGGACGATCTCCACTTCTCTCTTTATCCTCTCGCCCTGCCAAGGGTGGGAAGGTGTATCATACGATTTACGTGAGAATTTCGGGTCTCCCATTCACATCACCTCAGGATGATTTCCTCTGGACACCCAGCGTGAGTCCCTTCCTTCCGTTGGAACGGGTCCTCTGTCCTCTGACCTTGTGTTTGGTCTCGTGCCTTATTCCGCGGTAACAGCGGATCATCTTCATTCTGTTCACATCATCCTTTTGGATCATGTCGAGATCGTTCCCGATAAGATGCATGTCGGCCCCGGTCTCATAATCCATCTGCCTGTTGACCGCCCAGTGCGGGGCGTATTCGACATATGTGAGAATGAGCTTCTCCAGCTCCTTGACCTTCTCGTCGGGGATCGTTCCTATTCTTGCCGTCGGATCGACATCGGCCTTCTTGGCCACGATCTGCGCTACTCTTTTTCCTACGCCTTTGATGCTTTGAAGCCCTATGACGGTCCTCTTCTGACCGTCGATATCGCTGTTAGCGATACGGACTATGAAGTTGAAGTTCTCATCTTCTTTCTTCTCAGGCGCGTCCTTCTTTGGTTTCGCCATGTTCATTCCTCCGTAAATGTTCCCCCTTGGGGATGTGCTCAAGCGCCTTGTCCTTCTGGACGCGCTCTCAGTGTTCGTCTGCGACGGGTCCTGAGTTTACGTTACGGCTCGGATTGTGTTTTCCTTATTAAAGGTTATTACAGGAAACCTTTGTTTAATACTCAGAGATCCTGCGTTTCACAAAGTATCCGTGTTTGTTTGCGAACTCGCGGCACAGAGTGGTCTTTCCGACCTGCCTCGCGCCGGTTATCAGTGTGACCGGGTGCTGTGAGACGCTTCATTCTATGGCAGCGTAGACCGTTTTGTCTATCATGCTGAGAGATTCTATTGGATATTTGGTGTAATTTTTGGAATACAACTCCAAATTTTTCATAAAGTGTGAAAAAAATAGAACTTTACAAGGAACACGACTTTGAGAAAATTATAGTGCCGAAGACCGGATTCGAACCGGTGAACTCCTACGAGAATGGATCTTGAGTCCATCGCCTTTGACCAGGCTTGGCAACTTCGGCTTGTTGGATTCTGTAGTGACAGAATGTAGATAAAGCTTTACGGGAGGGTGGTCACTTCCGCCCTTCCGTTGGTAATGTAGAAAGTGTGCTCGAATTGCGACACCATTCCCTTCTTCGTTTCCACCATCTGCGCATAGCTTGTGAGGACACCGTGCCTGACGAGGTCCTTCACACATTTCTCCGCATCTGGGAAATCGCAGCTCCTGGCACAGAAAGGGAAGGATTTGAATTCCTTTTTAGCATATTCGAAGAACTCCTGCGACCTCGGATCTGCCAGCTTCCTTTCCCTTACTATCCTTACTATGTTGCCCGGGGGGCCATCGTCGACCGTTCCTCCCCCGTCTGTCGCAAAGGGCTCGATCGCTATCACCATTCCGGGCACGAGCCTGCCGGCATCCCCGTTGTTGTAGCTCGGTATCGATACGCCGGCGTGCAGGTTGTACGGTTTTATCTGATGTCCGCAGAGATTGACGATCGGCCTGAAGCCGTCCTGCTTCATGGACATCTCCACTGCCCTTCCTATCTCACCGATGGGCGTCCCCGCTCCGACGAACTCCACTACGGTGTCTCTGGCACGCTTCGATGCCTCAATGAGGTTGCGGTACCTTTTCGTGCCAACCTCCACCGTCCCCGCGGTATCTCCAACGTACCCGTCTACCTCGGCACCGCAATCCACTTTGACCACATCGCCTATCTCGAACACTTTCTTATCGTCAATGCAGGGGGTATAGTGGGCCGCGACCTCATTGATGCTGATGTTGCAGGGGAACGCAAGACAGCATCCTTTCTTTCTGATGTATCCTTCGACCTCCTGCGCGACGTCGAAAAGTTTCACTCCCTCCCCTACCATGTCCATTCCGAGGGACCTCGCCGCGGAGGCCACTTCCCCGGCTTTCCTGAGTTTGGAGAGTTCTTCGTTGTTAAGCATTCAAAACTTCCTCTATGTTTTTGATCGTGATCGCGCCCTGCCTTATGATCTCAACTTCGCCATTCATGAGCCAGACGATCGTTGACGGCTTCTTCAGTTTGCTCGGTCCCGCATCTATGTACATGCTTATGTTTGTTCCGAGATCGTTCACCGCCGAATCGATCTCTGTGGCATCGGGGTGAGAGTGAAAGTTCGCGGAGGTCGCGACTATGGGGCCTGTCCTTTTTACTATCCCCATTGCGGCCGGGTGATCGGGCATCCTTACCCCTACCTTCTTCGACATAGCGGTCACCATGTCCGGGACATCCTTTTTCTTTTCCATTATTATCGTAAGAGGCCCGGGAAGGAACGCTTTGATCAGTTTGTCCGCATTCTCATCCAAGACCGCAATGGTCTCCATCATCTTCTTGTCGCTTACCGCCACGGACAGTGCCATGTCGAACGGTCTTTTCTTCGCTATGAATACGTTCTTCACGGCGACCTCGTTGAAAATATCGGCGCCGATACCGTACACGGTCTCCGTTGGATATACGATCAGATTCCCCGCTGCGATCTCTTCCGCAGCACCCCTCACGACGTTCTCGAATCTCTCGTCTGATACATCGATACCGTTGCATTTCACTATCTTCAAATAATCCCTCCCATCATTGAAAGGCCGTACCTTATCGCCCTGTTGCCGTCAGATACGGCATCCATATGTCCGGGATACAACGTCCTCACGTCCATCCCGCTGAGCTTTTTAAGAGAACTCACGAGTTCCCTCGCCGACCCCGAGGGGAGGTCGGTCCTTCCTATGCCGTAACCGAACACCGTGTCTCCGGAGAACAGGGACAATGTGACCTCGTCGTAAAGGCATATGCCCCCGCATGTGTGCCCCGGGGTGTTTATCACACGCAGTCTGTGCTCACCCAGATCTATGGTGTCCCCTTCCATCAGCTCTGTCACCTCATTCGGCGCGGTATCCCTGCCGAACCATTCCGAAAGGGTGTACGCCGGGTCCCCGCTCAGTATATACGGGGCGTCGCCGGCGCCCGCGAACGCTTCGGAGCCGAACTCGTTCAAAATGTCTTCCAGACCGCCGATGTGGTCGGCATGGAAATGTGTAAGGATCACCATGTCAAGGTCCCTTCCGCCCAGCAGTCCTCTTATAACGGCGATGTTCTTCCTGCTGCTGTTGCCCGTCCCGGTGTCGATAAGGGCCGTTCTGCTGCCCATCAAAAGGAATATGTTCGAATCCTGCGACGCTCCGGGATTGACATGATGGACGACCATAAAAAACGGAATTAATAATGATATTTAACATTGCTTATCGGCCGTTTTTACACTTGATCAAAAACCCCTTTCAAAGGATTTTGAAAAGAAAAAAGGAAGAGGGCAGGTGCCCTCTGTTTGATCTCAGGTTTGTTCAGGTCACTCTCTGGAGTAGTCGTACCTCACGCTCACCAGCGCCATGACCACGGTTATCAGGGCAAGTGCGACCATCACCGGGCTCCACTCATCCCACGGGACGTACGACCCGCCGAATCCTTCCGTAAGGAAGAACAGGGCCACCGCGATCAGGGCCACGAAGAGCGCTCCGAACCTCAGCGCCTTGCCGGTGCCGGTGCCTTCGTAGTTCCTCTTTTGCGCCACCGCGAGAGCTATCACTCCGACGGCTATCGATACGATCATGCATATCAGGTTCGCTATCCCCATGCTGCCCGTGCCGAATCCCGTCGTGCTTCCGAAGTTCGCTGTGACGGACATGTTCGTCAGCCCGTCCGACTGGATCGTGATCTGCGGTTCGCTTCCCGAAGCGTCCCCGCTCCAGTGGGTGAAGTAGCTGGATCCCTTCGGTACCGCCCTCAGGATGTATTCCGAGTCGTGGAACAGCGGAAGGGGCTCAGTATAGCTTACGAAGCTCGTCCCGCCGTTGTTGCTGTAGAGTACGTCTCCTTTGCCGCTGATGTTGACGGTCAGGAACTTTGTGGCCTCCCTAATATCCCTGTTATCCGCGACGACCTCTATGCTGTGGTCGGCCGTTACGTTCCTGAAGGTGTAGGAGCCGGTCGTGTTGTACACTTCCATGCCGTCTATCTTCAGAATCGCGTTGTATCCTCTTGCGGCGTAGAAGTCGAAGGATACGGTGTCGCCCGACATGACCTTTATCATTCCCTGCGGGATGATATTGGCGTTATCGGAGGCGAAAGCGAATATGGTATACCTCTCCACCGGCGTGGACTGCCACTTGGCCTTCAGAGTGATGTTGTCTGTCAGCTTGTCGGAGAAGGCGTACTTCGTCGTCCCGTCGTACCAGCCGGCGAAGAACATTCCTGTCCGCGTCGGCTCTGCGGCTCCCACGGCGCCAAGCATCGTTCCCGACACGGCGTCGAATATCTGCGTCGCGGGTGTTCCGCCGTTGGCATCGAACGTCACCGTTATGAACTTGACCGGAACAAAATCAGCGCTGTCGCGTATCCTGTACGTGTCCGGGTTCAGCGGCGTCGTGGGGCTGAAGGTGTCCGCCCACATCCCGCCGTACGGCGCTATGTTGCCGAGGTAGTCTCCAGTCTCGACATAACTCACCGTGTTCAGGGTGCTGCCGTCTGCGTCGTAGAATCTTATCCTCTCATCCCACTTGGCGAAGAGGGCCATCGAATCCGAGTTCAAGAACATGTCCTGCAGAGGATCGTTCGGGTCCAGCGTCGCGCCTGTGAATGGATCGAACCATCCCGCGAAGACTGAATAATACTTCACCCAGTCTCGGATGGAGAAGTCATATCTGTCGATGAACTTCTCCATTGTGACAGAGGTGACAACGCCGGTGGGGCTTGTGTACGTTATCTGTACGGTTATTATCCTGTCCTGAATGCCGTCATTATAGTCTGAATCGGTCGTGACCGAATATGTGAAGTTCGGGCCGTCCTCCTCATCCCATTCCATGGTCAGTATCGGGGTCATCGAGATGCCGTCGTACAGAGTGGCGCGGACAAGCCATTTCGCCTTGAACACCATGTCCGAGGTGATGGCCGCCGCGGGCACAGTGTCCCCGGCTCCCCTGACAACCTTGGCCGAAGTGTCGTCCTCCCATCCGGTGAATGTGAGCCTGCCTTTGGCCGGCGCGGCGGGAAGGTCGAAACTCTGTCCCTCAATGACCAGCACATCGGGTATTGATGCGGGAATGCCGCCGTTCGTATCGAAGCTCATGATGAAGCCGTACCCGGCCGTCAGGGTGATGCTTGAGTAGATCTTGTCGTTGAGTCCGTACATGATGTCCCCGGCCTCATACAGTCCGTTGGGCATGCCCAGTTCGACGAACCACGAGACAAAGGTCTTTCCGGTCGGTGACGGGTCTGTTGTTATGAATTGCCTGATGCTCGTGCCTTCTGGCATCTCAAAGTAGTCGTCGTCATTCCACGGAGTTCCGTCGGGGTCAACATGGACGATATTCACTCCGTCCGCGGCCACCTGAAGTCCATCCGTCCTGTACTGCCCCAGATCATAGAAATCGACCGTTACGAGCCATGCGGCCGTCAGGGTCATGGGCTTGTACACTATTTCCGAATTGGGCTCGGCACTGTCTCTGTTAAGGGTGTATTTCACTCCCGTAGTGAGATCGTACCATCCCATGAACGTCACTCCGGCCCTGGCGGGTTTATCTGTGAATCTGTCGCTGGTGCTATCCGGAAGCGGCATGTTGACACGCAGATATTGGTATGGGACGAATACGCCGGGATCGTAGTTGGAATTGAAGTCCACCTTTACCACATATTCGTAGTCCAGTGTCACATCTTCTTTGATGATCAGTGAACTGGCATCCACATTGGTCGGTGTGATCCCGTCATAAGGCAGGAAGTCGAAATCGGTCTGATAGTACTGTTTTCCGAGGTCGTCATACCCGGTCGCTGCCGACCGGTCGAACCATCCGATGAACTCCCAACCTGTCTTTGAGGGGTCCGACAGCAGATCATACGGCTGAAGATCGACATTGTAGGGGGAAGCCGTAAGGTCCGAGACCTTCGACCCCTCCAGCATCAGTAATGTGGAGGTGAAGAAACTCGATCCTCCGGTCGCATTGAAGTTCACCTCCGCATACCACCTCGCATACAGCACTTTGTTCTTTGTGATGACCTGGGCTGTGTCGAAGCATTGTTGACCTGGGTCTGACGGTACGAAACTCGGAATCAATATGGGAACGGATCCGCTGAACCCGTTCTCATACCACAGAAGGTGGTTGTCACCGAAATTGAGACCGTGTGCCAGCGACGGAGGGGTTACGTGGCCTCCGACCACATCCAAGATCACATAGGATCCTATCCCATCGGTCCCTTGTTCCGCGCCTGCCGGTATGGAGGCCGGAATTATCGCTCCGGTGTAGTAGAACTTGACCTCGACTCCCCACTGCGCAGTAAGCGTTATGTTGCCGGTGATGTTCGGAGCTCCCGTGAGGGGTGCTCCGTTCTGCCCGGTGTACATCGTGACGCCGTTGTACCATCCCTTGAACGTCTTGTCGTTCGATGAGTTGTAAATGGGTACCGTCATTGAGCCAAGACTTGCAAAGGGTGTGCCTTCGTCTATGTCCTTTATCGGTGCCGGCGGCGGGCTGGTCGTACCTGAATCAACATCTCCCGGGGGGATGTCCAGATCGAAATCCACGTCCGCCATCCATCTTATGTAAGCGAAGGCATCGGAAGAGGATGTGATGACCATCGTGCTGGTCCATTGTACGAAGCCGCTCTCCGGATTATTGACATAATCAAGCGGTGTGCCTGACGCCCTGAGGGGATTTCCGTCGTCCTTATACCATACGGCGTTCGGAGCATCGCCGGGGCTCCATGAACTGCCGTCGTTCTTATAATGTAGTGAACCTCCCGCCTTTGTCAGTTCCAGATATTCATGTGTGGAAGTGACGTATATCGAATTGAGGAACAGGGTTAAGACATCGCCGAAGGTATCGCCGGGCGTGAACTGTACATACGCGGCCGCAGGCGTTCCCCCCATCATGTTGAACTCGAAGAGCGGGCTGAATCCCGGCGTCAGCGTCACGCTGTAGGTGTATGTCGAGACGTTGTGCATATACCACACGTAAGGCACGGCGTCAGCATCGTACCACGCGCTGGGAGAATCCATACTGGGATCATGGACGATATCCGGCATACCGGTGCCGTCCAGCAGGAACACTGTTCCCTCCAGGACGGTGAACCCGTATGAGGACGGAACCCATGTGGCGTAGGAATTGGTCACATCCAATATCGATTCGCCTCCGTCGTCGAATGTCACATCGACGCCCCATCCCGCGATCAGTCTGATATTCTCCGTTATATAATCGGTTAAATCAAGCGGCGTTTCGGCCATTGTCGGCAGGGTGACGCCGTCGCTCGAATCATACCAGCCCATGAATTCCATATTTGTACCGATCGTGTCCAATTTGAACGTGAGGGGTGATGCCATCGCTGCGTGTATCGTGTTGAAATTCGATGACCCGAAGGTCACTGGTACAGATACCGGGACATTCACAACATCATTCCCGGGCGCGATCTCGATGTGATCGGTGAGGGTGTTGATGTTGAAGAAGAACTCCACTTTTGCACTGTACAGCGCGATGAGCGACATGTTCCCGTTCACGGCCGTTCCGGGTTCGAACCTCGCATATGTCGGATATAGATCCATATACGGTGATGAGTTGTTGGTGTCCGGCGAGGTAAGCAGTTTGATGTCGCTTATCGTAGTGCCGCCGTCAAGCACGTACCATCCGTTGAAATTCACGTCGTTGAAGGTGGGTGTGGGCGAATATAGCCCAGTGCCGTAGTTGAAGACCGCACTGTAGCCGCCCGCGGAGTAATTACCCACATCAAAGTTCGAAAGTACATACACCTCAGGGGACGGATTCGCGAGGATCACTCCCGTAGGCGCCGTCAGGGTAGCATTGTTGATGCCGTCGTTCGCATAGAATGTGATTGTAGCATACCATTTCGCCTTAAGAGCCAACGATGTGACATTGGGTATCTTGAGAAGGTCCGTCAGGGAGTTGGTCCCCTCGTTATATCCTGCATAGAGCGTTGTACCAGAATACCATCCGCCGAAGGTCAGACCTGCAACGGTCGGGGTTCCGGGGTAATATGAGGTTCCCTTGTCCGTGTCCGCGGCACCGCCGAAGATCGCTTCGTAATCGTGGCCGTTGTAGTCGTTGTCATCCTCCACCAGTTTGTCGCCTACGACAAAGTATATCGGCGAGGTTGTGCCGGCGGCGCTGTTGTTATCGAAGGTCACCGGGACAACCTTGGCGAAGAACGCAACGTACTTCAGGTGGAGAGGCAGGTCGAAGTCCCAATATGCGGCGCCTTGGCTTTGCACAAGGGACCTGTCATCCTTTGTCGTGAAGAGGGGCATAGGGGTCGTATCATCTTCCATGTCAACGACCATCCAGCCCACGAATGCGTAGCCTGGTTTCGGTACCGCCTTAAGGTAGATGTGCGTGCCGTATGCGTAATTCTCGCTGGCCAGCCCGGGGACGAGCGGGTCGTCCGGTTGGTTTGTCGAGAATTCCATGGCAGCCATTGGCGCATCTAAATAAAGCTCGACCGTTCCGCCGGTGGTGTTGGGTTTACTGTCGTCGATCACCTGATCTTGGCCCGAGGTAAGCCTTGCTTCTATTGTAATATTATATTCTTTTCCGACGAAAATGGCAAAGACGTTGAGCGTACCCTGGTCTGTGACTGGGTCGCGGACGATCCATGCGTCTGGGATGGTCGGTGTTCCGAAAGCGGAGTTGGCCGTCACCCTGTAGGACTCATCGGTATAGATCGTTGCTGCGGGGTAGCTCGGGTCGGCCGCGGGGTCATCTGCGACGTACCATCCCTTAAGACCGTATCTTACGAAGGTCGGCCATTGCATGGATTTAAGGGGGGTGCCCGAAAGATAACTGTCCCTTCCTATCTCCTCACGGTCACTGACAAGGGTGCTGGTAAGTATCAGCGGATTCACATAATCCGGATCCTCTCCGATGGGGGTTCCGAATCCGTTATCGGTGTCGCAGGGGAACGAGTAATACACGATCTCATAATATTCCTGCCGAAGCTCCCATGTCTTGCCGTCCCCGGCTGCACCGGTCTTTGCCGGCGAAAAGCTTGTTGTTCCGGAAACATCTGTCTTTATGTCGAACGAAGGATGCGTTTCCGCCCCGTATATTCCGGCTTTGACGGATATCATGTGGAACGGCGGGGTCTTCAGATCCTTATTTTCCACGAACTGAAGGCCGCCGTAAGTAAGCGTGTCCACACTGTGCATCAGCTGTATCATCCTTCCCCCTGTTGTAGGGGTCAGCCCCGAAATGTCGACATTGCCGATGTTGTTGATCATCAGCAACGATGTCGGGTTCGATCCGGCGACTATCCATCCGGAGGCGTTCCAATTATCGAATATTATCTTGGCCTTGTCGGCGCATGTTGCGTCGGAAGACACCATCAGCGCCTTTATGGTCGTTCCCGCAAAGGAATTGTTCTCTAATACGGTGTCGCCCCATATCTCCACTACGCCGACGTCCACTTTGATATTGGAGAACGCCTGGATGCCGACCTTTGTATCCTTCGGAAGACGTATCTCACCCAGTCCTGTGCCCAGGAAAGCGCCCCTTCCGATCTCAAGCGAACCTCCCGTTTCGAGGAATTCGAACGACGATAACAGGGTGCAGCCATTGAAAGCATAATCATCGATCAGGGTCACATTGTGGGCGATGACGTTTGTCACATATGAACCGGCAAATTCTGCGGCGGGGATGTATTCTATCTCATTGAGGTCCACCGTTATCGAGGGGCATCCGTAGAATGCCGAATCCTCCATTGATGTCACTCCGTTGGCCACCGTGAATTTGTTACCCATATCTGACAAGAGCGGCTTTATTCCCGGCGGCAGTCTGACCAGCTTGGTCGGAGCGCTGCCTACGCCGCCCGCTAACTCGTACAGGGCGCCTGGCTCTCCTCTGTGAGCAGCGGATGTGTCGCCCGATATCAGCGATGCGTAATTCGGATTCAGCGGATCGACCCTGAAATATGCCAGATCCTTTGTGCCTTCGAACGCCGCCTGCCCTATGCTGGAGACCATCCCCAGATTGGCGTAGAGCAGGTCCGTGCTTTCGAAAGCGCCTTTGCCTATCGTATAGGGATTGGTAGAGGACAGTGCGACCGTCGTTATCGCTCTCCCGGTGAAGGCGTAATCGCCTATGCCAGTCACGTTGGTGAGGGATATCGAATATCCGGGGGAGTCGTCGTTGCCGGGTAGCATGTCATAGAAGAATGCATATCTTCCAACAGTTACGGCGCTGGTTATGTAAAGCGAATCGTCTATCTTTGATTGAGAGAACGCATAGTCTCCTATCGTTTCAACGCTCGGAAGTCTGACCGTTCCGAAATCTCTGGCTGTGGAAGTGAGACTTACTGTACCGAATGCACCTGTGCCTATCGTCTTTACATTCGGAAGGTAGAGTGTATCTATGTAGGGGATCGTGTCGCCCGGTCCGGGGTACGGGTTGCCCATATATCTGTCCCATAACGCAAATGCGTAGTCCCCGATCGTCACGATACTGTCTCCATTGAGATCGGTGAGCGACGTGCAGTGCGTGAACGCATAGTTGCCTATCGTGGTGACCCCTTTCAGATCCAATCTTTCGATATTCTTGCATTCCATGAATGCGGCATCATCGATGAACCTCACGTTTTCTCCCATCGTGAGATTTTTAACGCTCTTCTGGTAGAACGCCTCATAGCCAATGACGGTCACAAGATATTGCTCACTACCATATGTGATGGTGTTGGGGATCACAACCGTGTCCGCATCTGCCAGATACTTTACCAGCGTGACCTCCTTTACGCCTAGTCCGTACCAATCAAGGCTGCCGGAATCATCATAGCTGTACTGGAAGTTCCCATCGTAAATGGTGATTATTGCTCCTTCGGAGTGGTTGCTGTCTTCCAGCGCAACGGCGGAGACCGTAACGATAACCAACGACAATAATACCATTAATATTTTATCAATTTTCATTATAATCCTCTCTCCATCAATAAAATCGACACATTCCTTTCCTTTTTCGATCGGCGCGCCGGTTACGTTACCCCCCAGATGTAGTTGTTCACAACCATATTTTCTACC